>Ga0105100_10000959_pt1 | contig 16984 bp, 12 predicted proteins | sample PPLLak12cMay2015_2_FD_87033 | JGI IMG/M metagenome (GOLD analysis project Ga0105100, IMG submission 87033) | Freshwater sediment microbial communities from Prairie Pothole Lake near Jamestown, North Dakota, USA - PPLs Lake P8 Core (1) Depth... | ecosystem: Environmental > Aquatic > Freshwater >...
CGATTGTCTGGCTCAAACGCTTGCTGTCTTGGTGCTCACGATCTCCGGCAAGACAATCTTCCAATAGCACGACCCGCCCATTCCGGCAAAGCCGGTACATCAACTCTCTGTCCATGGTGAAGTGTAGATCCTCGCGCAGGAAGCGCCCAACTGCGTCAAGATGGCTGGTAACAAAAAACGAAGCCTGCTGTGGCAGGAACCAGCGCCCTGGGTCCATTAATGAAAGGTCAATAGGTGTCTCCCCATCCAATTGAGGCTTGCGAGATGAAAGAATATTCGCGGCCACATCGGTGAAGGCCACGCCTCCGGTGATCATTGCGATAGCAGGGTCATAACACCATGCAAGAGCGACACGAGCTAGAGCTTCTGGAAAGTAAAAATCGTCGCTGTTTAAATAAGCGATTATGTCACCAGAAAGCCCAGCCCAGCCTTTGTTGATGGCGTGACTCTGGCCCCGATCCTTCTCGCTTACCCAACCCGCTAACCAGCGTTGGTAGCGTTGGATGATATCCGGGCTTACATCCTGGCTACCTCCATCGACCACCACATACTCCAGGTTCGGATAACCCTGTAACAGGACAGAACGAATTGTTTGCTCGAGGAAGGAAGCCTGGTTGTAACTTGGGGTCACAATACTGATACGCGGCCAATTTCTGCCATCTGGCATATACTCTGGTAGCCCTTGACTTTTTTCTGTCCAAGGCCAGTATATTCGGCCATGAGGCGGAGATGGCAATTCAGCCAGGGTCAGATTTGCCACCAAAGAACTCTATTAACAGGCAGGCTAAACGATGCGCACATGAGGAATCGGAATGATGAATTTTCCGCCCTGAGCGCGATATTGCTCCTGTTGGGCCAGGATCTCATCGGCAAAATTCCAGGTTAACAAAAGCACGTAATCCGGCTTGCGCCTGAGCAGTTCTTCAGGAGATAAAATTGGCAGGTGGGTGCCAGGTGTGTACAGGCCCTGTTTGACTGTACTCCGATCAACAACAAACTCCAGGAACTCTGCCCCGATACTAAAATAGTTTAGTAGAGTCGTCCCTTTAGCCGAGGCTCCATATGCGGCAATATGGTTGCCTTTCGCCCGCAAATCTAGCAAACATTCGAGTAAACCCTGGCGGAGCCGATTTACATTCTGGCCAAAAACCTGGTACAAATTTTGCTGGCGGACTCCCCAATCCGCTTCCTCGATTAGCATTTGTGAAACCGCATCCGATACCGGTTGACCACCTTTCTGGTGATTTATGAACAAACGCAAGCTGCCACCATGGATGGGGATGTGCTCCACGTCTGTCACAATCAAACCATGCTTGCGGAATAAAAAGTCGACTGAGGTAAGTGAAAAGTAGCACAGGTGCTCGTGGTAGATGGTATCGAATTCAACAAAATCGATCAAATCTTTTACATACGGGGCTTCGACAACTGCTAAGCCGTCCCCCTTTAAGACGGTAGCAATACCGGATACAAGACCATTGAGGTCGGCGACATGGGCTAGGACATTATTTGCGTGTATCACATCTGCTAACTTACCTTGTGATCGCAATTCCTGCGCCAACCGCTGGTTGAAGAATTCGGCCAGTGTGGGAATCCCCCGCTGCTGGGCAACTCGAGCAATATTGTATGCCGGTTCGATCCCTAAAACCGGAATACCCTTAGTCTGGTAGTATTGTAGCAGATAACCGTCATTGCTGGCAATTTCGATCACAAGGCTGTTCTGTGATAAGGTTCGCTGCTCCGCCAAGCGGTCTACAATTTGTTTGGCATTCTGCAATACGGTATCGGAAAAGGATGAAAAATAGAGATACTCGCGAAACAACTGCTCTGGTGGTACAGTCTCGGTGATCTGCACCAGATTACAGTTTGAACAGAAAACCAGTTCCAGGGGATATGTGGGTTCTGGTTGGGCTAACTGTCCCTCGGTTAGAAGCGCATTTGCAAGGGGCGAGTTGCCCAGTGATAGGATAGGCACGAGTTCTTCCGAATTACAGGAACGACAATTATTTATCTTCATTTCCTCCCCCAAGCTGGTAAATTGAAAACAACTTTTCGATCTAAGGGGGATGCTTTCTCCCCAACACGTGCTTCCCGATCTGGCCAAACGCACCAGGGTGCTTGGCCATCTCGCCAAAGACTTTCGAGGAATTGCTTATCTCGAATGGTATCCATACATTGCCAGAAACCGCTGTGCCGGTAGGCGGCCAGTTCTCGGTCGCGTGCCAACCTCTCCAGAACATCCTTCTCGAGGATCGTTTCATCTCCCATCAGAAAGGAAAATATCGCTGGTTCGAAAATCATAAAACCACCATTGATCCAGCCTTCGCCCGCCTGTGGCTTTTCCGAAAAGTTTGTCACCAAATCCTGTTCGATAACCAGGCCCCCGAAGCGGGCCGGTGGACGTACGGCAGTCACAGTAGCGATTCGTCCGTGAGCACGATGGAAATGTAATAGTTCATTCAAGTCAATATCGGCTACACCATCCCCATAAGTTACCATGAATGTATCGCCGTCCAACCAGCTCTCCAGGCGTTTCACCCGTCCACCAGTGGAAGTATTCAGGCCTGTGTGGATTAGATGAACGGTCCAATCCTCACGATCCGACTCGTCGATCATCATCCTGTCAGCGCGGAAATCGATCTTCAAGCCAGCATTGTGAATGTAGAAATCAAGAAAATAGCGTTTAATCACCTCACCTTTATAACCCAGGGCAATAAAAAACTCCTTATTATTATAGTAGGCATAATGCTTCAAGATGTGCCACAGGATCGGCTTTCCCCCTATTTCAACCATCGGTTTAGGGCGGACCTCGGTCTCTTCGGCGAGGCGAGTGCCCAGGCCTCCCGCAAGGATGATTGTTTTCACCGTCTCAAATCCTTCAGCGCTGCGGTTCTTTTGCCCACCTGCGAATAGGCTTTCTGCAATTTTTTCTCTTCTCTCACAGCTTCGATCTCTTTGAAAATCTCTCCAATTAAACCCTTCCAGTTATATTTCTCAACCACCAGCTGCCTTCCTCTTTTCCCAAGGGAGATGACCCGATCTCGATTGGCCGCTAACCGCAGCAAAGCCTGCCCCAACGCCTGTGGATCATCGGGAGGCACCAAAAGGTCAATTGCTTCCAACTGGCCCAGAATCTCAGAAACTTGCGGTTGATACGTGCTGACCACCGCCAACCCGCAGGCAAGATAATCGAACAGCTTTAAAGGTGAGCCGTAATCCGATGGCCCAGGATGGTAAAGACACAGGCCAACATCCATCCCAGCCAGGTATGCCGGCAAAGAAGTGTAAGATTGTGGTCCATAATAGCGGATATTCGGAGATATATCTGCCGAACCCCCTGGAAGGTTTCCGATCAGATGGAAAGCCACGCATGAACCACCCGGCTGCATCCTCAACCAATCTGCTGTCTGGCCCATCAAATCAAAATTGTGCCATGATAATTCCGCGCTGCCAATCCATACGACATTCAGATAACCAGGCTCAATACCCACCTCCTTGGGAATCGGAATGTCACGGCGGAAAAGGACTGGGTCGGAGCCGTTTGGTATAGTTACTACCCTGCGAATTCCTAACTTTTCCTGAACATATTCAGCGAGCTGGTCAGAGACGCAGATCGCCAGATCGCAGCCCAATCCGAACTTTTGAAAGGCAAGGATATTGCGAGTAACCGCGGCTTCGCTTTGCCCCACGATCTTTTGGAACTCAGGTACGGTGTTGAACTCCCAAACAATCAATGGCGAGCCAATTGCCTGGCGGTAGGGAGGCAGGGCATAGCGTGAGACACCGGGCAGAGTGCCTTGCAGACGGACGTAGAGGACATCCATGCGGATCATGGTGAGCCAACGAGCCAGACGGTTTCTCGGCAGGCTGCGCACTTCCGGATGTTCGTTTCCAGGCCAGGTCCATACTTCATGACCTAACGCCACTGCCTGGTGGATGAATTGCCCTATGTGAGCATTCCGCCCGCGTGTATCGGTTGTACGGTATGCGACATTGGCATAGAGGAGACGCATGGTTGAATCTTTAATCGACAAATTGCCGGTGCCACAACTCGAAAGTGATGAGTATACCTAACTGCAGGCCTATATTACGTTTGCCGTTCATATGATCTTCGACCAAACGGCGGATCGCCTTGGGCTGAAAGTAATCTCTGCCCAAAGTGCGTTCGTCCAGCAAAATCATTTCAACCCATTTACGGTTAGAGCTACGCAGCAGTGAATGAAGATCTGTAAATGACCCGGCAGGTTTCGTTAATTGCGGTACATTCGTCTTGTGACGAATACGCTTAAGCACACGTTTTCCCTTGTTCATGAACCGGTTCCATAACTTTCGATAAGAACTATCTACATCCATTGGTCCACCCGGTGATTTCGCAAGGTCAGGAGATATCCTGCATAAGGCCAGTTTTTGTAGCTTGCGGCCCCAACGGAGATCTAAAGGTAGGGTCAGGGCAAAATCAACCAGGTCATAATCGTAATAGGGTATGCAGTACTCCAAGCAATGGTTAATCATATAAATGCCTTGGAACCAGTTGCGCTGTGTCGCATCCCACTCGATGGAATTAACCAGGTCATCCGGTGAACAGCCTTGATATTGAGAAGCGACCTGGCTCAACGATTGAAAGGCTCTTCCTTCAATTCTGCGAAAAAACTTCTCCGAAAATAATTCTGGCCATTCATCTTGTTGAAAAATGCGGTTGATCACTTTAAAAAACGTGTAAACTGGGTCTTCTCCCTCAATAAATGAGAATTTGAAATATGATCGAACAGTCGAGAATAGGTTTTCCGCCCCCGTTCCCAATATGATGACTTGGTCCGTTGGAACCATTTCCAAGAGATTGAAGCCATGCGACTCAAGGCAATTAAGCAATCCTTCTGTTCGACCCACCATCCGATCAGCATTTGCAGACAGGTAATCGCTTGTAAGGATGCTCTCCCGATGCGGTACATTCTTGCGCCTGGCGACTTTCCTCGCCTGGGCGATGTCTTTGCTATCTGCGAAGCCATAGGCGTATGTGGGAAGAAGGGCGTCCAAAGATTGGGTTGCAACAGCGAGCAAGGTGCGCGAATCCAGGCCGCCGCTCAGGGAGAGCCCCATATCTGGCCAGATATCTATACGACGGCGGACGGATTTTACCAGAAGTTCAACCATCTCCTCAGCCCAGTCATCCTCATGCCGAGATATCTTCGAGTTCACGAAGTTTACGCGCCAATAATTTTCTGTCTGCCAGCTTCCCTCCTGATACGCCAGGATGGAAGCTGGCTTCATTAGATGGATATGCTCAAAGAGAGTTTTATCGCCAAACAGATGACCAAAAGCAAATAAATCTGAAAAGGCTGCATCGTTAACTCGGCTATCCACGAACTCCAGGTCGAGCAAGGCTTTGACTTCGGTGGCGAAGGCAAAGCAGTTTCCCCGCCGAGAATAATAAAACGGCCTCAAGCCAAACCGGTCGTTGGCTAGGATTAATTTCCGTTGAGTCTTGTCCCATATGACCAGGATAAAGATGCCCTGTAAATGGGCAAACCCAGCTGGCCCATACGCCTCATACGCAAACATGGCCAGAGAAGATTGTGAGGCTTCTTTTGCCGGATAACCCCGGGCGATTAAATCTCTTCTCAGCCCTTGTGTGTCATAAAGAACACCATCCAGGATAAGGATCAAGTTTCCGGTATTGTTGACAACCGGCTGATTGCCCAGGTCATAAACACCCAATGACTCGCGCCCAAACCCAGCTCCAGACGCCTCATCGATCCAGCATTCGCTGGCTTTTTCGAATCCAACGGTCAATGCTCTGCGCATGCCTGCAAGCCCAGCCGAAAGGCCGTTCCAGTCCTCGCTTACTATTCCGTAGATTCCTGGCATATTAGGTTTCGATACTCAGCTCAGGCAACCCAGAACTGGGCTTCTAAACCCATATTTGCAACAGCCTGTTTGATTTCTGACTGATAGATGGGATTCATGATGATGATCACTTCGGGTTGGTATGTGCGCAGGAAATCCGGCGAGATGATTTCATGCCCGGTCAGCGGCATAAACATCCCCCATTTGCCAGGGTTAATATCCACTACATAGCCGATCTCATCGCGCATCTGGAGCGTGGTTAAAAAGCTCAAACCTTTCGCGCCTGCCCCCCAAACGACCATTTTCCAGCCCCGAGCCCGAATTGCAACCAGCCGGGCTTGCCAGTCATTGATTGCCCTCTGGTAGTTCTGAGCAAAGTCCTTCACCGTCTGGATCATTTGATAAGAGGGTGCCAATGGAGCTGGTCGAGTTGGATTAGCGCTTGTTGGCGTAGGGCAGGCATCGACTGTAATAAACTGGCCTTCGAAGGCTTCACTTTTCTGTAGCACCTCAAAGCCGGACCGCTCGCAGACATGTGATAGTGAAGGAAGGCTAAAATAGGAACAATGTTCGTAAAGGATATCCCAAGGACGTTTTTCTCTCAGGGTGAAGTCAAAATTCGGTACTTCGAGGAAGATAACTGTTTGCAGGTGCGCGTCTATGGTTTTTCGTATGGATGAGAGGAATTCTACCGGCCTTTCGATATGCTCGAGGGTGTGGCGGGAGTAAATTAAGTCTGCGGGCAGCCCGGCGTAATGTTCGGCAAAATAATCCTTTATGAACTCCACTCGTTCAAATAAGATTTCCTTGCCAGGCATGCGGGTGTAACTGGGGTCAAAGCCAACTCCCTGGTTGTCACCCAGCTCACAGATGATCTCAAGGAAATCACCCCTCCCGCTACCCACTTCGATGATTTTTTTTTTGAAAATGCGATAGGTGTGGATCAGGCGATCTGCTTGCCAGCGAGCGTATTTCTGGAAGCGCGGGGAGAAAAAAAGCGAATTGTCGTAAGGCTGTTCATAATGCATTAAAGCCGGATCAAAGCTTTGATTAAACACATGACCACAGGCAAGACACAGAGTCAGGCGGATCTCGCCTACTGGCGCATCAAGAGCTGTCTGACGATCTTGCCAGAGAAGGCCGCAGTGCACCGGGGCGTGTTGGATTTCGACAATGACCTCAAGTTTCAGCGAGCTGCATACCGGGCAAGCTTCTGTAATAAGTGGGGGCTCAGACATGATCTACGAGTTCATCCAAACCATAATTGATTGGCACAATCTCCGGAAAAAGTTGTATAGCTTCCAATTCCTTGCGGATCTCGAGACTGTAGATCGGATTCATTACGATCACAACATCGGGCCGGTAGGTAGATAAAAAGCCAGGCCTAACGATGCGGTGCCCGGTTCCTGCCAGGAATGTGCCTTCCTTCAAGGGGTTGATGTCCACGACGTATTCGATCTCATTCTGCACATGCAGCATGTTGAGGAAAGAAACGCACTTCGAGCCGCCTCCCCAGACAACCACACGGCGCGTATTAGAGGCATAAAGTGCAATTTGTTTTCGCCAGAAATGGATATTTCTTTGCACGGTGTGCTGAAAGTATTGGACATTCTGGGCCAGATCAGCCAGGTCGTCCTCCTGATGCAACATAGGCGTCCCTTTCCCACTCCCAGGCATGGCTGCGAGCATCAGGTACTGGTCATCGTAATCCTTCCATAAGTCTATGATGTCAAAACCACAGCGGCGGAACAGGCGCGCCAGAGACCCCTGGCTAAAATAGGAGCAGTGTTCGTAGAAGATATCCCAATAAGCCGTCTCGCGCAAGATGCGCGTCACATCTGGAACCTGGAAAAAGACGGTTGCGCCAACTTGTGCGTCGATCACACGGCGTACCATGCCAACAAACTCGGCTGTCTGAGGGATGTGCTCCAGGGTCATCTTACAGCAAAAAAAATCGGCCCGATAGTGATGGTAACGCTCAGAGTAAAAATCCTTGATAAAAGTAACTCTATCGCCGGCCAAGGACTCGTGCCGATCATTCGAATACGCTGGGTCGAAACCGATCCCCCGATTATCCCCCTTGATACACAACAGACTCAAGAACTCTCCCTGACCACACCCAATCTCCAAGATCGTCTTCCGGTGCAAGTCAAACCGCTGGATTAGCTGGCCCGTCAGCCTATCGTGAAATGAGGTGAACACCGGCGAGTAAGCCTGGGTCGACTCGTACTGGCTTGAGTAATCCATCAAATCCGGGTTGAAACGGGTGTTGGATATCAGACCGCAAGCCGGGCAATATCCCAGATGGATATCGCCTTTTGGGTAACTGAGAGCCTCCTCTTTCGTGCGGTGCAACAACACGTCATGGACAGGTACGGATAGGACCTGGTAGAAAATCTCTAAGTCGGGATTCGCGCAGCTGGGGCATGCAGATCTTAATGTCATTCGTTTTGCCTGACAACAACTGGCATATACAGATAGTACACTTGCGGAAGCGGCAAGAAGTTAGCAGTTATATTCAAGTCAGTCTCTACCGTTACCGTGATGGGATTCCCCGAATCGATAACTGCTCCACTCCAGCTAGTGAAGAACCATCCAGCCTGTGGCGTGGCAGTCAGTGTTATTTCGTCGCCATAATGGTAAGGACCGTCTATATCCACAGTCACGCTGCCCTGTCCATTAATAGTCATGGTCAGGTCATAGACCTGCTCTACGAAAGTTGCGTTGGTAAGCAGATTTCCAGTGACGGTTGTGGTTATTGGGTTGGTCGTTCCCGAGAGTGCTCCTCCCCAGTTGGTGAAAGCCCAACCGGGAGAAGCCGTAGCAGTCAGAGTGATCACATCCCCATAGTGGTAAGCAGGTTGCTCTGGGGTAACGTTTACCACTCCTTGACCAATAGTTTCAACAATTACGTTATAGTCAATGGCGCTGAATGTAGCTGTAACCACCTTGCTGGCGTCCATGATGATTGTCGCCGGGTTGGAAGTGCCAGAGAGGTCGCCCGACCACTGCGAGAATGTCCATCCGACCGCTGGCGTAGCTTCCAGTGAGACCTCTTGATTACAAGTGTAGGACGTTTGATCAGGGTTTACGGTTACATCACCATTACCATTAATCAGGACGGTGAGCGAAGGCTCTTGATGGTCCCCGTCCTCCGGAATGATCGGAGAACCCACGTTGAAGAAGTAGTCGATAAGCCCAGTGAATTGCGGCGAGGCGTTGCCCACAGCATTTGCCGCATATACACCAATGGAATTAACGGACAATGCTGCGTGGAAAGAGCGGAGGGGATGCCAGTTGATTCCATCTGTAGAATAAGATTGAATCCAGCGATGGTCAGCGCGTTTGACATGCATGTACAAAGGTGCAATTCCGGAAACTCCCAGGTCAGCCTGGTAGAGCACAGTCCTTACAGCGCCCTCATAACTGGCAATATACGCTTTGGTGCCTATGCCATCACTATGATATTCAAAGCGCAAAAATTTGCTTGGGCTCTCTTCAACCAGAATGCCCTGCATTTGAAACCGGGAATCCACGCCCGATTCGAATTTCGCCTCCACTTCGAAGTCCGTATCGTTGGCTGGCTGCATTACCCGCGGGGCACGGTTGTCATTTGGTAACAGATCATGATCCGATCCGGCTGGTATTGAAATTGTCAGCCAGGCATTGTCGGTAAAAGGGCTATCGATCGTTAGAGTAGCATCACCACCGTCAACTGGGTTGACAAAGTTCCACAGATCGTCATTCAAGTTGCAACTGTTGAAATCATCGGAGATGATGGTTGAAGGCGAAGGTTCGGATCCCACGCGAACCACCTGGACGTTCCCAAAGGTAGCGTCTACATGGTGGGCCATCAACACCAGCGAGCCGTTGGCTGGATCGTTCGGGTTGCCAATACCACTCAGATCCCAATCCACTGGCTCGATGACCGACTGTAGCCAGACCTTTAACTGATACTGCGGCCCATTAGCAGTAGTTTCTACCCGCATCTTGAAGATATATGTCTCTCCAATAATAGGGATCTTCCCAGAATCTTCAGCAAGTATTGCACCCTGGTTGCCATAAATTTGCAATCTAGGCGTTGGCCAGCTTTGTTGCCAGCGGAACCAACCTATAGCGCCCAGAGGCCACCATCCTTCCTTCGGTTGCATGCCTGGTACCGGGTCGTCGGTATTTCCGGTCCAACGCATGATAAGGCCGATGCCTGGGCCATAGCTTGGCGGCGCGTAGCCTGCCGGGTCAATACTGTGGATGGTGATCGGAACCGTCACCTCATAATCTTTCCAGCCAATGTCGCCGATGGCTACTAACCGGTCATAGCCGATCTGCACGGTACGCAGTCCGCCACCCTGGACTTCCCAATCCCCATCGACCACCTGGCTTTGGCTTTGTATTCCCGAAGCCCAATTCGTCTGGTAGGGCAGTGGCCAGGGATGGGTGCGGTCGTAATTCACCGCAACTGTTGTTGAGGTGGTTTCGTTTAAGGTGTCGGTGGCCGTGATCACCAATGTGTTGTTCCCTTGGGCTAGCTCCTCGTCGAACAACTCAATGTTGAAATCTCCTGCCTCCAGCAAACGGCGAGTGTCTGGGCCGATCGATAGGGGTTGCTGCGGTTTCCCATTTAGCGAGTAGTAAATGGATCCAATTCCATCCGGGTCGGATACATTTCCGAGAACATTGATCTGGCGTTGAGGCTGCCCTACCTGACCAAATGATTGAGATGGACCATAAAACAGGGTAATCTGAGGAACATCTGAGGGAGACAGCGGGTCCTGTGAAACAGGATCGCTATTTGCGTTTTCTTCAAGGGTAAGAATTGCGTTCTGCGGGCTGCCTCCCATATCGGCATTGGTCGCTCTCGCAGAGGTTGGCAGAAATGCCTGTATCAGGAATGAGGTAAACAGAAAAATAGTCAGGGATTTGAGTGGAAGTTTCATATCGCCCTCGCTTTTTATTGCCTGAGAATAAAGGGTAGGTATAGGGCTCCCGAGGAATCTTCTGGGTTCAGAGGCGAAGCCCGGTTGAAGAAGTAATCGATTTGTCCGGTAGATGCGGGGGACGTACTCCCGGTAGCGTTGGCTGAGTACACCCCTATCGTGCTGACAGCCATGTGGAGTGGGAAGGTACTGTAGGGGATCCAATCAGATCCGTCCAAGGAATAAAACAGGATCCACCGGTTGCCAGTGCGGGAGACGCGCATGTATAGCGGTGCAATCGACCTGAGACCGATTTCAACGTCGGTGTAAACCACTTTCTGGCTACTTAAATTGGCCGCATAAATCCTGGTACCGATCCCATCGCTCAGGAATTCGATCCGTAGATAGTTGTTGTCATCCTCATGGATTACGATGCCCTGCATCTCGTACCTGCGAAACAAACCAGTCTCGAATTTGGCTTCCACGTCGAAGTCTGTATCGTTGACAGATTGCATTACACGCGGCGCTCGGTTTTCTCCAACCAGCAGGTCATGGTCTGATCCCGCAGGTACAGAAATGTTCAGCCATGCATCTGGGGTGTTAACTCCCGTGATACTATAGGCGCCGTCGCCCAGCGGATTTACAAAGGTCCATATTCCGGTTTTTAATGACGGTTCATTGAAATCATCCGACTGGATCGTCGATGGGGCTGGCGCGTCCCCTAGCTTTGTGACCGTGAAATTTCCGAAAGTTGCATCAACATGGTGCGCAAAAAACACCAGCGATCCATGGGTAGGATCATCTAAGGCCCCAACTCCCGATAGGTCCCAGCCGGCAGGCTCTGTCTCATTGATCTGCCAAACTTTAAGACGATATACGGGGCCTCCCACGGTAGACTCTACGCGCATCTTGAAGTAATAGACCGTGTCCAATAGCAACTGCCTTCCGGAGAGGTCTGTCGCCAAGTCGGTCCCCTGGTTCCCAAGGATTGCCAGCCGGGCCGTATGATTTGGCTGCCATTTATACCAGCCGATTGCCCCTAACGGCAACCAACCAGTCTTCGGCTGCCAATCTGGCACAGGGTCATCTGTGTGTCCATTCCAGTGAAAAATTAAGCCAATGGCAGGGCCATTGCTAGGAGGATCGTATCCACTTTCGTCGACAGCATGGATATTGAACTCTGCGATCACTTCGTAGTCTTTCCAGGCCATGTCGCCAATCGCCACCATGCGATCGTAGCCGATCTCGACGGGCCGGATACCGCCTTTCTGAGAATCGTAAACCCATTTCCCGTCGATCACCTCGGCCTGGTCATTAATAGACGCGGCTGTCTCCCAATTCGTCTCATACGGTAGCGGCCAAACTTTATCACGGTAATAATTTACCGTCACGGTAGAATTTGTGGTCTCATCAAGAGTATCCTTGGCAGTGATGACTACCTGGTTCGGTCCATGCTTTAGCTCGCCGTCGAATAGCTCCACATTAAAATCGCCTGGTAATAGCAAGCGGCGGGTATCCGGGCCGAGTGAGAGACTCTTCTGTGGACCGCCATTCAGCGAGTAGGTAAGTGAAGCAATCCCATCCGAGTCAGAAACATTGCCGAGAATGTTAATCTGGCGTTGGGGTAAGCCAATGGTACCGAAGGTTTGAGTTGGTCCATCCCAGATATCTATAATGGGTGGGGCAGCAGGCACATAAGCATCCCCCTCATGGATTGCCTGGGCGCTTAATTTTCCTGGAGTGAGGAATAAGATCAATAGAGCCAGTATGATCAAACGAGAAGTGAGATAGGACAGAAAGTTGGACGAATGGATGTTCATTTTGGCCTCCTTTGATATCAAACCGAATATGCGCTTTTCCAGCGCAGGCTTGGGTCGAGACTACCTTGTTCCAGTAACATCTTAATATGGGCGATGCGTTTGTAACGCGGTCCTTCAAAATCATCTAACGATAACCCCACCTTTTGATAAACAGCATACAGTTCCTTCGCCCCCCGACGAGCATCCCATTGGGGGTTAAATTCCGGCAATTCACGCGACACCTTACTGGTATCCACCCGGTAACAACGTTTATCAGGACCGGCGCCTGGAGCATATTCGAGTATGCTGTTGGGTACGATCTGAACGACGATCTCGGCCAAATCGCGTATTCGATAGTTCTCTTCCGTCCGGCCTATATTGAACGCTTGATTATGGACCCGATCTTGCTGCGCTTCAAGCGCAGCAAGGAAAGCGAACGAAACGTCTTCAACGTGTATAATCGGCCGCCAGGGGGTGCCATCGCTTTTTAGATACACCTTTCCGGTTGTAAAAGCCCACGCAACCAGGTTATTCAGAACCAGGTCAAAGCGTAGCCGGGGAGAGACACCATAAACGGTTGCATTGCGTAAAAAGACCGGGCTGAAGCGATCGCTCGCTAACAAGCTGACATCTTTTTCCACCAGCATTTTGGAAATTCCATAGGGTGTGACCGGATTTAACGGCGAACTTTCATCCAGAAAATCATCTCCGGCAGCTCCATAGTTGCTGCAAGAAGAAGAGAAGATAAACCGGCTGACGCCCACCTGTTTTGCCAGCTTTGCCAGACGCAACGAGGCCCGGTGGTTGATCTCATAAGTAAGATCAGGGTTCAGGTCGCTTAGGGGATCATTGGAAAGACCCGCCAGGTGGATAACTGCATCGAAGCCTTCCAGGTCAGAGGCCTCTACATCCCGAATATCCTTCTTTATTGCAGGAATGGAGAAAACCTCCGCTCCAAACGTGCACGCTGTAAAGAGATTGCTATCTAAGCCCAACACCTCGTGACCGGCTTGCTTTAGAATGGGAACCAATATTGTACCGATATAACCATTATGCCCTGTGACAAGCACTCGCATTTTTTATCCCTCCCAGATCTTCCAAGGCGCATCACCAGCCTGCCAGAGTGATTCCAGCACATACTTCTCGCGCATGGTATCCAAGGACTGCCAGAAAGATTGGTGCCGGTATGCCATCAACTGTCCGTCATGAGCCAGCCGCTTCAACGGCTGGCTCTCCCAAACGGTTTCATCACCGTCTATATAATCGATCACTCCAGGTTCCAGCACAAAGAAAGCGCCGTTGATCCACCCTTCTCTTATCTGTGGGTTCTCGACAAATTCCAGAACCTGGTCGGCTTCAAATAGCATGTAACCATAGCGAGCAGTCGGGTGTACGGTGGTGACCGTCGCCAGCTTTCCATGGGAGCGATGAAAAGCTACCAAACGGTTCAAATCCACATTGGAAAGGCTGTCTCCCCAGGTCATCATGAAAGTCTCGCCGCTCAGGAAAGGTGCTACCTGCTTGAGACGGCCTCCGGTCTTGGTTTGGATACCCGTATCGATCAGGTCAACATTCCAATCTGGTTTCGGGCCATCATGCACTTTCACATCGCCATTACTTAAGTTAATCGTAATATCGCTGTGTAGTGAGCAATAATCGACCAGATAGCGCTTGATCATTTCACCTTTGTATCCCAGAGCGACAACGAAGTCTTTGTAGCCGTACCAGGAGTAATACATCATCAGGTGCCAAAGAATAGGCCGTCCCCCGATCTCGATCATTGGTTTGGGTTTGAGCTCAACATCATCTGCCAGTCGCGAACCATACCCGCCAGCAAGTAAAACTACTTTCATATATTACCTACCTGTTCCGAACCTGTTCGTCTTCCTGATGGCGCTCATTCCGAAGCGTTGCCCGGTGTCCACGGAATGCTCTGCTGACAGCTTGCAATTGGGTCCAGGTCCAAGACAACGGCGCTTTCATGGGTTTGGGCAACCGCTTAGCGCGATCGGCAGCTGAGCCCAGCAGTTCATTACCCAGATACCTGCGCCGCCAAATTCCCCATCTTGCGACTTCCCAATAACAGCGCAATTTATTTGTGGTGCTCAACCCAGATTGAACATTGTGAATTGAACGTAAGTATTCGATAAAAATCGTCCAATAAAAATTCTGATATTTATTTCGATTATTCGGATCAAACCAAGCTACTCGCTCTCCCTTCGAGTACGCTCGCATAGAAGACTGCGGGTGATCCCGTCGGTAGAATAGGAACTCCGGAAGCTCGTAAAACTTCCCCAGGAGGGCCAGTTCCGCTAATAAAATCATGTCAGAAGCGCGAAAGCTGCCAATCAATCTCGTTTTTCTTAATGCTTCGATTCGAATCAAGCCAAAGATAGAATTACACTTTTCCAATGTGCGAAAGCGCAGATGAAATTTTGTATAGCGCCGGTACGCGCTGGGATCAGTTAGATGGAGATCATCCGGATAGGGCGCTAACAAGGAATTATTCTCATCGATGATCGTTGTCTTCGGATAGCAAAGGACAGTCTCTCTTTCCTGATCTAATACCTCGATACATCGCTGCAGAAATTGGGGTGCACAAACATCATCCGCAGCCTGCCATTTGAAATACTCTCCACTTGCTGCATGTACCAGTCGGTTGTAATTATTCGCTGCGCCTAGATTTTCGGAATTGCGTAGATATTCAATGCGCGTCTCTCTGGAAGCGTAGTCCAGGCAAATCTCTTGGGTGTGGTCGGTAGATGCGTTATCAGAGATAATTAGCTCGAAATCTGGATAAGTTTGTCCTAGCAGTGAATCTAAGGCCTGGCCAAGAAAGGCTTCTCCATTATATACAGGCAAACCAATACTCACGCGAGGGGAGCTCTTTGCATTCATGGAGGAGTTTGACCTGGAGAATAATAAGTCGTCTCCCACTGAAGCAGTGGGCGGACAACCCCCGGGAACTGCCCTGGATGATCGATACGAGCACTCAGACCGCCCGGATTCTCGATTACCTGGAATGACGCGGCTTCCCTTTCGTAGAAATGTAATCTTTGTGGGTCCTCAGTACGGATCGATGCGCCGACGAACATGGTCCCTTCTGCTAGAAAATTACCCGGGATCCAACCTGTGCTCACAAAATATCCGACCGGTCGAGGCTTACGCAACCATTCAGGATTTGTTTCGAGTGAGGCAAACAACCAGATTTCTTCTTCGTTGTGTATAGTAAAACCCGGGTACAACACGTAGCCCGGCCTCATAACTTCATACCCCAATTCAACCGCCACCATCTCGCGAATATCCACTGTATCGACCACTTGACCGAAGGAATTCTTTATCGCCATTGAGCGTAATCTGACGATATCACTGGATGGCGCATTCTGCGGGTCTTTCCAGTTACGTGTCGGAGTAGTCCCCAAAGCCTTATGCAAGTATTCCCCAACCACTTGATGGGTAGGGCCGTCTCGCACGATTTGACCTTGCCCCAGCAAAATCGTCCGTTCGCATAAACGCACAATCGATGGCATGTGGTGAGATACAAATATTACCGTGCGACCTTCGTTGCCGACTTCCTCCATTTTATTCAAGCATTTTCTTTGGAAAGCGGCATCGCCTACAGCTAGGACCTCATCGATCAGGAGAATGTCTGGCTCCATGTGGGCAGCTACAGAGAAAGCCAGTCTCACCTGCATACCACTTGAATAGTACTTCATAGGCGTGTCGATGAATTTCTCAAATTCTGAAAAGGAAACTATCTCCTCAAATTTTCGATTGATCTCAACCTTTTTCATTCCCAGGATGGCACCATTTAAATATACGTTTTCTCGTCCGGTGAGCTCTTTATGAAAGCCGGTCCCTACTTCTAACAGAGAGCCCACCTTTCCAAAAATCGCTACCCTCCCTTGTGTCGGCTCGGTTATGCGGGTCAGAATCTTTAAGAGGGTACTCTTGCCGGCACCGTTTGGACCGATGATACCAACCACTTCGCCGCGCATGACCTCAAATGATATATCGCGGACCGCCCAGATATGCTCCTCCTGGGATGACAGCGACTCACCGTCATTCTCTCTGCCAATTCTCCAGACGTGGCGGGCGTACCGTTGAATCACGCCTGATACCTGATCTCGTAAGGTAGTATATTGAGCGGACTTACCATGCCCAATACGATATTGCTTGCTGATCCTATCCACGTAAATTGCGCGGTTATTCATGCCAAGCTAGTTTAGAGGTAGTGCCTGAATGCCGGTTTTAAGGGGCAGGATACCTACCTTAAGAAAGCCGATCCAGGGCGTTTTATATAACATCGGCAAAACCTCTTTCGATCCGCCGGAAGTAATATGCCCCGCTGAATAGGATCGCCATGGAAACTAACAAAGATATAAAAATCATCCCTTTTGGGGGGTCTGTACTTAAGAGGGCCCAACG
>Ga0105100_10000960_pt1 | contig 16971 bp, 21 predicted proteins | sample PPLLak12cMay2015_2_FD_87033 | JGI IMG/M metagenome (GOLD analysis project Ga0105100, IMG submission 87033) | Freshwater sediment microbial communities from Prairie Pothole Lake near Jamestown, North Dakota, USA - PPLs Lake P8 Core (1) Depth... | ecosystem: Environmental > Aquatic > Freshwater >...
CAAGGTGGCGAAAAGGAATCAAGCTTCCTTTTCAAACTGGTCCTTTCCGGCTCCGCACACGGGGCATACCCAGTCCCCGGGCAGCTTTTCAAAAGGGGTTCCAGCCTTCACGCCATTGTCAGGATCACCTACTGCAGGATCATACACGTAACCGCACACGGAACACACATACTTAGTCATAGCCCAACCTCCTCCTTGAAGTATTCCCTATTCACCCTAGCGAAGAAACAAAAGATGCTTAAAATAGAACATCGTTTTGCGGTATGCCCGCAAGGGGCGTATGGATAAAACCACCGAATTGAGGCCCTGAAAGGCCGCATGAATGTATGAATGATAAAAGTGGAAGGGTCTCCTGTCAAGGGGCTTGGAGCAAATCTCACACTCTTTCAGCTGGAAAACCAAAATAGAAACCAGCTTTTAATGCGCGCCCTTTAGGTATGAAAGTAGCTTCTATCAAAGCTGGCCGATACTCTAAACGATCGCCCCGCGCAGACGTCGGGGCTTTCCTTCTGGTCATAGCGGTTCTCACCTGGATCACGGGTACGGGGACCGCGAAACTGGGCTACAACTGGCAGTGGTATCGGGTGCCCCAGTATATCCTGAACCATGAGGACGGAAGGTGGCTTGCCGGCCCTCTGATCGACGGGCTTATGGTCACCTTTGAGATCACAGGGGCCAGTCTCGTTCTTGCATTCAGCTTCGGATTGATCAGCGCCCTGTGCCGCCTGTCGGATTCGTATTTGGCCAGGATGGTCGCCCGCGTGTATCTGGAGTTGATCCGGAATACGCCTCTCCTGGTCCAGCTGTTTTTCATTTACTTTGTCATGGCGCCGATCTTTGATCTGAGCCGCTTCGCTTCTGCCGTGCTTGCGCTGAGCCTGTTCGAAGGAGCCTATGCCTCGGAGATTTTCAGGGCCGGCATCGTTTCCATTCACAAAGGCCAGTGGGAGGCTGCGCACAGCCTCGGTCTCAGTGCCTTTGACACGTACATGCGGATCATCCTGCCCCAGGCCATTCGCCGGATTCTTCCGCCTCTCACGAGCCAGGCCATATCCCTTGTCAAAGACTCCGCTCTCGTCAGCACCATCGCAGTCTATGATCTTACGATGAGAGGCCGGGAGATCATATCAGAAACATTTCTTGCTTTTGAGATTTGGTTTACCATTGCAGCGATCTACCTTCTCGTCACCGTGAGCCTTTCCATCCTGGTGAGCCTAATGGAGAGGCGATTGGGCGAGACCGGGTAGGAGGTGAGGGCTTGGACAAGAACGTTCCCGGAGAAGAGATCATTGTTGTGGATAACGTCTTCAAGACTTTTCCCGGGGGAGTGTGTGCGCTTTCCGACTTCTCCATCCGAGTCCGGCGCAAGGAAGTTCTCGTGGTGATGGGTCCGTCAGGGTCCGGGAAATCAACTTTCCTGAGGTGTCTGAATGGGCTCGAAGAGGTTGACAGCGGGTCGATCAGGATAGACGGTATTGCGTTGGATGAGGACAAGCGGAACCGGCTTGAAATTCGCAAGGAAGTGGGGATGGTTTTTCAGTCGTTCAATCTTTTCCCCCACCTGACCGTGCTCGAGAATTTGAATCTGGCCCAAATCCTTGTTAGGAAAAAGACCCGGAAGGAGGCGATGGAGTTTTCTGTGGCTTTGCTCAACAAAGTCGGCATTCCCGAAAAGGCCAACATTTTCCCGAACCACCTGAGCGGAGGACAGCAGCAACGGGTTGCCATTGCAAGAGCTCTGGCCATGATGCCCAAGGTCATGCTCTTTGACGAGGCCACAAGTGCCCTGGACCCGGAAATGACCGGCGAGGTGCTGGCGGTCATGAAGCAACTTGCGAGGGAGGGAATGACCATGGTGGTGGTGACCCACGAGATGGGATTTGCCAGGGAAGTGAGCGACCGGATGGTGTTCATGGAAGGCGGGCGGATCATTGAGGAAGGGCCCACAGAGCAGTTTTTCACTACTCCGAAAGAAGAACGGACAAGGCTGTTCCTGAGCCAAGTGCTCTGAAAGATCTGGAAGAATGGAATGTTGGCGGCGTCGACAAAAACCAGGCCGTCACTCCCGCCTCCGCTTTCGCGGGGGCAGACTCCGGCGGGAGCCCACATTAGCTTTGAAGGACTGGATTCCCGCCTGAGCGGGAATGACAGAACAGGGCTTCTTAGTTAAACAATCAGCAACATGAAAGGAGGATGGTCATGAGAAGGGTAGCGTTATTGGCAACAGTGATTTTCGCGGCTGTAATGCTCGTAAGTCCTGCGTTTGCCGGAGAAGTTCAGCAGAAGCTAACCGGCGAAAGCACGCTAGAGCAGGTCCTCAAAAGAAAAACACTGAAAGTAGGGATGTCTACGTTCCAGCCCTGGGCCATGAAAGACAAGACCGGCAATCTCGTGGGCTTTGAGATCGATGTCGCTAAGCGTTTAGCCGAGGACATGGGGGTGAAAGTGGAATTCGTTCCCACGAACTGGGACGGAATCATCCCGGCGCTTTTGTCGGGCAAATTCGACGTAATCATCGGTGGCATGGGGATTCTCCCGTCACGCAATCTGAAAGTCAACTTCACCATCCCCTATGACACGAGCGGCATGTCCCTGGTGGCGAACAAGGTACTGGCCGGCAACTTCAAAACCCTGCAGGATTTCAACCGGCCTGAAGTGACGCTTGCAGTCCGGCTGGGCGCCACCCCGGTGGCCGCTGCGCAGAAATTCATGCCCAAGGCGCAACTGACCAAGTTCGATGACGAGTCCAAGGCCATCCAGGAACTCCTCAACGGCAAGGCCCACGCGGTCATTGCGTCTGCACCCATGCCCGCCTTCCAGGCCTTGAAGTATCCGGACAAGCTGTTCCTGCCCTTGAAAGAGACCTTTACCAGGGAACCGATCGGATTCGCTCTCAAGAAGGGGGATGTGGACACCCTCAATTACTTCAACAACTGGATCACGGTCAGGCAGGCGGACGGATGGCTGGCCGAACGCAAACACTACTGGTTTGAGACGACGGACTGGGAAAGTCTCGTGAAGTAGGTAACAGGTGGCGCTGCGGGCGTGCGTTGTGCCGCAGCGCTCTTTTCATGAAGCTGCTTCTTAGCGTTTTCGGAAAGAGTTCCAAAACTGCTTGCCGTTCATGGTTCGATACCTCACCACGAACGGAGGACTAAAGAGTTGTTTTGAATTTTGGCCGTTCGCCCTGAGGTATCGAAGGGTGAACAGGTTTTTTTCTGAGGCCATCCTTCTTGATCAAGAAAAAAGCGAAAATCCGGCTTTTTGATCTCCTCCTGGGTTGCGTCATTCTGGTCGCGCTGGGGTATGCCGCCCACCGGATCACCGTCCACCTTCATTACAAGTGGGATTGGGAATCCGTGCCCCAGTTTCTCCTGCGCTTTGATGAAGAGAGTGGGGGCTGGGTGCCCAATGTCTTGCTCCTCGGTCTCTACAACACAATTCGCTTGAGCCTGTGGGGGACTTTCCTTGCCACCCTTATCGGTCTCATCATGGGGCTCTGCCGCGTGAGCCACAACCTTTTCAGCCGACTGATCGGGCGGACCTATGTGGAACTGGTCCGCAATGTGCCGCCCCTGGTGCTGATCTTCATCTTCTACTACTTCCTGAGCGGGCAGGTCATGTCCTTTCTGGGCATTGACTCTTTTCTCTCTTCCCGTTCTCAAGGGTTTCAGGATGCCGTCGCGTTGTTCCTGGCACCCCCGTCCATGTTTTCAGCCTTTGTCTCCGCCCTCATCACGCTCGCCCTTTTTGAAGGCGCTTACATCACGGAGATCGTGCGAGCCGGCATCCAATCGATTGAGAAGGGGACCTGGGAGGCGGCCTATGCGCTCGGTCTTTCGCGATGGCAGCAACTGCGCTACGTGATCCTGCCTCTGGCGGCCCAGAGGATTCTTCCGCCCCTGGCCGGTCAATTTATTTCAACGATCAAGGACTCGGCCATTGTTTCCGTCATCTCCATTCCGGAACTGACCTTCCAGGGCATGGAACTCATGTCCGCCACGTACCTCATTTTCGAGGTCTGGATCGTCATCACGGCGCTCTATCTCCTCCTGACCCTTGCCCTTTCGCTGGCCATCGGGCGTTGGGAGATCTATCTTCGGAGAAGCGAAGCCTGATGCCGCAACAGAGCGCATTGACCACGGAGCCCATTCCTCAGCTTGTGCGGCGAATCGCTGTTCCGGCCAGCATCGGGTACTTTTTCAACACCATGTACAACGTGGTGGACACCTATTTTGCAGGCCTCATCTCCACCCAGGCGCTTGCTTCCCTCTCTCTGTCTCTCCCTGTGTTTTTCATCATCATTGCCACGGGAACAGGGGTCTCCACAGGTGCAACCGCCCTGATCGCAAACGCGCTCGGAGCGGGAAAGCGTGAGGAGGCAAAGCTCTACGCGGCACAGGCGATTTCATTCGGAATCCTGACCGCGATGGTTCTCACGGTTTTAGGGCTGCTGCTTTCCCCGTTTCTTTTTAATGTCCTGGGGGCCACGGGTGAGTACCTCTCCATGGTGCTGGATTACATGAACACCCTTTTTCTCGGGACGGTGTTGTTCCTGGTGCTCTACATGCTCAATGCCATACTGAACGGTCAGGGCGAGACCAAGCCCTTTCGAAACGTCCTGATCGTGGGTTTCTTTCTCAACATCGGGCTTGATCCGTGGTTCATTTACGGCGGTCTCGGGGTTCCGGCCATGGGGGTGACGGGCATTGCTCTGGCCACTCTGGTGGCGCAGGCGGTCGGGTGTGTGTATCTGGCTTACAAAGTTCTGCGGACCGGTCTTGTCTCCAGGCAGGATCTGGCGAATGCTTTGCCGAGGCTTGGACCGTTCAGGGAAATTGCCCGTCAGGGGTTGCCGGCCAGTGTCAACATGCTCACCGTGGGAATGGGAATTTTCGTGATCACTTACTTCGTGAGCCTCTTCGGGAAAGAGGCGGTTGCGGCTTACGGCAGTGCCATGCGGGTGGAACAGATCGTTCTGGTTCCGAGCATCGGCCTCAATATCTCGACCCTCACTCTGGTTGCCCAGAACAACGGGGCCCGGCTATTCGGCCGGATCAAGCAGACCCTCGACACTGCCCTTTCCTATGGAGCCGTTCTCATGGGGATCGGCACGGTTCTGGTCCTGGTGGGCGCGGATTATCTCATGACCTTTTTCACAGAGGATCCCTCGGTGATCGGAATGGGGGCGACCTATCTCAGGATCGATGCTCTGGTTTTCTACGCTTACGTGGTTCTCTTTGTCCACGTGGCTGCGCTCCAGGGGATGAAGAGACCCCTGTATGCCCTGTGGATCGGGTTGTACAGGCAAATCGTGGCACCCGCGATCCTCTTCTGGTCTCTCATTTACGTGTTTGAGGCAGGACTGACAGGGATCTGGTGGGGAATCTTCGGAGTAACCTGGAGTGCCGCCCTCTTCACGCTTTTCTACGCCCGGCGATTGATCGGCCGGCAGAGCGGCCAAGTCTCCCCTCCCTTGGCGGGAGGGGATAAAGGGGAGGGGGAACCTAAGGGACATTAAGCCCAATCGGGCACCAGCCGGTTATCGGGAAGAGTCCCATCACATCGGCACAAAATGATTTGCAGCGAAGTATTCTTCCTTGAGCAGGTCGAGCTGGTTCTTGAATGAATCGTAGTGGCCCTGCTCCCACTCCGACAGTTCTGTGTAGAACTTCTTTGCCGCGGGAGTCGCTGCTTTTGCCGCGCACTTGCGGTAAAAGCCCGCAGCCTCCATCTCCAGTTTCATGCCTATGGTCAGGGCGCTGACTTCAAAGTGGCTGGTCTTGATCCTGTTCTGGATCTCTTTGCTGAAGATGGGGCTTGAGCCGCCTTTCTTAGGCCCCTTGAGGAACTTCTTCGTAAAATCATACTCTCCGGTCTTGAGGATGGACTGGTACTGGTGCCGAAGGTAATTGAAGTGGCCCATCTCCTCATCGGCCATCCGGGAGAAGGTTTCCTTCCCCTTGGGGTCTTTGGTGTTTTTTGACGCAGCCTTGTAGAATTGATGACCCGTGAGTTCCGCTTCCATGGCGGTCTTGAGACCGTCCAGCACTTTTTCCGTCTGCTTGTTCATGATCCGATTCCTTTCTGTATTCATTCCGTCACCGGCACTGCGAATTTCTTTTCCCGGAAATGGAGCTTTGCCCTCTGACAGCGCGGGCAGGTGCATTGGTCCGGAAGCTTGTCAAAAGCCGTTCCCGGCTTCCACCCGCATTCCGGATCCCCTTTTTCCGGTTCATACTGGTACCCGCAAGGGCACTGATAAAGATGAACGCTCTTCATTTTCATAGAGCTCACCCCTGAATCAAGCCGGCAACTTTCCGTTACGCATTGGTTTCCCCCTCCCCTAACCCCTCCCACCAAGGGAGGGGAATTCTGATGGATCACGGATATGTTCCTCCCCCTTGATGGGGGAGGCGAGGTGGGGGTGAAGTGAAGTCGCTCTTGAGAAGGTTCAGCCTGTTTAGTCTATGCGAACATTTTCTCAGGCGGCCGGCGCTCCGGCACATACTCGTGCGGGAGCTTTCCCTCGTTCCACTCCTGGGACACATAGAGGCTGCAATAGCAGCTACCGAATTCCTTTACATCCGGAACGCGGTACACGCACGGGCAGATGATGTCCTGATCCTTGGTCCGGTCTCCGGAGGAGAGCCTGCACGGGCAGCACATGTAACCGTAGCGTTTCTTGTTCTCCAGAAGGCCAGCGAGAAGATTGTTCACCATCTCCCGGTCCTTGTTGAAATAGTAGCCCTTGGGTTCCTGGAGCTTCCTCAAGGTCTCGTAAAGCTTGTCTACCTCGTTCATAACAAACCGAGCGCCTCCTTGATCTCCTGCTCCTTATAGCCGACGATGACCTTGTCGTTAATAATGATCGTGGGGAACGAGCAGCGCGGATTCAGCTTTCTTACATCTTCGAGGATGGCGGTCCTCTCCTCCCCTTGGAGGGTATCCACGTCTGTGAAATCATATTGCACGGAGCACTCATCCAGGAGTTTCTTGGTCGATTTGCAGTGACCGCACGTGCTCAGGGTGTAAATCTTCACTTTGGTTTCCATCAGTGTCCTCCTTCGTGATTTTCAGCTCCTTGCTTCCACAAGAGCGCCCAGGGTAGCAAGGTGGCCCTTTTCTTCTTCCGCTATGTCATGAAGCACAGACCGGCTTCGAGCGTCCTCGACCTTCTGAGCGTATCTCGTGTAGAGATCCAGGGCTTGCGCCTCCAGCATCATGGCCAGGCCGAGAAGGTTTTCAACCGTGTCCAGCAGAGGCTTGTTTTTCTCCAGGAACTCTTCACCGGTGAAACCGCCCTCCATGACGCCTGAGACAATCCTTTCTTCAAAAAGCGTTCTTTCCTGGGTCGTCGGTTCCAGCGCCTGATACAGCGCGAAAAGCCTGTCTTTATGTTTTTCCTCGATCTGGACCAGGTTTCCGATGATCTTCTGAACTGCTGAATCCTGCGTCATCCCGAGCACTCTCGCATAGAAGTCTGCCAGCCCTTGTTCCATGCCGTAGGCGAGAACGATCACCTCCTGGGGCGTTTCATTTCCTTTCAGAGGGATCATGCCCATCTCCGCAGGGCCGAAAGCTTTGAGACCCTGCCAGGCCGCGATTCCGCCTTTCAGGTTGTAGACCTCCTCAAAGCCCTGGCCTGCAAGGAACTGCGCAGCAGCACGGCTGCGGCCTCCCATGGCTCAGTAGGCGATGACCGGCTTGCGAGGGTCAAGCTCCCCCAATCGACCCGCCAGTTCAGGCAAGGGGATGAGCTTGGCGCCGGGAATCCGTCCCTTTTCGTACTCTGAAGGCTGCCGGACATCGAGAAGGGTGTACGTTCCTTCCTTGTGCTCCTTGAGGTACGCCCTTGCCTCTTCGGCGTCCATGCCGGCAACAGGAGTCAAAAACCGCATCCACTTCATTCTTGCCCGCCTCCCGGAAACTGGATCAAAATAAATCGTGATTTGGAATTTACCACCGTCTTCCTGCGATCACAATGAGAATTCAGTGGTTAAATCCCATCTGCGGAGCTCGCCTTGTCATTCTCTCCGAGGAGGGTTATTATTGAATAGTCAAGAGGAGATTGAAGTTATGGAAGAAGTGACGATCGATGGAGTAGAGCTCCATCTGACGCAACCGGACAATGTGCCGATGGTCTGGGTCGGTCAGCAGGAACTGGTGAGCCAGGTCCTTGCCGCCTGGATGGTCATCGGGGATGACGACCTTCCCTTGAGCCCGCGCCTCGTGGGAAAACCGGGCGTGGGAAAAACGACCCTGGCTTATCACGCAGGCCGGGTCCTGGGACGACCGGTCTACATTTTTCAGGCGACCATGGACACCAGACCCGAGGATCTCATCGTCACCCCGGTGATTTCGGACGCGGGCAAGATCAAGTACATGGCCAGCCCCATTGTCTCGGCCATGATCAAGGGAGGGATCGCCCTCATCGATGAAGGAAACAGGATGAGCGAAAAGAGCTGGGCTTCGCTCGCTCCCCTCATGGACAACCGCCGATACGTGGAGTCCATTGTGGCGGGCATCAAAATCAAGGCCCACCCCGATTTCCGGCTTTGCACCACCATGAACGACGATGCCAGCACCTTCGAGCTTCCGGAGTACATTCATTCCCGGCTTCAGCCTCAAATCTTCATCGATTTTCCTGAAAGAGACGAGGAACTCCTGATCTTGAAAACCAACCTGCCTTTTGCCGAAGAGGAGATCCTGGAGTACGTGGTGGATTTTCTCCAGGACGCCCACGAGATGGAGGAGCGCTACAGTGTTAGAGACGGCATCAACATTGCGCGCTACGCACTCAAGCGGCTCGTGGAAAAGGGGGAGCGCCTGACGAGTGAGGAGCGCAAAGCAAGAGTCGTGGATTACATGAAGGAGGCGGCTTCGATGATTCTGGATCAAAATGCGGCGCGCTATTTCGCGGAATCCCTGGACGTCGATGAGGACGATGACGAAGAAGAATAAAATCGAGTGGAAGAACATCCGGATCCTCCCCATTCTTCACAACCGGATGGAATTCGCCCTGGAAGTGAGGCGCCAGTTCGAGGAGTTCAAGCCCGACCGCGTGGCCGTGGAGTACCCGGCGACCCTGGGAGACTTGATCCTGAAGGGGATCACGAGGCTACCCCTTCTTTCGGCGGTTTACTATGAAGAGACCGATGGAGCGCTTGTCTACCTTCTCCTTGAGCCTACCGACGGTCAGGTGGAAGCCCTGAGACTGGCCGTCGAAAAAAACCTGGAGGTCCACTTCGTTGATCGGGACACGGAGGGATACCCGATCGACCGCTCGCCCATGCCTGATTCCTACGCGGTTCGAAGAATCGGTCATTTCCTCTATTGCAAGGCCTATCTGGAGACGACCAAGGAGGAGACGATCCCGCCCCAGGACATGCTCCGCGAGAAAACCATGGCCTATCATCTTCAGAAACTCAGCGAGACCGGGGGCAGAATTCTCTTTGTTTGCGGTTTGTACCACCTGCCCGGGCTTCTGCGCAGCCTGGAGCGGCCACAGACCGAGGTGATCGGCCGAAGGCACCGCGGGGGAGCAGGCCTGGCGCACCTTCATGAAGCATCGAGCCGCGAAGTGCTGGAAGAAATGCCTTTCCTGATCTCCCGTTATGAACGCTTCAGGGCCGAAGGGGGCGGGGAGGAGCCGGATCGGATGAGGGTTCACCATCAACTCATCGAGGAGGCCCGCCGCAGTCACTGGAAGAACAGCAAAGAGGAGTTGACCCGCAGCCAGGTCAAGGTGCTCCACAGGTTTGCAAGAAACTACGCGTTCATCACGGGCGCCCTTGTGCCCAACTTCTACCAGCTCGTTGTCGCGGCCCGGGGGGCTGCAGACGACAACTTTGCCTTCGAGCTGTGGGACAAGGGAAGCGAATACCCATGGCAGTCTGAGAAACCCGAGATACCGGTCATCCGGCTGAGCGGAGAGGAGCTCTTTCTTGATCAGAAGAGAATCCGCTTTCACAGGAGGCTCAAGACCTTTCGGAGGCGTCTTGTTTCCGTGCCGGTGAAAAAGAAAATCCGAGAGAAAAAGCCCGGAGAATGGGAGAAGACATTCGACAAATTTTTCATCTGCTCCTACCCGCCGGAAGATGTGGTGATCGAGGGATACGGCCGCTATCTGCAGGAGAAAGCTCTCAGAATCAAGACGGAAGAGAGTTCTCGGATTGTCCCCTTTGTGAGTTCGATGATGGAGGGTATTGACATCCGGGAGACCATCCGGAACTGGCTCAAGGGAGAGGTCTATGTCAAAGAGGGAACGCCTTTCCGAGGCAAGGTCGGCTCCGTCGTCGTGATTTTCGATCCGGATTCACCGGACCCGGAGGGCAAGGAGAATTACCCGTGGAAGGTCACCTGGCTTGGCGAGCATGAACAGGAATCGGACATGGCCTTTTACAGCACGCCTGCGGGCGAGGTGATGGACGGCCCGGGGATTTCCAGGTGCCAGCATGGCGGCTTCATGCTGACCTACCCCCCCTTGAGGGTCTACGACATCTGGAAGGATTCCTATTTCGACATGGCGAGAAACAAGCCGGAGAGGCTTCTCATGGCGGCCATTGATTACAGTCTGGAGAAGCATGTGGTCTACGTCGCTGCGACGCCGCCCTCGGGCCGGTGTCAGAGCCTCGCAGCCCGGCAGGGAAAGAAGATCATTTACATGCCGATCGGGAGCTTTTCGCCGGTCACGCTCAGAAGAATCCGGCAGTTTCACGTTCTCGACGGCCACTATGTGCGCAAATACGCGAAGCAGTACATCCCGTAAGGGAGACCCGCGTGTCCCAAAGGCCGACTCCAGCCGACCTCCACGACTTCATCGCAGAGCTCAAGAAAGACATTTTTGAAGAAACAAAACGAGCTTACGGGGAAAAGGCGTTGCATCGGTAGATGAACCCTCTCTATGAGGGGGCGCTGGCAAACCCCGACGGCTACGCGTCTCAGACAAGCAGCCGCAGGGACTCCGCCGAGACGCTTCACGCGGCTCTTCGAAACTTCATCTGCAAACAGAAAGGATGCGATGAGAAGAAAACAAAAAGGGGACACTCTTAAATAACAGTGTTTCACTTTGAAACCATTGGAGATTTCTGACTAAAAAATTTTTTGAAAAAAGGGCTTGATTTTTTCACCGAAGCATGTCATAAAGCCAACACCCTCAGCGTAGTAATACTTCCCCGTGAAGTTCTAGTATACCGTTTCGCCTATTTCCCCGGGCGACTCTAATTGCGAATCTATTTCGGAGACATGGCCTCCGCCTGGTTTCATCGCGGCCTGGAGTATGTAACCTCCTTCCAAGACGTGGCAGAAAAATTCCCATTTTGGGCAGGCGGCTACATAGGGAGTCTTTGACAAATTTCGGCAGGCGAAAGTAACTGTTTGAAATGCCCTCCGATCTGAAATGGGCAATCGGTGTGGCAAGCCTTTTGCTGCTAAAGAGAATAAGAAAGGTCGCAGTGAGGACGGAGCCGGTTTTCCGGTGCCTAAGAGGCGCACAGAGAGGACGGCAAGAAATCGCGCAAGAAAGAGTCCGGTGATGGCAAAAAAGCTGCAAATATTTCTGATGCCCGGCGAAGCAGGGACCCTGAAGAGGCTGGCCATTCCAAAGCCCCTCATGGTCTTCGGGATCTGCTGCGTTGTTTTGTGGATCGGCATCGTATCCTACATTGTGGCAGATTACCGGAACGTGAAAGGGCCGTGGCGTGAGTTCGTGCGTCTGGGGAAGGAAAATGCAGAACAAAAAGAGACCATCCGGCGCATGACGGAAGAAATCATTCAGGTGGCTCACGATCTCGGGGGCTTGCCGGAGTATGACGGGGAAGGGGAAATCGGGGAAAGGCTCCTGGAAGCTTATGACGGTGTCCATGCGCTCATTTCCTCCGCACCAACCGATGGGTCTCAGTCCCCGCGGCCGGCCCGGGAAAACTACCGCTCCCTGGTTCGCGAGATGCACGCGAGCCTGGAGTTTCTTGAACGCGAGCTGGACAGCCTCACCCTGCTTTACAATCCGAGGGTCCTTTATGGAATCGGCGGTTCACCATCGGACGGGCAGGGTGCCCCTGACGTTTTCGAAGATCTGGAAGCGGTGAACCGGGCACTGATCGAAAGGCGGCTCAGGAAGATCGCCCGCGAGTTGGGGATTGCGCCGCGGCTTGCGCTCAGCATGGCCAAAGTGGAATCCAAATTCGACCACAAGGCCGTTTCACCGAAAGGGGCGATTGGAGTGCTTCAGGTCATGCCGCACATGGCATGGGGAGAATACGACGTGCCGGCGGAAAGGCTCTTTGATCCGGACGTGAACATTCGAGTCGGCCTGACCTTCATGAAGACCCTTCTGCAGCGCTTCGATCAAAACCTGGACCTTTCCCTCGCAGCCTACAACGCAGGACCGACAAGAGTCGTTGAAGCAGGGTATCAGGTCCCTCCCATCAGGCAAACCCAGGAGTATGTCAAGCGGGTCAAGGAGGCCATGAACGAATACGGCCCCCCCCTTTACTGGCTCGATTAGCGACCATAACAATTCCGTCCCTCCTGTTTCTAATCTACAAAAGCTCGGTTTACTAGTTCCTATCTGCAGAATGCGCTTGTCCCTGCAAGGGAGCAGGAGATTGACCCATGGCGGAAGGGTTGACATCTTTGACCTAAGGCGTTATCATGTAAGCAAATATGCTATCACTGGAGGCATTATGGTTAGAACACAGATACAGTTGAGCGAAGAGCAAGCCAAGGCCGTTAAACGAATCGCCGCTGCCCAGGGAACGTCCATGGCTGAGGTGATCCGTCGTGCCGTTGATGGAGTCATCATCTCCAGCCCTGCTGGCGATTGGAAAGAGAGGCATCAGCGGGCTCTCGAAATCGTGGGGAAATTCCGGTCAGGAAGACGCGATATTTCGAGCAACCATGATCGATACCTTGCGGAGGCGTATCGCAAATGAAAACCTTCGTGGATACATCGGCCTTTTATGCGCTTTTGGACAGGGGGGATCAGAGCCATGGGTCAGCGAAGAAAGCCTGGACCGAGATTCTTGACGCCGGAGGGTCTTCGGTCACGACAAATTATGTGCTCGTGGAGACGTTTGCCTTGCTGCAGAACCGAATTGGTGTGGCCGCCGTCAGGGGCTTCCAGGAAGATCTGATTCCCATTCTCCATGTAGAATTCGTCACTCCTGAGCAGCATCGCTCGGGTGTCTCCGCGTTGCTCGCAGCGGACAGGCGAGGGCTAAGCCTCGTGGACTGCGTGAGTTTCGAGGTCATGCGGAATTTGGGAATTAGAGCAGTGTTCGGCTTTGATCCACACTTTAAAGAACAGGGATTTACCCTCATTCCTTAGACCGGGCCTTCGCGCTTCAAGATTTTGTGAGTCGATGCAGCTCTTCGAGGAGGCGATCGACTTCTTCACTTGTGTTGTAATGCGCCAGGCCCACGCGGACCATCCCGCCCTTGTCCTCCACATCCAGCCGTTCTGTTACTGCAAGAGCATAGTAATTGCCGTCCCAGACAAAGATACCGCGCTCGCCCAAGGACTCGGCGACTCGGCGCGGGGACAAGCCCTCCATACGAAAAGCCACAGTGGGTACGCGCTGGTCCAATCGGTCCGGCTCGGTGATGCCGTAGATTCGGAGCCCCCGGATCTGCTGAAGTCTATGGATCAGGTGCGACACAAGACCGCGTTCATAGTCCTGGATCCGTTTCATGCTCGAGAGGATCCGCTCGCGACGCGTTCCCCTGTCTCCGGAAAGGGAGGCGAGGTATTCCACGGCTGCAAGAGTACCGGCAATGCCTTCGTGGTTCTGGGTGCCTGTCTCGAATTTGTGGGGCGGGCGATTGTCGGCAGGCCGCACTTTGTAAGCTTGCAGACGATCGAGCAGATCGTACTTGCCGTAGAGCACCCCTTCGTGAGGACCGAAGAACTTGTAGGCGGAGCAGACCAGAAAGTCACAGTCCAGGGCCTGGACGTCAGTGTGTCCGTGGGGCGCATACTGAACAGCGTCCACAAAGAGAAGAGCGCCGAAGGCATGGGCCATTCTTGAAATCATCTCCACGTCATTGATCGTTCCCACGGCATTGGAGGCCAGGCCGCAGGCGACGATCTTTGTTTTTTTGGAGAGCTGCCTCTCCAGGTCGTCCAGGTTTAGCGAACAGTCCTCGGGACGAAAATCCACCCAGCGCAGGGTGGCGCCGGCATCCCGGGCAAGAAGCATCCATGGGCTGATGTTGGCGTCATGATCCAGGCGAGTGACGATCACCTCGTCCCCCGGCTTCACCCACTGCGCCAGGGAGCGGGTCAGGCCCATGGTCAGGGTCGTCATGTTAGGGCCGAAGACGATTTCGTTTTGGGAGGCGGCGCCGAGCATGTCGGCCATGGCCTGATGAGCCTCCACCAGCAGGGCGTCGCTGCGGCGGCTGGTAGGGAAGGCGCCGACGTGGTTCGCATTGTCTCTCTGGAGGTAGCGGACCATTGCGTCGATGACCGTCTGCGGCACCTGGGTGCCGCCCGGGTTGTCAAAGAAAACGACCGGTTTCCCATCTTGAGTTTGTGACAAGGAGGGGAACTGCCTCCGAATGTCGGCAATGTCGAACATAGCTTTAGTCCTCACACCCTGACCGCCGACGGCTGACCGCCGACCGCCGATAAGTCGTCACTAATGTTTATCCTTTATCTTATCGAGAATGGCACTTGTAGAATAGCCGGTTACGAATGGGAGGCTCTTCACCACTCCGCCCGCCTCCCTGACCACATCCGCTCCGATGATCTTGTCCTCGGTCCAATCTCCTCCTTTGACCAGAACATTCGGAACCAAGTGCCGGATGACCTTCAGAGGATTGTCCTCGTCGAAGAGAACCACCGCATCGACAAAGCTCAGAGCAGCAAGGACTTCCGTCCTTTCATCCTGAGACTGGATAGGCCTGTTCGCGCCCTTGATGATTTTCACGGAGCGATCCGTGTTCACTGCAACGACAAGATAGTCGCCCATCTGCCGGGCGGCATAAAGGTAGCGCATGTGCCCGGGGTGGAGCAGATCGAAGCAGCCGTTGGTGAAAACGATACGCTTTCCATGAGCCTTGAGCGCCTCGATCTCCTTCTTGAGGGATGAGAGATCCTTGATCTTCTTCCTGTATTCTTCCATGATTCGCCACCTGTCTCAAAGGCATCTTAACGCAGAGGCCGCGGAGAACGCAAAGGCTACGCCGTAGAGGTTCGGGCCAGGACCAGGCAGAGCACGGAATCGGCGCCGGCCCGTTTCAGTGCTTTAGCACACTCGTTCAGCGTGCTGCCTGTGGTCGCCACATCATCCACCAGCAGAATCGTTCTCCCTTTGACGGCCTGGGGTTTCACCACTTCAAAGGCTTTTCGCACGTTCCTCTTTCTTTCTTCGCTGCTCAGCCCGGTCTGTGGTTTTGTGAACTTCGTTCTTCTGAGGGAGAGGAAATCAAGGTCAGAGTCTGTTTTCGATGCCACGCACCTTGCAAGAAGGAGACTCTGGTTGAAGCCCCTCGCCCGTAAGCGCCTTGGATGGAGGGGCACGGGCATGATCAGGGATCCCTTGAGTTCTCCGATCCAGGTTTGTGCAAAAGAGGCAAGAAGGGACCCCAGGGAATCGGCCAGGTGACTCCTCTGAGCGTATTTCAGCTCGTGGATCGCTGTCATCAAGGCTCCGTTATAAAGGTAGGGGGCCCGCGCAATGTCGTAGGAGGGCCTCTTCCTGAGGCAATCTTCACAGACGCGGTCCTGTTCTGCCCCGTCGGAAAAGGGCCTTCCGCACAGGGAGCAAATGGGGGACCTGATCACCGTGAAGTCGTTGAAGCAGGCCTGGCAAAAGGGAACATCCTGACCGCCCTGCAGGGTATTCTGGTCCTGCAGGAACGCCTGGCAGATAAGACATCGCGGCGGAAAGATCAGATCGATCAGACTCTTCAGGGCCTTCATCCTCTGGCGACCTCGTAAAAAGTCAGAAAACGCCCTTTTCTGTCATTCCGGCGGAAGCCGGAATCCAGGAAGACCGAGAACTTCTGGACCCCGGCTTTCGCCGGGGTGACGGTTTGCAGGACTTCTTGCGAGACGTTCATTCTTTGGATGCCTTCACAAAGTCTTCAAAAGAAGCCTCAGGGTTGATGCCGGGACATGCCTCCTTGGCGTCATTCCAGGTCGCCCTGTCTTTCAGAAGGGCAGGGTAAAAGGGCCACAGTGAGCACGGTCCCGGTTTGAGCGGATGGATGAGACACTGCTGATCCTGATCGAAAAATGTGCAGTAGCCGCTCGGAGCGCTTCGGATATAGCGCCGGCCATGCCTTTCTTCACCGTGGAGAGCGATGAAGGACTCGACGGTCAGGCCGAGGAAATCGGCGATCTTTTCGATTTCCTCCGGCTGAAGAAGAATCCCGCCTTCTCCATAACAGCACTCTCCGCATTTCTTGCACTCAAACGCTTTCATCCTCAAGTGCCTAAAGTGTCTAAAGTGAGCCCTTCGACCCCTTCGATGAACTCAGGGCAGGCAGGCTCAGGGACTTCGTCTAAAGTGCCTAAAGTTCGACAAGCAACTACTTGGAAATCAACTTGTCCAGGTTCCAGTCGACGCGGAGGCGGACCCGCTGATCGGCCTGCTTGGCCCGGTAAATGAGGTGCCCGTTTTTGAGACCGTACTCAAACAGATCCCTTGTAATCTCCACATCGTGACGGCAGTACTCGGTCAATTTCTCCATCTCCCCGTTTTTGAACCATTCCAGCGCCTGCAGCCCGTCGCCGGATTTCTTTTGATTGAGCGTTTCGGTGGCAAGGTGATCGAGGCCGAGCCGGAAACCGAGACGACGAAAGAGATCCTCCAGAATGTCAAAGGTGGTGAGGGTCTTCAGATTTTTTCCTGTGTAGGCCTTGAGCACGGAATAGTCGAAGCGCTTGATGTTGAACCCGACCACGAGATCCGCCTTTTCGAGGTGCTTGAGCAGCGCATCCACCTGATCCTCCGTGTACGA
>Ga0105100_10000961_pt1 | contig 16966 bp, 16 predicted proteins | sample PPLLak12cMay2015_2_FD_87033 | JGI IMG/M metagenome (GOLD analysis project Ga0105100, IMG submission 87033) | Freshwater sediment microbial communities from Prairie Pothole Lake near Jamestown, North Dakota, USA - PPLs Lake P8 Core (1) Depth... | ecosystem: Environmental > Aquatic > Freshwater >...
CGCGATGCTCACCGGAACCGCGTCCCGGCTCTCACGGGCGTGATAGCTGGAGCGCACCAGCGGACCCGACTCCACATGGGGAATGCCCAGACCCTCGCCAAAGCCCTTGTACTCGGCAAACTCGTCGGGATGCACGTAGCGGTGGATCGGTCGGTGCCGCGCCGTCGGTCTCAGGTACTGGCCGATCGTGATGATGTCGATTCCCACTGCCCGCATGTCTGCCAATGCACCCAGTACCTCCTCCCGGGTCTCCCCCATCCCCACGATCAGACCCGACTTGGTCAGACCGTACGGGTTCATCTGCTTCGCCCGCCAGAGAAGGGCGAGTGAGCGCCCGTAGTTGGCCGAGGTCCGGATGTCCCGCTGCAGACGCAGCACCGTCTCGGTGTTGTGATTGAGCACCTCGGGGACCGCGTCCATGACGGTCTGCAATGCCTCCCGATCACCTTTGAAGTCCGGGATCAGGACTTCGATCTCGGTTTCAGGTGATCTGCGCCGGCTCTGTCTGATGGTCTCGGCGAAGATGCCGGCACCACCATCGTCGAGGTCGTCGCGGTTGACCGAAGTGATCACCGCGTGCTTCAGGTTCATCTTGGCGATTGCCTCGGCAGCGCGGAAGGGCTCGAAGATGTCGTACTCGGTGGGCTTGCCGGTGGTCACATTGCAGAAAGAGCAGGCCCGGGTGCACTTGTCCCCCAGGATCATCAGCGTCGCAGTCCCCATCCCCCAGCACTCATAGATGTTGGGACAGCCCGCCTCCTCGCACACCGTGTTGAGCTCCAGACCCCTCATCATCTTCTTCAACTCGAGATAGTCGCCATCGAGACGGGCGGTTACCTTCATCCAGTCGGGCCGCACAGGCTCACCGGGGAGCCGGCCGTTGACCAGGATCGGCTCACTCGATCGCCTCTCCGAGCTGAACGTCCCTGCTTCCAACAATCGGTCCACCTCGAAACCCGAGCGAGTCCCCTGTCCCCGGGCGAAAGCGGCGAGCTGGGTCTCCGTCTCCCCATATCCGAAGACTCGCTCGAATTGTGGGACGACCCTCTCCACTGCCTCCGCGATGGTCACCTTGCGCCCGATCAGGTCGGAGAGGCTGGTCACCTCACGGTCACTGATCCCGCAAGGGTTCATCATCCCGAAGTAGCCCATGTCTGGGTGGAGGTTGAGGGCGAACCCGTGCATGGTGACCCGGCGGGCCACCCTGACTCCAATGGCCGCAACCTTGCCTTTGGCGGTCCAGACCCCCGTATACCCTGGCTCGGCCCATGCCTCGACGCCGAACTCGGCCAGGGTGGCGATCAGGGTCTCCTCCAAACGGCGAACGTAAGGCACGATCTGCCTGGGGTCCTCGAGTGCGAGGATCGGATAACCGACCAACTGGCCCGGGCCGTGGAAGGTGATATCGCCTCCCCGATCGACATGATGCACTTCGACGCCGAGAGACGCCCGATCCACGAGGAGGTTGGACAGGTCTCCGTTCCTCCCGATCGTGAACACCGGCGGGTGCTCGAGCAGGAGCAGATAGTCGTCTTCGGTCCGCCCCACGACCTTGCCTTCGTGGATCGCCCTCTGCAGATCCCAGGCCTCGGCGTAGGGGAGACGACCCAGCCAGCGGGTGCGAAGCGTCAAGCCAGCTCCTGCTCCCAATCCCAGGTCTCCAGGTTGTGCTTGATCCTCTGCAAGAAGAGCACGGCGGTCGAGCCATCGAAGGCCCGGTGATCCCAGGTGAGCCCGAGATAGCCGATGTGCCGGATCGCGATCATGTCCTGACCGTCCGGAGTCGTGATCACTGTGGCGCGCTTGGTCACCGTGTCCGTGGAGAGGATGGCGACGTTGGGGACGTTGATGATCGGCGCCGACATGAACGAGCCGAATGGCCCGGGGTTGGTGATCGTGAAGGTCGAGCCGGTCAGGTCATCCACCCCGAGGGCCCCGCTCCGGGCACCTTCGGCGAGCTCTCTGATCTGCCGGGCGATCCCGACGAGGCGAAGGCCGTCCGCATTCCTGATGCGGGCCACCACGAGGCCACCCTGGTCGAGATCCACCGCGATGCCCAGATCCAGCTTCTTGTGGAATGTCGCCTTCTTCTCTTCGAGATTGAACGAGCTGTTGACGACCGGGTATTCCCTCAACGCGTCGATCACAGCGCGGGAGATGAATGGCAGATAGGTGAGCGAGAAGCCCTCGGCGGCCTTGAACTCTTCCTTGTGTGCCTGGCGCACTCGCTCCACAGGCTCGTAGTCGACTTCGACGGAGGTCCAGACATGGGCAGCCGTTGCCTTTGCCTTGATCATGTTCTCGGCGGTGCGGACCCGGACACGGGACAGGTCGACCTCCTCCCCGACCGGCGCTACGGGTGTTGTGCCAGGCTCTGTGGTAACGGGTGCCGTCGCCGGCTCGCCCGTGACGGGTGCAGGCTCAGTGACAACCGCAGCCGGTGGCGGCGCCGGGGCAGGCACGGCGGCCGGCGGACCGGACTCCAGGAAGGCCTCGACGTCTTTGCGAGTGATGCGCCCACCCTCACCGGTGCCGCTCAACTGGGATACGTCGATCTCGTTCTCGCGAATCAGCTTGCGGACCACAGGCGAGAGCAAGTGGGGCTTCTTCTCCGTCTCGTCGGGCTCTGCGAAGAACGTCTCGACCGCCTCGTCTTTCTCCCCTGCCGGCTCCGGCGCCACCACGGCCTGCCCGGGCCCTGCGGTGACAGGTGCCGGCACCGGCTCGGCTGGAGGAGCGGCCTGGCTCTCCACCGCGGGTGCCTCGACGGGTGACGGCTCGGCGGCCGCGGTCGGCGTCGCACTCTCCCCCGCCTCGCCGATCACGACCATCGGCGTCCCCACCGAGACCGTGTCGCCTTCGTTCACTAGGATCTCCAGCACTGTGCCCGACGCGGGGGACGGGACTTCGGTGTCGACCTTGTCGGTCGAGATCTCGACCAGGACCTCGTCCTCAGCGATGGCATCGCCGACCTGCTTCGCCCAGCGGAGGATGGTTCCCTCAGTGACCGTCTCTCCAAGTTGGGGCATCGAAACCGTCGTGGCCAAATCTCGCTCCTCTCAGTGAAGACTGCGGCCGGCAGCGGACAGGAGTGTCTCGCCGACTGCCTCGGACAGGGTTGGATGGGCGTGGATGAAGGCGGCGGCTTCGTCGGGCAGGGCCTCCCAACCCACCGAATACATCAGCTCGTGGATCATCTCCCCAGCCTGGGGACCAACGACTGTTGCCCCGACAATCGGCCCGTTCTTCTCGGAGACGACCTTCACGAAACCCTGATTGTCGCCGATGATCATGGCCCGTCCGATTGCGTTGAATGCGTGTTTGGCCGTCTCGATCTCGAGACCGCGCTCGAGGGCCTGCGCCTCCGTCCAGCCCACCTCCGCCACCTCCGGATGGGCGTAGGTGATCCTGGGGATCGCCTGGTAGTTGACGGGGCGCGACTCGCCGGTCGCGATGTGGGTCACGGCCGCGATTCCCTCTGCGAACCCGACATGGGCGAGCTGGGGCGTCCCCGCCACGATATCCCCCACCGCGTACAGGCCAGCTTGTCCGGTCTGCATCGTGTTGAGGTCCACCTTCACGAAATCACGATCGAGCTCGACAGCGACGGTCTCGAGACCCACGCCCTCGGTCCTCGGGCCACGTCCCACCGAGACGAGGACCGCGTCGACCTCGACATTCTCCTGCCCGAAGGGGACCACGACAGATTCGCCGACGCTCGGCGGATCGACGCCCACCCCCAGATGGATCTTGACCCCGCGCTTTTGAAGCTGGCGCTGCAGGAACTTGGCGGCGTCGGCGTCGGAGCCCGGGATGACCTGGTCCATCACCTCGAAGACGTGGACCTCGGCCCCGAGGTCCACCAGGAACGAGGCAAACTCGCACCCGATGACACCCCCGCCGATGATGGCGACACGATTCGGTCGTTGCGGCCAGTCGAGGGCGTGATCGGAGCTCACGATCTTCTTGCCGTCGAACTCGTAGCCGGGAATCGTGCGCGGGTAGGAGCCGGTGGCAAGGATCACCTTCCCTCCCTCGACCGCCCTCATGCCGTCGGCTGTGTCGACCTCCACCCTGGAGGGACCGGCCAGTCGCCCGAACCCGGTGATGACCTCCACGCCGTTCTTGGTGAGCAGGCCGCCCAGACCCCTCACCAGTCCTTCGACCGTCTGGTTCTTGCGTGCGAGCGCCGACGCCCAATCGAGATTGGGCTGATCGGTGATCACCCCGAACTCGGCGGCATGGGACACCGTCTTGAACACCTCGGCCACATGCAGCCACTGTTTGGCGGGTATGCAACCTCTGATCAGGCAGGTGCCGCCCGGGCGCTCGTCGTCGATCAGGGCGACAGACAGGCCGAAATTGTTGGCGTAGAGAGCCGAGGCGTAGCCGCCCGGTCCGCCGCCGACTATGACGATGTCGTGCAACCTCTGCCTTTCGGTGGATCTGCTGGTCCGAGCCTAGTTGTGCCCGGAGTTACCCTCTCAAACCTATGCAGACGCGCTGGCTTCTCATCGCCTCGGCGGTGCTCGCCTTTCTCATAGTCGGCGCAGCGGCGATCTGGTTCCTCGTCAAGTTCACATGACCGAGCGCATCACCCTGTCGACATCGGACGGGGAGGAGTTGGAAGCTCGTTGGGACAAACCCATGTCGCCCTCCGGCGTGGTGGTCTTCTGCCACCCCCACCCGCTTCAGGGTGGCTCGATGATGGCGCCGCTGATGATCGCGGTGACCTCGCGTCTGGTGGAGCGGGGATTCTCGGTGCTCCGATTCAACTTCCGGGGAACAGGCAACAGCAGCGGGTCGCACGACTACGGAGAAGCGGAGAAACTCGACCTGTCTGCCGCGATCGACGTGGCCGGTGACTCCGGGCTCGACCTTCACCTCGCCGGGTGGTCGTTCGGTGCGGGAGTGGCCCTGAACTGGATGAGTGAACAGACCGCGGGCATCCCGTACTCCGGGATCGCCCCTGCAGCACGTCTGCTTCCGGCGAGCCTTCCTTCCGGGCCCAAACGGATCGTGGTCGGAAGCAGGGACCAGGTGGTCGACGTGGAGGGACTACGCCGCTATGCCGAGGAGCAGCAGATCGACCTGGTCATCACACCGGGCGACCACTTCTTCCACGGTCGGGGCAAGAAGATCGGCGACCTGGTGGCACAGGTCTTCGAGTAGTCCTCGCTCAGCCGGAGGCGGCCCGAAAGCCGCGATTTCTCGCCTCGACCGGTGTATCCGGTGCGAACGATTGGAGCAGGTTGCCGGCCAGCAAACCCTCGGCCTGCAGACGTCGACCCAGCTCCTCGAACTGTCCATCGTCATCGCAGTCGTAGAACCGCATCGTGTCCCGGGTGCCGATGTACCGGTACGCCTCGAAACGGGTCAGGCGACTCACTCCTCCTCCTCGGCCGATCCCCTCCCGGTCCTCACGTCGGCGCCGCAATTGGGACAGGTGGCAACTGCGATGTCTCCCACGATGAAGCTGAAGGAGCACTCCGGACAAGCGATACGGGGAGCCGGCACGTCGGGCGCAGGTGGAGGAGGAGGCGGAGGGCCGCCGGCCGCGCCAGGGGCCGTGGGATATCCACCCATGGTCGAGGGAGCGCCCCCGGTCTGCTCCCGGACGACGTTCACCGACCCGCACACAGGGCAGGCGAACCGCCCGGCACCGGGAACCTCGAACTGTGTTCGGCAGGCGCCGCAGCGCACCATCATTCTTCCTCACCTCCATCGAGATCGACGGCGTCACCAACGGCCCCGATCCGGACCAGGTAGTCGGCCTCGTATCGGAGCACCGCCTCTACGTCCCTCTGAGAGTAGGTCACTCCATGCTCCGAGGCGATCTGCCCGATGATGTACTCGATCGACGCCTGATGACCGCCGGCGATGGTCTCGACCGGGTTGTGGCGATCATCCTGAGCCAGCCCCTGGAGGTAGAAGACCTCCCACTCCAGGATTCGCCGGATGTCCGCCCGTTTCAGCATTTCGTTGCCCTCGGCTCTGAGACGGTCCTCGACGTGCTTGACCGCGTCCTCGATCACGTACTCGAGTGGCTCGTAGCTCGGGCGACGCTTCGCTTCTTGCCATACGACGAGCGCGACCACGATGAGAAAGACACCGATCAGGAACACGATCAAGGCGACAACCGAGCCGGGCACGATCGAGGACGGTACCCGGAACCCCCAGCTCCGAGAATCGAGGTTGTCGTCCAGTACCGCCTAGAAGGCCTCGATGGGCAGTTCCATCAATGACCCGTCTTCGGATTCGGCCCGGGCACGCCTGACGCCGACCTGCGGCGCCGTCATCTGGAGGAACCATCGGGCCGACTCCACCTTCCCCCGGTAGAAGGGATCCTCGCCCATCTTGGGGAAAGCGATCTCGGCATGACGCAGCATCTGCCACGCAATCACGACTTCGGCGGCAGAGGCGAGGAACGCATTGGTGTGCAGGCCGACCTTGTAGACCTCGCCGGAGTCACCCGCCAGGGACGCCATCAGTCTTTCGACCATCGAGCCGAGATGACCCTGGAGGTCGTCGAGCATCGAGCCCAGCCGCTCCCTCTCGACGGCGAGTGGGTCGCCGTCACTCCCACCCTTGACGAACTCGGCGATTTCGGCAGCGAGCACGGCGAGGGTCTCGCCCTGATCCCTGGCAATCTTCCTGAAGAAGAAGTCGAGCGCCTGGATGCCCGTCGTCCCCTCATAGATCGTGTCGATCTTGGTGTCGCGGATGTACTGCTCCAGCGGGTAGTCCTGGGTGAAGCCAGAGCCGCCGAAAACCTGGAGGGCGTCGGCGAGTTGCTCATACGCCTTCTCCGACGAATAACCCTTGACCAGGGGCAGGAGCAGGTCCGATCGCCGCTCCCAGCGGTCATCGTCAGGGTGGAGCGCGGCCAGATCCTGCACCCACGCGGTGTACATGACCAGCGCCCGGAGGCCCTCCGAGTACGACTTGAGGTTCATCAGCATCCGGCGCACGTCGGGGTGGGCGATGATCGGCACCCTCGGAGCGGTCTTGTCGCCTGGCTTGATCAGATCGGATCCCTGATGACGCTCTTTCGCATACTCGAGGGCATTGAGGTACCCCGTGCTCAGGGTCCCCATCGACTTGGTGCCGATCATCATCCGGGCACCCTCGATCACGCGGAACATCTGCCTGATGCCATCGTGTCTGTCGCCGACCAGGTACCCGATGGCGGGATGATCGACCCCGAAGGTCATCTCGCAGGTGGTGGAGCCCTTGAGACCCATCTTCTTCTCGATGTTGGTGGCATAGACACCGTTGCGCTGCCCGAGATTCCCCTCATCATCGACGAGGAACTTTGGGACCATGAAGAGAGAGAGGCCTTTGGTGCCGGCTATCGCTCCCTCCGGCCGGGCCAGCACCAGATGGATGATGTTCTCGGCGGCATCGTGCTCGCCACCGGTTATGAACCGCTTCACCCCCTCGATGTGCCAAGTGCCGTCGCCCATGTCGATCGCCTTGGTGGTCGCAGCTCCGACGTCGGAGCCGGCATCGGGCTCGGTGAGGATCATCGACCCTGCCCACTGTCGGTCGAGCCAGAGCTTGGCCAGCTCCTTCTGGGCCTCGGTGCCCTCCTCGAACAAGACCCTGGCGAAGAGCGCTCCTCCGGAGTACCAGGACACGGTGGTGTTCGCAGCGAGCTGCATCTCTTGCGTGGCCCAGGCCAGGCTCGGCGGAACCGGATTCCCATTCATCTCGGCCGGGACGCCGAGACGATCCCAGCCACCTTCCCGGTAGACCCGGACTCCGGCCAACACCGACTCAGGGAGATGGACCTCACCATCGACGAGCTCGAGAGGGATCCTGTCCTGGTCGACATAGGAAGCAGCGAAGTCCTCTCGCGCCATCCTCTCGATCTCGATCAGGATGTCACGTGCGGTCTCCTGATCGAGGTCCGCCCATGGCCCGGTACCGAGGTAGCCCTGGATCCGATTGACCTCGAAGAGGTTGAACTCGAGATCCCGGAGATTCGCCTTGTAGTGACTCATGCATCGTCTCCTGGTCTTTGAGCGATCACTCTAATTTGAATCAACGCTCAAAGAAAGGGCTATCCAGCGCGGCTTCGTGAGCCAGACCAAGCCTTCCCTGGCGAAAGGTCTACCGTTCCCCCATGCGCTACAAGGCCGGTCTCGAGACGCGTGACCGAATCCTCGAGGCAGCCCGCTCGCTGATCGCCGACCGGGGCCTCGAGGGCACGACGATCAAGGCGATATGTGACGAGGCAGGAGTGCTTCCCGGCTCCTTCTACAACCTCTTTGCCTCGAAGGAGCAAGCGATCCTGACCGTGGTCCGGGAGGCGATCGACGCCGTCGACCCCGATCCGGATCACCAAGGGACCGACACCCTGGACGAGCTGGTAATGGCATACATCCGGTTCCTCGAGGAGCAACCCGAGCTCTCGCGCGTCTACATCCGGATCGGAGTCTCGGGAGCGGGATCCAACCCCGAGCTCGCCGGCCGCATGATCCGGCACCACCAGGAGCGTGTCGGGCGCTTCGCTGCGGCCATGAAGCGTCAGAGCCCCGACATCTCAGACACTCTGGCCGAACGGCGTGGGGAGACACTGGTCCTTGCGTTGAACGGCATCGCCCTGCATCGCGTGATCGACCCCGACTTCGATGTCGCCTGGCATGCCCGAGCCCTTCTCGAGGACGCCGCAGCGGTTTCCTGACGGATCCCACCTGCCGATAGGCTCGCCCAATGGAGTTCGCGGTCCAGACTCGAGGTGATTGGGAGCTGATCCTGACGACGGCGCGGTGGGCCGAGGACAGAGGCCTGGTCGCCCTCGCCCTTCCCGATCACTATCTGGAGCGGGGCGACCAACCCGATCGGCCTGCGTACGATCACTTGATCCATCTGGCTGCTCTGGCCCGTGAGACCTCTGGTCTCGAGCTCGTTTCGCTCCTCTCCCCGGTCACGTTCCGCCACCCTGCCGTCTACTACAAGATGGGGGTCACCCTCGACGAGATCTCCGCCGGTCGATTCACGATGGGCCTCGGAACGGGGTGGCTAGATGCCGAGTTCGCGCTCTTCGGGCTCCCCTATCCCGATCGGAGCACCCGCTTCGACCTGCTGGCAGAGTCGATGGCCTACCTCAGCGCAGCTGTGGCGCCGGAGCCCCGAGGGTTCGAAGGGAAGCACTTCCAACTCGCCGAGTTCGACCCCCGGCCCCACCCTTTGAATCTCCGCCTCCTGATCGGAGGCGGAGGCCGCACCAAGACGCCGGGACTGGCCGGTCGTTACGCCGACGAGTTCAACATCTATGCATGTCCGCCAGATCAGTACGCGGCCAGGAGGGAGCTCGCCCAATCCACGGCTCGGGACTCGGGCCGTAGGCCCGATTCGATTCTCTTCTCGACGGCATCCCCGGCCCTGGCTGCGAAGAGCGAGGCGGACTACCGCCGACTCCTTCACCTGCTCGCAGAGAGGACCGGATCGGCTCCGGAGAGGATCGAGCAGGTGTATGAGGAGCGTGGCTACCCGCACGGCTCCGGCTCGAAGCCCGCCGAGATGCTGGAAGCCCTGGGCGAAGTCGGTTGTGAACGGTTCTATCCTCAGATGTTCTTGCGCAATCCAGCTGACTACGACCTGATTCTCGACGCCTACCTCCACTGACCATGCCCCGCGTCGCAATCATCGGAACCGGTCTCATTGGCGCATCTGTGGGACTTGCGCTGAGAGAGCAGGGCTGGCAGGCAATCGGCTGGGACCCCTCGCCCGACGCCCTGGAGCGCGCCCTGGAACGCCACGCTGCCGACGCGACCGCCGGGTCGGTCGCCCAAGCGGTCGACGGAGTCGACCTCGTCGTGCTGGCAGGTCCGTTGGACGCCAACCTCGCCACGCTGCGGCAACTCGACACCGAAGCGCTGGTCACGGATGTCACCAGTGTCAAAGCTCCCCTCGTCGCCGCCGCTCCTCCCGGGGTCCGCTATGTCGGCGGCCATCCGATGGCAGGACGCGAGCACGCCGGGCCGGAAGCGGCCTCCCATGCGCTCTTTCGGGGGGCGCCGTGGGTCATCTGTGACGACGGTGCTGCAACACAGGATGTGGACCGGTTGACCTCGATCGTGCGCTCGATCGGCGCCAATCCGATCCTGATGTCAGCTGCGCGCCACGACCAGGTGGTGGCCTGCGTCTCGCATCTCCCCCATCTCCTCGCGGTCACCCTGGTCAACACGATCTCGGACAATCCCGACGCCGAGCAACTCGTCTCGGGCAGCTTCCGGGACCTGACCCGCGTCGCTTCCGCCGAGTCGACCTGGTGGCCCGAGGTCCTCGCCGCCAACGAAGAAGCAGTTTCCGTTGCGATCGACGGTCTGGTCGGATATCTGGAGGAGCTGAAGGAGCAGGTGCGCTCGGGCGACACCGCCGGCCTCGCCGAACGACTCGAGGAGGCTCGACACCGAAGGGGCACGATGGCGCCGCCGGTAGCACGGGTGCGGGTGATCCTCCAGGACAAGCCGGGTGAGATCGCCGCAGTCGGTCATGCCCTCCAGACGAGCAAAGTCGATGTCCGGGATCTCCAGTTGCGCCATGCCGTCCACGGCGGGGGTGGGATCCTCACCCTGTCGGTTCGCCCTGGTGAGGCCGAGACCCTCAAGGCTGCGCTCACCGGCGAGGGGTTCGAGGCCGAGGACGACGATTAACTTGCATCAACTCAGTCAGGGATCTCATTGAAGTACTCACTCATGACCGAGCCCCAAGTTGGTGGCACATACGAGGAGATCCTCCGTGCCGCGCGCCTCGCCGAGACGGAAGGCCTCTATTCCTTCGCTCGAAGCGACCACCTGGCATGGGACAGGGACCGGTCGCCCGACGCCACAGACGCCTTCGCCACCCTGGCCGGTCTGTCACGGGAGACCACGGGAATCCGGCTCTGTGTCCTGGTCAGTCCGATCACGTTCCGTCATCCGGCAATCATCGCCAAGAACGCCGCCACGATCGATCAGATGTCGGGGGGCAGATTCGACCTGGGGGTCGGGACCGGATGGAACGACTTCGAGCACGCTGCACTGGGCATCCCGTTCCCGGGTTCATCGGAGAGATGGCAGCGACTCGAAGACGCTGTCGACTATCTCGAAGCTGCGTTCGGCTCGGGGCGCGGCGAGCACGAGGGCCCCTTCTACAACCTCGACCTCGACGTGCGCCCGAAACCGACAGGGATCAGGATCATCATCGGCGGTAGCGGGCCGCAACGAACTCCCCGCCTCGCCGGGGCTCGAGCCGACGAGTACAACTTCTTCGTCTGCCCGCAGGAGGAGGCAAGAGCCAAGATCGCAGTCATGCGCGAAGCGGCGGGCGGTCGGAGAGTCGAGGCGACCATGATGGGGCCAGTGACCATTGCAGGATCCGACGGCGAGCTCGCCGACCGGCTCGTGGCAGCAGCAGGCCGACGGGATATCACCAGTGACGAGCTCATCTCACGGTGGGAGAAGGCGGGCGTCGTCTTCGGCACCCCGGGCCAGGTCAGGGAGAAGATCGCCGCATTCGAGGATGCTGGCGTGGAACGGATCTACCTCCAGTGGCTCGATCTTCCGGACTACGACGGGCTCGGCCGCATGCTCGAGCTGGTCCAGGGTTGAGCGATCTGCCCGAGGCCAGCAAGCGCCTCGCCCTAGCGGTTTCCGACTTCCAAATGGAGGTCAGGTTCTTCCCCGAAGGGACGAAGACGGCGGAGGACGCCGCTCGTGCCATCGGCTGTCCGGTGTCGGCCATCGTCAAGTCCCTGGTGTTCATCATCGCCCATCGGGAAGGGCCAGAGGAGCCGGTCGTGGCGCTGGTCCCGGGAGACCTGAGGCTCGACACCGACGCCCTGGCCGCGCTCGCCGACGCAACCGAATCCAGGAGGGCCAGCCTCGAAGAGGTTCGCCAAGCGACCGGGTATGCGGCCGGCGGCACCCCTCCCTTCGGTCATGCGAACCCCCTTCGCGTGTTCGCCGATGAGCGCCTGCGCCGCAACGAGACGGTGTGGGCGGCGGCAGGGACCCCGACCACCGTCTTCCCCATCTCGGTCGACGAGCTGGATCGGCTGGCAGCCCCGGTCTGGGCGCACTTCACGTCTTGAATCCCGGCCGACTTCGGCGATGCTCTCCGCGCGAAGTCGGCCTCGGCCGACCGGCGCCGGTTCGCCCCGAGGTGTGCGGCGACGTCACGTCCATCGTCGCTCACTGAGCGTGGCTGAGGGGCAAAGGCGGCCGAAAATCGAACACCAAACCCATTTCCCCTATCGCAGTAGTGCAAATACCATTGCCCGGTGAGCGACCCGACTCCCCTCCTTCAGATCGAGAATCTCCACGCCTCTGCAGGCGACGTGCCAATCCTCAAGGGCGTCGACCTGACGTTGAACCGGGGGGAGATCCATGCGCTCATGGGCCCCAACGGATCGGGCAAGTCGACGTTGGCTTCGGTTCTGATGGGGCATCCCGCTTATCAGGTCACCGACGGTCGCATCATCTACAAGGGCGAGGACATGACCGGGGTATCGGCCAGTCAGCGTGGAGCCGCAGGGATGTTCCTCGCCTTCCAGCACCCTGAGACCATTCCCGGTGTGTCCGTGATCCAGTTCCTCCGGCAGGCTCTGTCCAACCGGACCGGTGTCGACCTCACGGTCCTCGAGTTGAGGCTCAAGGTGATGGATGCCATGAAGGAGCTGGGCATGGAATCGTCCTTTGCCGATCGTTACCTGAATGAGGGGTTCTCCGGCGGTGAGCGCAAGCGAAACGAGGTCCTTCAGATGGCAGTGCTCCAGCCCGAGTTGGCGATCATGGACGAGACGGACTCGGGTCTCGACATCGATGCGCTCAGGACGGTGGCGGAGGGGGTCAACCAGCTGACCGGGCCAGAACGGGGGTTCCTCATCATCACCCACTACCAGCGGCTCCTGGACTACGTCACACCTGACCAGGTGCACATCTTCATGGATGGACAGGTGCTCGAGAGTGGTGGGCCCGGGCTGGCAGCCCGTCTCGAGGAAGAGGGATACGATTCATTTCGGACGGTGTTGACCTGAACGTGACCGATCTCTCGCATCTGAAGGCCGACTTCCCGGTCCTGTCGAACGGAGTCCACTTCCTCGACTCGGCTGCGTCATCACAGAAGCCAATACCCGTGCTCGAGGCGATGGATCATTTCGCGAGGACTTCCTATGCCAACGTCCACCGCGGGGCGTACAAGCTCTCCGTCGCCGCCACCGACGCCTATGAGGCCGCACGTAGACGGGTTGCTCGATTCATCGGGGCGACCGACGAGCGGGAGGTCATCTTCACCCGAGGCGCCACGACCTCGCTCAACACCGTCGCATTCGGATGGGGCCAGCAGAACCTCAACCCTGGAGACCGCATCATCTCGACCGAGATCGAGCATCACGCCAACCTCGTTCCATGGCAGATGGTGGCGAAGAGAACCGGCGCCGTGCTGGATCACGTCCCGATGACAGACGACTTCCGGCTCGACCTCGATGCCTACGAGGCCAAACTGGGCCCGGACGTGAAGGTGGTGGCCGTCACCGGGATGTCCAACGTCCTCGGCACGATGCCCCCGGTGAGACGTATCGCCGACCTTGCCCACAGCCACGGCGCGAGGGTCGTCGTCGACGCGGCCCAATTGGTGCCACATTCGACGATCGACGTGAACGACCTGGGGGCGGACTTCCTGGCGTTCTCTTCGCACAAGATGCTCGGGCCCACCGGGATCGGAGTGCTCTGGGGGCGCATGGATGCCCTGGAGGAGACCGAGCCTTTCGAAGGGGGCGGCGAGATGATCTCCGACGTAACCCTCTTCGATGCGACCTGGGCAGACATACCGCATCGCTTCGAGGCGGGCACACCACCGATCGTGGAGGCGGTCGGGCTGCATGCCGCGATCGATTACCTCGACTCGATCGGAATGGACCAGGTGCTCAGACATGACCGGGAGTTGACCGAGATCGCACTCGACCGGCTCGGCGATGTGCCCGGCATTCACATCCAGGGCCCGCGCGAACTCGAGGACCGGGGCGGAGTGATCTCGATGTCGATGGACGGAGTCCATGCCCACGACCTGGCCACGATCCTGGACGAGGGCGGGGTGGCGGTCCGAGCAGGCCATCATTGCGCCAAGCCGCTGATGCGGCGGATCGGAGTCGCCGCCACGGCACGCGCCAGCTTCTACGTGTACAACACCGAAGAGGACATCGACGCACTGGTGAACGGGCTGCGCCGGGCCGGCGATCTCTTCGGGGTCGGATCATGAGCCTCGAGGACCTCTACCGCGAGGTAATACTCGACCACTACCGCAACCCCCGGAACAAGGGGCATCTCGACCACCCGGATTCGGTCGCCGAAGGGGTGAACCCGCTCTGCGGCGATGAGATCACCATCGAGCTCAGATTCGACGGGGAAGTCGTCGCCGCGATTGCGGTGGCGGGGCAGGGATGCTCCATCAGCCAGTCGTCGGCATCGATGATGTCCGAGGCGATCAAGGGCAAGACCCGAGCCGAGATCGAGACGATGACCCGGCAGTTCCGCGACATGATGTCCCTCGACGGCGAAGCCGACATCGGGATCGACCCGGAGCGCCCGGGCGCAGTGCTCGGAGATCTGGAAGCATTACAGGGTGTGCGCAAGTACCCGGTGCGGATCAAATGCGCCAGCCTCGGTTGGAACGTTCTGCTCGACGCACTAGGCGGCGATGGTGCCCACAGCTAGCTCCGCACCGTAATCCGATGCCCAGGTTGGCTGACAGTATTGCCTCGGGAAGGCTGGTCACCGACACGAGCGCACTGACCCGGGGCGTGCGAAGGTAGATGGACACTCGGTAACCCCCGGTGTGAGAGAGGTGGATGATGCCCGGCAAAACCGGAAGGTGGAGATCTACAGGGCGCTCACAAGCCGGCAGCGTCTCCGCCTGGCAAGAACGGAGGTCGAAGGCCAACGAGGCGTACGAGACCGGTCGTTGGGAAGAGTCGGGTCCGCTCTGGGAGGCAATCTTCAACGATGCCACCGAGCCAAGAGAGAAGGTGTTTGCCGGGCGACGCGCCGCGCTGTCGTATCGGAAGTCCTCGCGCCTGACCGAGGCGCGTCGTGTCTTGAGGCAACTAGTCGTCGAGTATCCAGAGGATGCCGGCACCAGGAGGGAGCTCGCCCGACTCCAAATCGCGTCGCGGACAGATCAGAGCCCGACCGAGTATTGGAAACGACGCCAGCGGTTCATCTATGTACAGATCACGCGTGAGATTGCGCAAAGAATCGCCAGCCATGCCAACTCGGTTCTGGATGTTGGCTCGAACGGCACTCCGATTCTCTCCTGGTTCCCAGAAGTCCCGGTCAGGGTTTCCGTGGATCTGCGTGTCCCCTATCGAGCCGAAGGCATCGAATCCCATCAAACCGATTTCCTGACCTGGCGACCGGGGAGGAAGTTCGACGTCGGGCTGTGTCTACAGGTGCTGGAGCATGTGCCCGACGCAACGGCATTTGCCAGACACCTCATCGATCTGTGCGAGGTGGTCATCGTCTCCGTCCCCTACCGGTGGCCAGAGGATGCCAGCCGGTATCACGTCCACGATCCAGTGGACGAGGAGAAGATGAAACTGTGGTTCGGAACGGATCCCAACTACTCCTATCGGGTCGCAGAGCTTCACGGGCAGGAGCGGCTCATTTGTGTCTACGACGCCAAGGCCGAGGAGGCGTGGCGTGATGTGCCGGAGGATCGTTTCCGATTCCGCTGGAGCCTCGCTGGTGCTGATCGACTCCTGGCCGACGAAGGGGGCTAGGTCTGGCTCGGAACTTGAGAGGCGGCGTCCCCCTCCCCCGAGGCCTGACTACATCACTCCGCCTTCGGTCATCCTCTTCAGGTCGAGTGCGGCATCGAGCTCGGCCTCCGTCATCAACCCGGCCTCCAACACCAACTCCCGGACCGAGCGGCCCGTCTTGACCGCCTCCTTGGCGATCTTGGCCCCGTTGTCGTAACCGATGTGCGGGTTGAGAGCCGTGACGATGATGGCATTCTTCTCCAACAGCTCCAGGGGACGGCCGTCGTTGACCTCGATCCCGTCGATGCAACGAGTCGCGAAGGTGGCCGCAGCCGTGGAGAGCAGTGCGATCGACTCGAGCAGGTTGTGAGCCATCACCGGCATCATCACATTCAGCTCGAAGTTGCCGTTGGCGCCACTCCACGTGATGGTCGCGTCGTTGCCTATCACCTGTGCAGCGACCTGCATCGTCATCTCCGACATCACCGGGTTCACCTTGCCCGGCATGATCGATGACCCCGGTTGCAGATCCGGGATCCTTATCTCTGCGATCCCAGATGTGGGCCCGGAGCCGAGAAAGCGGATGTCGTTTGCGATCTTGAACAGAGAGACCGCGATGGTCTTCAGTGCCCCGGATGCCATGACCACTGCGTCCTTGGATCCCTGGGCCTCGAAGTGATCGTCTGCCTCTCGAAGCGGATACCCGGTCCGATCACTCATCAGCTCGATCACTGCCGCGGCGAAACCTTCGGGAGCATTGATGCCGGTCCCCACGGCTGTTCCTCCGAGTGCCAGCTCTTCGAGCTCGGGAAGGACCTTGTCCAGGCGCTCGAGGCCCTTTCGGATCTGGGTCGCGAATCCACCGAGCTCCTGACCCAACGTCACCGGCGTGGCGTCCATCAGGTGAGTCCGGCCTGACTTGACCACGTCGCCGAACTCCGCTGCCTTGTCCTCGAGCGATCCGGCCAGGACCTGAAGTGACGGAACCAGGTCCTCCCGGATAGCTGCAACCGCCGCCACATGGATGGCAGTGGGGATCACGTCGTTGGACGACTGGCCGAAATTGACATGGTCGTTGGGATGGACCAGGCGAGAGCCCGGCTCTCCTCCCAGCCCTTCCGTCGCCCGCGCGGCGATGACCTCGTTGGCGTTCGAGTTGGTGGATGTCCCGCAACCCGTCTGGAAGAAGTCGAGGACGAACTGTTCGTCACATTGCCCCGC
>Ga0105100_10000968_pt1 | contig 16916 bp, 15 predicted proteins | sample PPLLak12cMay2015_2_FD_87033 | JGI IMG/M metagenome (GOLD analysis project Ga0105100, IMG submission 87033) | Freshwater sediment microbial communities from Prairie Pothole Lake near Jamestown, North Dakota, USA - PPLs Lake P8 Core (1) Depth... | ecosystem: Environmental > Aquatic > Freshwater >...
TACCAACGATATGAGCAAGCTTTGGAAGCAGAGATGGGATTACAGCCATCCTCCGAAATCAGTGCTCTGTACGAAAAATTATTGAGCACGATTTGAGGCCACCTTTGTAACCAGGGTGCTGGTAAAGTTAGATAAAATTATCATAACCCCGAAAGGTGACCCATGAAAAACACAATTGCTCGCTTCAGCCTGTCCATCTCGAAGATCAACAAGACCCACTTGCAGATTGCCTTTACGGTGTTGGCGCTGGCCATGCTTGTCCTTGGCGCAGGGGCTCCGGACGATGTGGGTGGTTTCGGCAGATAGTGATCCTGCTGACATCCATTGCGGCCGGTGTGCTGACCGGCTGGGCATGCGCCAGGTGGCAAGGAAGATCCTGGCGCCCCCCGCTTTTTCAGGCTACCTGGTTGGTGGTCTTGGGTTTTCTACCTCAACTGTTTGCTTTTTATCTCCCTTTCACGCGCCGCTTATTTCCGGATTGGTTAGCTTCCGCAAGTCTTGTTCTTTCACACCTCTACCTGTTGAAACGGCCAGTCGGCTGGTTACGTCGAGCGTCTTGGAAAGTGTGGAGGTCAGGGCCGGATCAGCAGCGCCAGCAAAGGCATCTTGTTGCCAGGGGCGCAAATCCTTCTGCCCCATTAGCCGACCGCTTTATTCCTCCCTCTTTTTTCCCATACCGCTTCGCCTTTAGCCTTGGAGATGTGTTTATTGGTTTAGGCGCATTTGGGTTGCTCGCGCGGGGAGGACCCGCCGTACCACAACCCGGTTAGGAGACCATCTATGTTTACGAAACCCCTTGTTCAACCATCCGTTGTGATCACAGATTCATCGAAGGATATGGCTTCGATCAACCGCCTGCTGGCTGCTGCTGCCATTAGCCCGCGGTTTCGTTCCAGACTTCTGGCCGATCCGGGACAAACCATCAAAGCCGGGTTTGGCGGTGAACATTTTCCGCTCTCTCAACCTGTCCGGGAAATGCTGATTTCGATTCAGGCCTCCACGATGCCGGACTTTGTCCGCAATTTGGATGAAAAATTACCCTATCGCTTGCATGTTTCTTGAAAACAAGTCTTAAGAAGGTTGCATGCCATTTGAGCTTAAAGGTTCTACGGTTGATCTGCAGTTAAATAAAAGTCAGCCTGCGATAGAAATATCGGCAGATATTTTGGCTTTGGGAAGTAAATTGGTTCGAACCTGCGTAGAACTAGGTGGAGCGACGCAAGCATGGTTTTCCAAGGTCGATGAAAAACAGACCGTTCATTGGATTGCGGGTTGGCCGGACAATGCGTTGCCAGTCCAATTCTCTCCCCGAGCACTTCGTGATGTAATTCAGTTTGGAAGGGAATTCACTTTTCGCGATCACACAGAACTACTAAGTGGGGGAATATTTCCAGTGCAGAAAGATGATCAAGTCATTGGTTTGCTGGCTTTGCTCAGCGACCAGACCAATTACTTCTGTCCATCTACGCTTGCCTGGATACAGGCATTGGCCGAGACATTGTCCTATAGTGTTCTTCAAGTGGAAAACCAGACGAAAAAGATACAGGCAGAATACTCGGTAAACCGGATTTTGCAGTCCGGCTTGAATTTCCGAGAAATCTTCAAGGCTATCTTTGAGCTTCTGTCGGATCTTGTCGAGGCGGATGCTGCCATCGTTTTGAAATATAATCCTGCTTCGCAGCAATTTGATCTGCTTGCAACGCATGGTATTGATGCAAGAGTTTTGGCAAAAATTCACCTCTATATCGAGAATGGTCTGACGAGGCGGGTCGTTGGGGAACGTCCGTCTATTCAGTTAGAAAACATGTTGCTATCGGAGTCTGGTGAAAATCATGTTAGTCTATTTTCCCAGGAAGGCTTCCGGGCACACATTACCATCCCTTTACTAGGTCAGCGGGACTTGCTCGGTGTGATAGAGATTTTCTGGCGCGAATCGCAATATGCTGATACCTGGAAATTGGAAATTCTCCAAATGGTCGGGGAAGCGGTCACTTTTGCAATGGAGCATACAACTGTTGTTGAAGCTTTGAAGCGTCGCAATGATGAACTCACCTCTACATATACCGCTACGATTGAGGGCTTATCACGTGCCCTTGAGCTTCGCGATCTTGAAACAGATGGCCATACTCGCAGGGTGAGCGCGTTGACCGTGCGCCTTACAGAGCATATGCAGATTCCGATGGATCAGCGTGCCTCCATCCAACAGGGAGCGCTATTGCACGATATTGGAAAGTTAGGTATTCCCGATGCCGTCCTGTTGAAACCGGGGAGTTTAACCCCTCGAGAATGGAAGGTGATGCAACAGCACCCGCTGTACGCATACAATATCCTGGCGCCCATTATCAGTTTACGGCAGGCATTGGATATTCCTCTCTATCACCATGAACGCTGGAACGGTTCTGGCTATCCATACGGACTTGTAGGTGAGCAGATACCTCTTTCTGCGCGTTTGTTTGCAGTGGTGGATGTGTACGATGCGCTTACTTCTGATCGCCCATATCGATCCGCTTGGTCACGATCTCAGGCGCTTGAATACTTGCGCGAACAGGCAGGGCAACAGTTCGATCCGCAGGTTGTTGCCCACTTCTTGGAATTGATAAACGAAACCTAGGGATTCTTCTGGTTCGGTTCCGCAATTCTGAATTTGGATAGTCGAGTTCTACCAAGAATACAACCCTGACAGGTACCGGAGACCTGTCAGGGTTGTATTAAAAATGATGCTATATTAAGATATAGCAGGTTCTCACCCGACCTGCACAGTAGGAAAATCGATGATACTTCCTGAGCCCCGAGGAGGTGCCCGATGCAAATCTCACGTATTGATGTTACTCCTGCGCAATTGAAGCTGCACACGCCCTTCCGCACGGCGGCGCACCCGGAGCCGGTCACGCAGATCGAGACCGTCTTCATCCGCGCCGAATTGGTGCGTGATTATGGGAACGCCTGGGGCTGTGCAGTCCTGGACCCCATTAGTGGGCAGACACTGGCGCAGGTTATGCGCGCCTGTCAGGCCTGTGCCGAGAAGCTGCGCGATCTCAATCCGCTCAACACTCAGCGTGCCCTGGCCGACCTGTCCGAACTGACAAACGGTTATCCCACCGTGCAGTGTGCTTTCGACGTGCTACTGTACGATCTGTTGGGATTATGGTCTGGCCTGCCGCTCTTTCGTCTGTTGGGCGGCTACCGTGACCGCATCCCGACTTCCATCACGCTCGGACTCGACGATGTGCCTGCTACCGTTGAAATGGCCCGGAAGCGCGCCCAAGATGGGTTCCGCATCCTCAAGCTCAAAGGTGGGCTGGATGCGGAGGAAGATGTCCGCCGGGTACGGGCCGTCCATCGTGCGCTTCCCGACCTGACCCTGCGGCTGGATGCCGATCAGGGCTACAGTGTTCGGGCGGCGCTGGACGTGGCGCGTGCATTGGAAGGGAAACTCGAATTCCTGGAACAGCCCACCCCGGCTGATGACCTTGTCGCGCTGCGCCAGGTGACCGAGAACAGACCGGTACCCATCCTGGCGGATGAAAGCCTGCGCGGGCCGGCTTCCGTGCTGGAGATCATCAAGCAGCAGGCGGCGCATGGGGTCAGCACAAAACTGGCATCCTGTGGCGGCCTGGACTGCGCTCGCCAAATTGATACCATCGCACGCGCCGGGCGTCTCTCCACCATGGTCGGTTGCCTGAACGAACCCGCCTTGCTCATCGCCGCAGGGTTGGCTTTTGCATTGAGCAGCCCCAACATCCGCTATGGCGACCTGGATGGTCATTTTGACCTGGAGAACGACCCGTCTGTGCCCGGCTTCCAGTTCGTAGATGGCTGGTTGATTGCCAGTGTGACGCCGGGATTGGGGTGTACGGTTGATTTGTGAAAAGATTGTGAGGGATGCCGAAAGAGCAAAAAATGTTTCGGCGAAAGGAGAAAAACATGGCTGATGTGATCGATCATCAAATCTTTGGGGATGACCTGCAACTGGTGGAAATCGAGCTGGATTATGGCGAAGGTGTACGTGCGGAAGCCGGGACGATGACCTACATGGAAGATGGCATCGAGATGCAGACCGGCATGGGCGGCGACCTGTTCTCCGGGTTCAAACGCATGTTCACGGGTGAGAGTTTCTTCATCACCACGTTCATGAATAACGCGCGCGAGAAGCGTCGGGTGGCTTTTGCCGCTCCCTATCCCGGAAAAATCGTGCCTTTCGACCTGGACCAATTCAATGGGCAAGTGCTGTGCCAGAAAGATTCGTTCCTGTGTGCAGCGCGCGGGACCGAGATCGAGATCGCTTTTACCAAGCGTTTGGGCGCGGGGTTCTTCGGCGGTGAAGGTTTCATCTTGCAACGCCTGACTGGCGATGGTATGGTCTTTGTCCATGCCGGGGGCACGATCATCGAGAAGAATCTGGCCGCGGGTGAGACCCTGCGCGTGGATACGGGTTGCCTGGTAGCCTTTGCAACGACCGTGGATTATGACATCCAGTTCGTAAGCGGCTTCAAGAACGCGCTCTTTGGCGGCGAGGGATTGTTCCTGGCCAAGCTGACCGGCCCGGGCAAGGTCTATTTACAGAGCCTGCCCTTCTCCCGCCTGGTAGACCGCATCAAGCGTGGGATCACCTTCACGCAATCCGGTGGCGAGCAGAAAGGCGTTGCCGGTATCGGCGGCGATATTCTCAAGAATATCATCAGCGGCAGTTGATGAACTGATTGAAACTTATTCTAAAATCATTCCTCACCGAGCGGAGTGCGCTTTTCCCTTGCACCGGACGCAAGGACGGTGTGCACCGTAGTCGAGGTGCAATTGCGTAAAAGTCCTTCGCCTGCGCTTCCCCCTGCGGGGGATAGGCGCTCCGTACAGGATGAAAAGTTTCAATTACTTCATAGAAAATCCAGGTTCATGCTGAACTCGGATTTTTTCTTTTTCGACCACCTGTATCTGAACACCGGCATCATGGCTCCCATTGCGGTTGCCAGTCGGGTTCGGGGTGATTTGTTAGCTGGCGTTGGTCTGTCCCGTCCGCGCGGATGAGGTAGATATCAGCTTGCCCGCCGTTGCGCAGGGAATTGTAGGCGACATATTCTCCGTCAGGAGAAAAGGAGGGGGAGTTGTTGTTGCCGCCGTAGGTCAGGCGCGTAATGACGTTGGCCTGCAAATCTAGGCGGAAGATGTCCTTATCGCCCGGCGGTCCGGCGGAGATGAGCAGGAAATGTCCGTCCGGGGACCAGTCTAGGCTGCCGGTAATGCCGAGCAGGCCGGTGGTCAGTTGTTGAGGCGGCTCGTTGCCGTCCGCATTGATCAGGAAGATTTCGTATTCGAATAATTGCGTGGTACTCATCGCGAAGGCAATAGTCTGACCGTCCGGGGACCAGGCCGCGCCAACGATGCTGGTCGGCCCGCTATAGTTGGGGCCCTCGAACAGCAGCCGCAGGTTCTCGCCGGTGCGGTTGACAATGTAGAGCGAAGTCTGCCCATCCTCATCACTATTGGCGAAAACAACGCGCTCACCCTCGGGGGAAAAGTCGGGAGAGAAAGCGTTGCCGATTTCATTGGTCAATTGGATAAGGGATGAAGTGCTGAGTACCATGAAGTACAGATCAAAGGTGCCTCGGCTCCGGTTGGAGGCAAAAGAGATCGCACCGCCCAGCGGGGAGAAGGCCGGATAATAATCGTTGGCAAACTCATCGGTGAGACGCAGCAGCCCGGAGCCGTCCCGGTTAACCATGCACAGGTGGTTATAATCGCCGCGTGTACAGGTGAAGATAATACGCCCGCCGTGAAAACCGGTGGGCAAGGGCGCAGGCGTGTAGGTGGGTGGCGGGGCAGGGGATGTGGTGGGAGACAGGCTGGGTTGCGGTGTAAAACTGGCCGGGGGTTCGATTTCTTCCGGTGTGTAGGTTGGGACGAGGAAAAAGAGCAGCGCCAGCAGGCCAATGATGATCAAGCTGACCGGCAGGCGTCGACTTGGTTTTTTGCTGAAAATCTTTTTGGATTGCCTGCGTTGGAACATTTCCCTGCGAGCCTTTCGAAAGTTTTAAACCTTCGAAAGGTTATAGCGCCCAAGCCAACATTAGACCGAAGATGGCGACCACTATGCCCAGGTGCAAGAACAAATTTGATGCGGCCAGCCAGTGCGGGTAGATCAGCCATTGCAGGAGATAGTTTAAAATCACCATCGAGATGCCCGTCAGGGGCAACAATCCCTTGCGGTGGGCCAGGAAATTGGATAACCAATCGAGAAACTTTGAGATCATAGGTCTGCCTCTTCGTGTGGGGATTCTCCATCCAGGGAAGCCAGCCAGGGATTAAACTGGGCAAGCAGGCGGCCTGGAATGCGTCCCTGTATGTGGACTCCGCCGCGTTCATGTTCGATGAATTCCACCTGTCCCATTTCATGGAACATGGAGATAAGTGCGCCTTGTTGGTATGGAAGATGGACATCGATCGGTGTGTACGTCTCGTACAATTCCTGTTGGATCAGGCGCAATAGATCGGGCAAGCCGCTTCCTTTCAGGCCCGAAATTGCTACCGCTCTCGGGTAGTTTTGCAGTATCTCCTGTGCCTGTTTCGGTTGCTTCAGGCGATCAATTTTATTCAGCGCTGTGATGGTGGGTATATGCTCTGCACCAATCTCATCAAGTGTCTGCTGCACAACCTCGAACTGGTTAAGCGCGTTGGGATGTGAAATATCAACCAAGTGCAACAGCAGGTCGGCCTCGACGATCTCTTCCAGCGTGGCGTGAAAAGCTGCAACCAGTGTAGTGGGCAGTTTCTGGATAAAGCCAACGGTATCGGTGAACAGCGCCTGGTAACCGCCGGGCAATTCCACACGCCGGGTGGTGGGGTCGAGGGTGGCGAAGAGTTGGTCTGCCACGAAAATGTCTGCCTTTGCCAATCTGTTGAGTAGCGTAGATTTGCCCGCATTGGTATAACCCACTAATGCCACAGTTGGCAGGCGCGCTCGTTTGCGTTGGGCGCGGTACCGTTCGCGATGAGCGCGCACTTTTTCGATTTGCTTTTTCAGGTTGGCAATACGATTGCGGATCTGGCGGCGGTCCACCTCAAGCTGGGTCTCGCCAGGGCCGCGCAAACCAACGCCGCCAGTCGAGCCGGCCCGTCCGCCGCCGCCGCCTGCCTGGCGGGCCAAATGTGTCCACTGACGGGTCAGACGTGGCAGATAGTATTCATACTGCGCCAGTTCCACTTGAAGCATGCCTTCACTCGTGTGAGCGTGTTGGGCGAAAATGTCGAGGATTAATGCGGTGCGGTCAAGCACCCGCATGTTGACTCCAAGTTCCTTCTCCAACTCGCGCTGGTGACGTGGCGAAAGTTCATCGTCAAATATGACCACCTGTGCCTGGGCCTCTTCGGCCAGTGCTTTGAGTTCATCCACTTTGCCGGGGCCAATGTATGTTTCCACATGAGGGTGATTGAGTTTCTGGGTCAGTTCACCGACGACATCTAACCCGGCGGTATCTGAGAGCAGGGCCAGTTCGGCCAGTGAGTCTTCCAGAGTCAACAATCCCGGTTGCTGGTAGAGGTCCACTCCAACTAGGAAAGCGCGTTCTTTTGGTTGCACTGTTGGTTCAGGGGTTTTCTTAGCCATGCAAGTCTTCCATGTTAACCGAATCTTGCGGAAAGAGTTTCGCAATTTTTGGATCGGCAGATTCGGTACGGATAGGAATCAGGATATGAAAGGTAGACCCCGGGCACTTTTTTTCATCATAGCCCTCCGACTCGACCCAGATTGTGCCGCCATGCGCCTCGATGATACCGCGTGCGATAGGCAGTCCCAGGCCAGGCCCACCGCCTTTGAACTTGGTCTTGCCGCTGGAATGCAAGTTGGGACGGCCAACTTGAGAAAATTTTTCGAAGACGGCTGTCTGGTATTCAGCGGCAATGCCTATTCCTGTATCACTCACGATGACTTCGATGAAGCCCGGCAGGACGCGGCCATCGACGCTGATCTTTCCTTTGTCCGGTGTGTACTTGATGGCATTGACCAGCACATTGCGCAAAGCCTGGTAGAGGCGTTCTGAGTCTACATAAAGCCAGGTATCGCTGCCGGTAAATTTCTTGATTTCCAGTTTTTGCTTACGTTCCATCACCGATGCAGCCAATTCTCCCTTGAGCAAGTTCAGGATGTGCATCAATGTGACTTGTTGAAAATTGAGCGAGAGCAAGTTATTGTCGATCACCGAGACGTCAATCATGTCATTGATGATTTCGCGCAGACGACTTACACCTTTATTCATGCCAATCAGCAGGCCATCAAATTGACTCTGCCCGGATTGTTCGATCATATCCCGCATCATGGTGGTATATCCCTCGATCAAGGTCAGGGGTGTTTTGAGTTCATGCGCTGCTACAGAGATGAAGTTGGATTTGGTACGGTCCAGTCGTTCCAACTGTTGTTGTACACTGACCAGTTCTTTTGAAATGTAGGCGATACGTGTTTCTATCTCAAGGCGCGCCGCTTTGTCCAGTAAGTGCGTGTAGATTGGAATTAATTCTGTCACCAGATCAAGCGCCTGGCCTTCGGTCAAAGTCTGGCGAGCGACCTCGTTGGTCACAGCGATCATCTTGTTGAGCAACAGGGTTACGTTGTTTTTACCCTGCTCCAGGTCTGATTGCGTTGGCGCAGATGACCACTCCAACAGGATCGAATCCAGCCAGGCCGGATCACCAGTCACAACAGCTTGTTCAAGAAACGAGAAGAATTGTTCCAACTCCTTCTCGAAGTTGACGCGCACATCCGCGCCGCGCGCCATGCTATGGGCAACACGGTGTAACCACGCGGGGCGAATTTTTGCAAGCAGATCTTGTGCGCTCATGGGCTCTAGTTTACGCTGTCTCCCGTTTTTTGGCAAACAGCTAATACCCGGACAGCATGATAATGATTGATGAAAATGCGGTATGCAAAGGGAAATCCATCAATCAAAATTAACTCGTTCGGGCACTAGGGCGTGTTACGCCGGCGCACGATCCATTCTTGTAAGGTTGCGCCGACTATTCCCAGGCTTTCTGCAGAGACTTTATCAACCGTGTCTTGGGTTGTATGCCAGTATGGATAATCAAAGTCAATGATGTCTACGGCCGGAATGCCAGCCTGTAAAAAAGGTGTGTGGTCATCGATCATGGAATATTTTGGCTCCGGGATGAAGGTCTGCTCATACCCCAACGCAGCAGCTACACTCCAGATTTCATCTACCAAACCCTGGTCAGAGTTTCTTTCTTTATAGATATTCAGATCTGCATCGCCGATCATATCAACGATTATGACCGCTTCAGGATGAGTATCCAATTCTGCTACAAAGGCTTGTGAACCGAGGATCCAATCCCAGCCCTGGATGCGGCCATTGTCCTCCGCATCGAAGAAGACCAGCCAGGTGGAGACCATATCGCTGGGAAGCACGCGTGCCAATTCTAGCAAGACTGCCACACCAGACGCGCCGTCATTGGCGCCGGGCACAGGCTCAAGTCGCCTCGTTGGGTCAGGGTCATTGTCAGCGACCATGCGTGTGTCGTAATGCGCGGCCAGGATAATTTGTGGCATTTCATCTCCGCGATAGGCGATGACGTTTCGGATGGGATGCCCGAGCATCTCAGCGGACTGGATGCGAGAGTCCCAGCCTGCAGCGGACAGTTCTGCGCGCATCCATTCCAGGACCTGGGCATGCCCGGTCGACCCAGGCGTGCGTGGCCCGAAAGCCACCTGCGTTTCAACGTGTGCCAGGGCGCGTTCCCCGTTGAAATACTCAGGTTCCGCTTCTATGAGGAACGCGCTGGCGTACCACGCCAGCACAAAAAACAGCAGGAGTCCAATTCCAGTAAGGTATATGGCGACGTTTTTTTTTGTCATAGAAAAATGGAATGTCGACTTCAGTCTGCGGACTAAAGCCCGCACTCCGGCTTTCCTTGAAGATATTCTTCCAAGTCGCCCATGGCACGATTGGCGTAAGCTTTTCCGCGCTCGCGTTTGCCCATCTTTTTGCCTGTATTCTCCAAGGGGGGTAGGATGCCAAAGTTGGCTTTCATGGGCTGGAAGTCGGCCATGTCCGCGTGGGTGACGTAATAGCACAGCGCTCCCAGCATAGTGGTGGTCGGCAGGGTGTGGAGTGGCTGGTCTTTGAGTAGGCTTGTGGCATTAAGTCCTGCCAGCAATCCGGTGGCGATATTGCCCATGTAACCTTCCACGCCAGTGATCTGCCCGGCGAAGAACAGGTCATCTCGCGATTTATGTTGCAGCGTGGGTCGCAGCAATTTTGGACTGGCCAGGAAAGTATTGCGATGCATCTGACCATAGCGCACGAACTCGGCGTTTTCCAATCCGGGGACCAAGCTGAAAACGCGTCTCTGTTCGGGGTATTTCAGGTTGGTTTGAAAGCCGACCAGATTGTAGAGGTTGCCTACCAGGTTATCCTGCCGCAGTTGGACGACAGCATACGGGCGCCGTCCGGTACGCGGGTCGGTCAGCCCGACCGGGCGCATGGGGCCGAAGGCTAGCGAGTCTCGTCCTCGTTCGGCGATGATCTCAACTGGCAAGCAGCCCTCAAAGAATCGGTGCATACCAGCTTTAACCCCCTCGTGGATTGCGTTCTCGAAGGAGCGTAATTTTATGCGTTCGGCCTCTAGTAGGGCATCAATAAAGGTTTCATATTCATCCTTGGTGAATGGACAATTAATGTAATCGCCTTCATCTCGCTCGCCTTTGCCATATCGTGAGGCGCGGAAAGCAATCTTCATGTTAATGGAATCATAGCTGATAATAGGTGCAATAGCATCGAAGAAATAAAGATTTTCCTCGCCGCCGAGATCACTCAACGCTTGTGAGAGTGCGGGAGACGTTAGCGGGCCGGAGGCGATGATGGTCGGAGTATCCGGTATGTATTTGACTTCCTCCCGAATCACTTCAATCGAAGGGTGACTCTGGATACGCTCGGTAACGCTGCGAGCAAACATATCGCGGTCAACGGCCAAGGCGGCTCCAGCGGGCAGGGCGGCCGCTTCGGCGCATTCGAGTAACATGGAACCAAGCCGGCGCAATTCGTTCTTGAGTAGGCCGGAGGCGCGATCAGGTAAATTGGAACCAAGTGAGTTGGAACAGATCAGTTCAGCTAAGTCAGCTCCCTGGTGTGCGCCCGTTGAAATTTCCGGGCGCATTTCGTATAACTTAACAGAGAGACCCTTTTGTGCCGCCTGCCAGGCAGCTTCACTGCCGGCCAGCCCGCCGCCGATAATGGTAAGTTTGGTAGTATCCATAAAACGGGGCAATTGTACCATTCCCGTTTGTTTGGTCGGGTGCTGTATAATATATAGGAAGTTTCATATGGCAGAGAAGAATGGTGTCAGTTACCGTTTGAAAGAAGCGACCCAGATTGCTGGAGCAACCTGGGTTGTCCATTTTGAGCGCGTGGTAGGGAGGTGGGACTTTCAGGCTTCTTATCGGATAACGAAAGGTCGCACATCCAAACTGGTTGAATATTTGAGCCAACCGGCCGTTGATTCGTGGTTATGTGGTGCCTTGGGGAGTCGCTCGAGTCGTTCGCGTGCGGTGCCAGATGGCCTTGAACTTGGGTGCGAGCGTTTGTTTGCCTTCCCAATCGATGGGAGCACGGGAGTGCTCCTGGTTGGCGCTATGGATCAATCTGGAGCGGCGCAGCGCGTTTGGAAATTGGTAGCAAGTACATTGTCCAAGGATGAAGCGGAAGAGCCTGAGGTCTCACCGGTCGTAACTGATACTTTGGTCCCGGCAATTCAGGAAGGGGTGCCATTTGATCTCCCTTTTGCGCTTGATAGAATGCTTTCCACGATCGCTCAACAGGTGCCTTGCCAGGGCGCCTGGCTTGCGGTGAGAAGTGGAGATACGCTGGAAATTCAATCCCATTGGCGGACCCCGCAGTGCAAAGGGGTTTCCCTGGGAATGGACACCAATGTAGTCTTGCGTGAGATTGGTAAAACACGGGTTGGAATGCGATTTGACAGGGACAACCCTGGTTGGGAGAATATCCCGCAGATTGGAATAAAACCGACGACGGGGGCCTGGGGGTGTGTGCCGCTTGTGGTCGGCCAGCGTTTGATCGGGATGATTGCTATGTGGCGATTGCGAACGTTCAGCGATCAAGAATGGATGCAGCTTATAGAATTGGTTGTCCGTTCCGCACCATCGGTTGAAGTGATCATAACGTTCACTGAACTGGGGGGGCATCTACGCCGTCTGGCAATGTTGAATGATTTTGTGTTGACGGTATCCTCCGGCCAAAATATAGATCAAATCGCCCAACGCGTGTTTGCTTTGCTGGCGCGGGCATTTCAGGCAGAAGTCAGCAGCCTCTACCTGATGTCTACGGATGAGCGCGTGGTGCGTGAACACCACAATGATGACGGCAAGGTTGTGGTGAATACTACAGGGTTGGCCGGGCACCCAATGGCGGAGTTGTTCAAAGGCGGACAAATAACACGACTGAGTAGATCAGTGGATGTAGATTCGCTATTTGGTTCGGAAAAAGCGCAAGAGATGATGTTGGTGCCTTTGCGCTACCGTGGGCGGACAAACGGTTTGTTGACTTTGGAGAAATCCCGAGCTGAGGGGTTTTCTGTTTATGACACGCATTTAATCACGGTGATTGCGGGACATCTGGCGGGGTTGCTGGAGTACAGTCGATTGCGTGAAGAAGCTGAAGCGCGTGCCAGAAATCTGGGTTTGATCCATGAAGTAGTGCAGGAAGTGATTGGCCTGCTAGATAAACAAGAGGTGGTGCAAATTACGGCAGAGTTATTGGTGCAATATTTTGGCTATGAATTTGCGGTCATTCTACTGGTTAACGAAGAAATGAAGGTAACCGTCTGTGGGGTTGGCGGGTCTTGTGCTCCTTCAGTTGACCTGCTCCTTTCTGAACTATCGAATCCAACTGAAAGCGGTCATGGGATTACAAGACATGTCTTGTTGACCGGTGAGAGTATGTTGGTTAATGATGTGAGCCAATCACCCGTCTATCACCCGCTGGAGGGTTGGGATGCCGGCTCAGAGTTGTGTGTTGGGCTAAAAGATGGCGAACGTATCATCGGTTTTATGGATATTGAGAGCAGCTCCAAAAATGCATTTGGGCAAAATGATTTTATGGCGCTCGAATCTTTGGCCGGAATTTTATCCAGTGTAATTTCTAACGCTGACCAGTATCAACACTCGCAAGAGACTGTTCGTCAGCTTCGGCAAACTCAGCAGGAATTGCAGACCAGGATTGAAGCGCAGTTGGAGGCGGAGCGAAGGTTGATCCAGGCTGAAAAGCTGGCAGCAGTTGGTGAAATGGCGGCCGGTATTGCCCACGAACTGAATAATCCGCTTACTACTGTTACTGGATTTACCGAACTTGTCTTAGATGAATTACCGGAGGATGCAAACAACCGCCCCGATCTTGAGTTGGTATTGAAGGAAGCCCGCCGGGCTCGCGATGTCGTCCGTCGCCTCCTGGACTTTTCTCGCCGCAGTGAAAGCGAGCGTACGCGTGTTGATTTAAACGAGCTTTTGGATGACGTTCTTTCTCTCACAGGTCATCTAATGCATACCAGCGGCGTTCAGTTAGATGTGGTATTGGGTAAAAATTTGTCGTGGGTATCTGTAGATCGCAATCAGATGAAACAAGTCTTCTTGAATTTATTTCATAATGCCTTGCAGGCAATGCCAACTGGAGGTCAGTTATTTGTCAGAACTGGTACGCGCCAGCGTGGAGGTCGAAAGTGGGTGATTGCCTCTATCAAGGATACCGGTGCTGGCATTGCTCCAGAGTATCGCGAGCGAATTTTTGAACCATTCTTTACTACCCGGTCTGGCCAAGGTGGTACGGGCCTGGGTTTGTCAGTCTCGTACGGGATTGTTTCCGATCACGGTGGTGAGATCGAAGTGGATAGTGAGGTAGGCAAAGGGACGAATTTTATAGTCTGGTTGCCTTATTAGCTGAAATGAATGAGAAGCTTCTAGTTCTTGACGATGAGCCCGGGATTACGCTGTTATGTGCTCGGTTGCTCAAGCGTGCCGGGTATGATGTTACTGCTTTCACGGAAGTCACTCCGGCTTATGAGCACCTGCGTACGAATTCTGTAGACTTGCTTTTGGTCGATATCCGCATGCCAGAAGTGGATGGGTTTGCGGTTATCAGCCAAGCCAAGCAGTTACAGCCCGATATCGCCGTGCTTGTCATGACAGGCTTTGGGACGGTGGAAACCGCAATCCAAGCTCTCAGACAAGGTGTAGACGGCCTGTTGTTGAAACCCTTCGAGCAGGGCTCAGAATTAATTGATGCAGTCAAACAAGCCCTCGTCGATAGTGAGAAAAAACGCGATGCTGCACGTATCCAAGCTCTGCGTCCCCTCTTCAATGTGACCGAGTCTCTGCTTTCTGAAACCAGGCCGGATCGGTTGATGGAACTGATTAAAACAGCTATCCAAGGGCATCTGCGTTGTTCGCATGTAGGATATTATCAAGTAGAAGATGATCAGAGTCTAAGCTTATTGACTAGCGATAGTTTAGCTCTCGATCCAGTGCATAACAAATCGGATGCAACCTTGCTGAAGAAGATTGTGAAGCTTGATGCCCCTTTAATGATGAACATGAGTGGTCCAGGTTCGAAAGAGTTCCAACCCCAGTTAAAAAAGAGAGCCCTGGGAGCGGCAATGTTTGTTCCCGTTAAGCGGCTTAATGTGAATAGCCTGCTGTTTGTGGGGCGTAACCGGGATGAGCCCTCGTTTCGCGAAGCAGATTTGGAAACTTTTTTGATCCTTTCGAACCAGGCTGCAACAGCGCTTGAAAATGCACGCTTGTATGCAGAATTGCGAGAATATGTGAAGCAGGTAGAGGAGTCACAACGAGCTTTACTTCAAGCTGAAAAAATGGCGGCAGCCGGACGACTATCGGCTTCCATTGCTCACGAAATAAACAATCCCCTGCAATCTGTACAAAATTGCTTGCATCTGGCTGGGCGCGAGGATTTACCAGAAGAACAACGCTCAGACTATTTTGAACTGGCTAAGACAGAATTGAACCGTTTGATGTCCACTGTTCAGAGAATGCTTGACTTTTATCGCCCTGGCGCCATTACACCCAACAAGGTTGATCTGCGGGGTATACTTCAACATGTTATAAATCTGATGTCGAAACAATTTGAAAAAGAAGAAATTCAGGTGCAGGTTGATGTGCCGGAAAACTTGCCAGCTGTTGTTGCGGTCGGCAGTCAGATACAACAAGTGTTGATCAATTTGCTCTTGAATTCATTAGATGCAATGCCTTCTGGTGGTGAAATTCAAATCCGTGCGCATCCTGTAAAAGGCGGCATTGAAATCCTTGTGCAGGATAACGGCCCTGGCATCCCGGATGAACGCTTGCCTCATATTTTTGAGCCTTTTTTCAGCACTAAGGATGGTGGAACGGGATTAGGACTAACCGTCAGTTACAACATAGTCACTGCGCATGGAGGAACACTTGAACTCGTACCAAATAACAGACCTGGAGCCTGCTTTCGTGTCTATCTACCGATCGGAGGAAAATGATGAAGTCTAATATTCTTATCGTTGACGATGAGCCTGTTACCCGTAAATCACTGACCGACATTTTACGTTTAGAGGGATACAATGTTACTTCTGTTCCCAATGGACAGGCGGCAGTGGAATATGTGCGCACTCATCATGTTGATTTGATGGTGGTTGATCTACGCATGCCAGGCATGGATGGGCTGGAGGTGGTACAGGTTGTCAACCAACTTGCCCCGGATACAGAAGTTGTTTTGCTTACAGCCTATGCTTCAACTGATACGGCAATTCAAGCATTGCGGTTGCGCATTCATGATTATTTACAAAAACCCGCTCCCCCAGCGCAAATTGTAAGTAGCGTTAAAAAAGGCTTGGACCGGCGAGCTGCCAGAATGCAGGCCAAAGGCGGTGTGTTAGATTCGTTGGATGCAATGGAAGCATTGGATTCAGTTGTTCTGGATGATGGTACAGAAGTTGATCTGTCCCGAAGGCAAATCAAGCGAGAAAACATAATTGTTAACTTGACTCCGGCCGAAGGTCGATTATTGCGCGTACTTCTGGCAAATGAGGGTAAAGTGTTTGCTCATCGAGAGTTAGTATTATTGGTGCAAGGGTATGATACTTCACAACGAGAAGCACCAGAGATTCTTAGACCTCTGGTCAGCCGGTTACGCCACAAGTTGGATGTATTTCCGGCGTTATCTGATCAGATTGTGAGTGTTCGCGGTACTGGTTATGTGTATGAGGGCAAAAAAGATAAATCTTAGAAATTGTCAAAAATGCTTGCATTCTTGGCCTAATACAAGTCAGGCGGAATCCCGGGTGGCGTAAGCCAGCTAAGCCAACCGCCTCGGTGCGGTTTACGCTCCCCGGTCGGCTTTTCGAAATAGACGAGCAGGGTGCTGGCGATAAGTATGCCAGCGCCAACCCATTGTGTTTGGGTAAGGGTTTCTTGCAACCAAAGTATACTGAGACCAATCGTTACAAGTAATTCTAATAATCCTAACAATGCGGTTTGTAACCCGCCCAAGTGTTTTACCCCCAAGAAAAGCAATAATCGCGACAAGAAGGTAACCAGTGTAAGACCAAATACTGGCCACCAGGTAGCATTTGTTGGTATAGATCGGTCGAACAACAAGAAGGCTGGAAATACCACCAGGCTCATGGCAATAAGCGTGTAGAGTGTGACAGTAGGAGCCGGGATGTCGTAAAGAACGCGTTGGTTGATTGGGAGATGAAGTGCGTAAAGGACAGATGCTAGCAACATTTCTACTACGCCAATGATATCCACAGTACCACTTGAAGTATATGTCAAGAAAATAACAGCAATTGTTGCAAGAAAAATTCGAAATATGGTGAAACGGCTGGGAGGTTGGGAATCAAAGACCATTATGATAGAAATA
>Ga0105100_10000973_pt1 | contig 16851 bp, 13 predicted proteins | sample PPLLak12cMay2015_2_FD_87033 | JGI IMG/M metagenome (GOLD analysis project Ga0105100, IMG submission 87033) | Freshwater sediment microbial communities from Prairie Pothole Lake near Jamestown, North Dakota, USA - PPLs Lake P8 Core (1) Depth... | ecosystem: Environmental > Aquatic > Freshwater >...
ATTTGGTGCCGTCGACCCTGAATCGAGGTCCACGGGCTCATCTCTCGAGGAGCGCAGGTTTAGACTGGAATTGATTTCGCAACAGCCTCCCCTCCCATGCCCCTCCGGGCCGCCCTCAACGATGAAAAGGCCCGCAGCCGGGCTGGTTTTCAACTTGGGACCTGAAACCTGAAACTTGAAACTTTTCAGAGCTCCCCATTTTTCAATGCGATTGCTTAATCCATGTGAATGGAGTACTTCATAAAAGTGCATGAACCGCCTCAGCCCTTGCTATCGAAGGAGCCATCTTCCATGAAAGTTGTCGATTGTCCCTCCGACATTCAGCCGCATTTGATCCCCACTCCGGGCGGGGCCTATCATTATGAGTGCCTGTCGTGCAGCCGGCGCTTCGGGATCGATCATCTCCTTTATACCTGTCCGGAGTGTCAGAGCGTCCTGCTCATCCGGGACGGGGAATGGGACCGCCTGAAAGCCATTCCGGGAGCCGTGTGGCGCAAAATCTTCGATTACCGGAGCGTGCTCTCGGTCCCCGCTCTGCGGGGCATCTACCGCTTTCATGAGCTCCTCGGCTCCATTCTCCCTGTGGAAGACATCGTCTACCTGGGTGAGGGGCAAACGCCCGTGATTGCCGCCAACGAGCGGCTGGAGCAATGGGCGGGGATTCCCTTTCACTTCAAGAACGACGGACAGAACCCCAGCGCGTCCTTCAAAGACCGGGGCATGGCCAGCGCTTTCAGCTACTTGAACTTTCTGATCAAGCGGCGCGGCCTCGGGGACGTGCTGGCCATTTGCGCCTCCACGGGGGACACGTCGGCCTCCGCAGCCCTTTACGCATCTTACCTGGTGCAGGGAGTCAAATCGGCCGTGCTCCTTCCCCATGGAAAAGTGACGCCTCAGCAGTTGGGCCAGCCATTGGGAAGCGGCGCCTGCGTCATCGAAATCCCTGGAGTCTTCGACGATTGCATGAAAGTGGTGGAATACCTCTCCGAGAAATACGCCGTCGCCCTGATGAACTCGAAGAACGCCTGGCGTATTCTGGGACAGGAATCCTACAGCTTCGAGGTCGCTCAATGGTTTGAGTACGACGTGAAGAACCTGGTGGTTGTGGTGCCCATCGGAAATGCCGGAAACATCACGGCGGTGCTGCAAGGATTCATGAAGCTCCTGGATCTGCAGATCATTGACGGACTGCCCACGGTGATTGGCGTTCAGTCGCATCACGCCAATCCGGTGTTTCTTTATTACCTGGAGGCAGATCCGTCCAGGAGGCAGTACCGTCCCGTGAGCGTCAAGCCGAGCGTGGCACAGGCGGCCATGATCGGGAATCCGGTGTCCATGCCGCGGGTCGTTCATCTGGTGGAGCAATATCGAGGGCTTGCGGGGGTGGAGAGCTTCCAGGTCATGGAGGTTTCCGAGCAGGAGATCATGGATGCGATGCTTCTGGCCAACCGGAATGGTCATATCAGCTGCACCCAGGGCGGCGAATGCCTGGCCGGCATCCGCCGTGCTGTCCGGGAGCAGCGAATTCCCGAACGATCGATGGCCGTGCTGGATGCGACCGCTCACGCCCTCAAATTCGCCGTCTTTCAGGACAAGTATTTCTCGGACGGCTTTGAGCCCGAGTATGAGGTGAGTCCGCACAAGGAGCTCCAGAACCGGCCTCACCTGATCGCCCCCCCGGAAGGGGTTCCCATTCCATCACAGAACGTGCGGCTGGAACCCGCTGAGTTTGAGCGTTTTGTACAATTCTCGGGAGAAGAGATCGCAGGCCTCCTGAATTTGAAACCTCGCTGACTTCACCTCCATTGAAGCGGGTGAACCCTCTCCTGGTGCCACATCCCCGCCCGGGGCTTGTGAGGACCCCGATCTTTTAATGCCTCTGGATTCACGTCAGGGGCATGCGGGAATGACGACGGATGAAGATTGAGGCGTCTTGACAGGGTGATTAAAGGATTGAGAGAGGTTGGGGCAGTAAACATTGCCCCGCATACTATTCATTGAATGAGCAGAGGACGGAATGAACGGTTTGCTGGGTTATAAGGGAGTTCTGCCAACACTTGGGGACGATGTCTTCATTGCACCGGGGGCGTGGGTGATCGGCGATGTGGTGATCGGTCGGAGAAGCAGCGTCTGGTTCAATACACTGATCCGCGGAGATGTTCATTTCATCCGGATCGGGTCGGAGACCAATATTCAGGACAACTCGACGCTGCACGTCACCGAAGGCAAGTTTCCGATCCACATGGGCGATCGCATCACTGTCGGGCACCGCGCCATCGTTCACGGCTGCAAGATCGAGGACGAGTGCCTCATCGGCATGGGAGCCATCATCATGGACGGCGCCCATATCGGCGGGGGCTCGCTGGTGGGTGCCGGAGCCGTCATCACTCCGGGAACCGTCATCCCACCCGAATCGGTGGTTCTGGGTTTCCCGGCACAGGTGGTGAAGAAAGTCGGCGATGGTGAAAGGCGGCTCATCGAGGACAGCTGCCAGCATTACCTCGATCTGGCCCACCAATACCTTTACTCCGATGCCCCTTATGAAACCCGCAGATCCTGCGGCTTCCTGGACCGGGTCTAAATCCATTCGGCTCTCGCCTGAACGGCAAAGGGCTCGTCTTCACCCAGAGAGTGGGTCGCGTCCAGGATGCCACGGCGCATAAGCTCCTTCACGGCGTTCCGCAGACTTTCCTCGTTTCCAGTCCATTTGGCCCTTATTTCGGGCAGGGTCGGCGACTGCCCGAGATCCTTCAGGGCGCAGATCAGAATGTAAAGAGATGTCGCCTCGGTGCTCGCCTTCAGATTGAAGATATCCCGATCCATGTTCATGGTTCAGCTCGCTCCTCGTCAGGTCACAACGGATGCAGACTCAATGAAAGACCTTCCTTCACGTCCGTCCTTGATACTAAGCGGACGATTCTGAGATTGTCAATGTCTCGACTCCTCTACAATTATGAAGAGTGCTCACGGGTGGCAAAGTATTTCGTGACAATTTTGTTCAAGTGACGTATTGTAGTTTTGAATCACAAATGCTCAAGAAAAGGATGGATCTTAAAGGAATGGGGTCAAATTTCAGCTACCTGGAACTGAGAGCATTGCACGAAGTCGCGAGAGTTCTTTCCCAGTGTGACGAGCTCAAAGACCAGCTCTCGCAGACTCTCGAGATCATGAGCACCTGGTTGGGCATGGAACGTGGCATGATTTCGGTTCTGGACCTTCAAACGGGGGAAGCCTGGCTCGATGTGGCCCGGGGGGTCGACGTGGAGACGGGCAGAATCAGTTATCGGCCGGGAGAGGGAATCACCGGGAAGGTGGCCCAGACCGGCAGGCCCATGGCCATCGCCGATCTTGGGAATGAAACGCATTTTCTGGATCGAACCGGAGCTCGAAAGTCTCTCAACCGGTCCGAGCTGGCCTTCCTGTGCGTGCCGATCTTCCATCAGAATCGGGTGGTGGGCGTGCTTTCGGCGGACAAACTGGCGCAGCAGGTCCAGGAGCTCGACAAGGAGATGGAAATCCTCGGTGCCATGGCTGAGCTGCTGGGAAAGATTGTCCATTTTCGTGCCATTGAGGAAGAGAACACGAAGCTGCGCGGGATGCTCGCCGAACCTCGGAGGCCTATCACGAGCATCATAGGCCGATCGAAGGTCGTCCTGGAAGTGCTGCGCCTCGTCGACCAGGTGGCGGACACCAACACGACCGTCCTGGTGACCGGCGAGACGGGCACCGGCAAAGAACTGGTGGCTAAAGCCATCCACGAGAACAGCCGGCGGCGCAAGAACCTCCTGGTGCAGGTCAACTGTGCAGCCATGCCGGATACCCTCCTCGAGAGCGAGCTGTTCGGCCACGAAAAGGGAGCCTTTAGCGGTGCGGTGACACGGCGGCGGGGCCGGTTTGAAGAGGCCAATGGAGGGACCATCTTCCTGGACGAGGTGGGTGAGCTCTCCCCTGTAGCTCAGGCCAAGCTCCTGAGGGTTTTGCAGGAAAGGGAGTTCCAGCCCCTCGGCTCTTCGAGGACGGTCAAGGTGGATGTGCGGGTGGCGACGGCCACCAACAAAGAGCTCGAAAAGGAGGTCAACCAGGGGACTTTCCGTTCGGACCTCTTCTACCGTTTGAATGTTTTCCCGATCCACCTCCCTCCCCTGCGAGAGCGGGGACCCGACATCCTTCTCCTGGCCGATTATTTTGTGATCAAGTATTCTCAGGAGTTCAACAAGGAAGTGAAGAGGATCTCGACCAGCGCCATTGACATGCTGATGAGCTACCACTGGCCCGGCAACGTCCGCGAGCTCGAAAACTGCATCGAGCGTGCGGTCCTGCTGGCGACAGCGGAATCCATTGAGGCGTGGCACCTGCCTCCGACCCTTCAGATGAAGCCGGAAGGCGCCCGCAATGTCAGCCGGGGAAAGATGGAGGCCCTGGTTGGCGCCTTCGAAAGAGATCTCATCACCGACGCATTGAAGGATGTTCGCGGCAATCAGTCTCAGGCGGCAAGGCTGTTGGGAACGACCAAGCGCATCATTCAGTACAAAGTGGAAAAGTATGGTATCGACCCCAGGCGCTTTCGGGCCAAAACGGCTTCCTGATTTCCTCTTTCTTCCCGGGTTTCTCACCGCCAAGACGCAAAGATCGCAAAGGAGGCTCAAAGGGTTGGTGGAGCTTTTCTTTGCGGTCTTCGCGTTTTTTGCGGTGAACCAGGAATTGGAAGATCCCATTCTCAACCCGTTGGTACTGCCGAGGCGATGGAAATGCGATTGGGGCTGGCTCAGTTAGACCCGTTGATCGGCGATTTCGAGGGGAATGCCCATAAGATCTGTCTTGCCGTGGAGCGAGCCAGGGGTGCGCAGTGCGACCTGGTGATCTGCCCCGAGCTGGCGCTGGTGGGATATCCTCCGCGCGATCTTCTCGAGCTGTCCGGTTTCGTGGCTGCAAGTCGACGCCACTGGCCCAGGCTCATGGACGCCTCCAAGGGCATCGGCTTGATCTGCGGCGTCGTGGATCTGAATGAGGGGGCCGGAAAGCCTTATCGCAACACCGCTCTCTTTCTGGCCGACGGTGAGATTCTGGCCTCCTACCACAAGCGCCTCCTGCCCTCCTACGACGTGTTCGACGAGGAGCGCTATTTCGAGCCCGGGCAGGAAGCGGTTTGCGTGGAATGGGCCGGAGAGCGTGTGGGGCTCACCATCTGCGAAGACATCTGGAACGTGGCCGAGTACCTGCCGCGCCCCCTTTATCGGTGTGACCCGGTGCTTGAACTGATGGCGGCTCACGCCGAGCTGATCGTGAATATCTCGGCATCCCCCTACCACGTTGGAAAAGCGTCCTGGGTGAGAGGGCTGCTCAGCAGTCATGCGCAGCGATCGGGCGCCCAGGTGATTTACGTGAACCAGGTCGGCGGAAACGACGAGCTGGTCTTCCAGGGCCACAGCATGGTGTGGACGCCCGCGGGAGAGCTCGTCGCCAGCGGAGCCGACTTCAAGGAGGACCTTGTTCTCTACGACACGCGGACCCGAAAGGGGGATTGCCACGCCTCCGTTTTGGACAATGGTTCGGAAGCCATCGAAGCGCTCCTGCTGGGTCTTCGGGATTACGCCGGCAAGTGTGGCTTCTCCAAGGCCCTGGTGGGGCTGAGCGGCGGGGTGGATTCTGCTTTGGTGGCCTGCCTGGCGACGCTGGCCCTGGGGCCGGAGAACGTGCTCGGGGTGGCAATGCCCGGCCCCTACAATGCCCCCGAAAGCCTCTCCGATGCTCGAGAGTTGGCCGGCCGACTGGGAATCCGGTTCAGCGTCCTCCCCATTGACGACCTTTTCGAGAGCTCTTTGCGGACTTTGCAGCCGGCCTTTGAGGGACTTCCCCGGGACGTCACGGAGGAGAACCTGCAGGCGCGTATCAGGGGTCTGGTGCTGATGGCGTTGTCCAACAAGTTCAACCGGCTGCTGCTGAGCACCGGCAACAAATCGGAGATGGCCGTTGGGTATTGCACACTCTACGGGGACATGAACGGGGGATTGGCCGTTCTGGGAGACGTTCCCAAGACCATGGTCTACGACATGGCGGGAGAACTGAACCGGAAATACGGATGGATTCCGGACCGCACCCTCACCCGGGCGCCTTCGGCGGAGCTCAGACCCGATCAGAAGGACCAGGACACGCTGCCTCCTTACGATGTCCTGGACGCAATTCTGGCCGCCTACGTGGAGCGCCGCCTGCCGGCATCCGAGATTGTCGCTGAGGGTTGGGATCCCGAGCTGGTCCGGTGGGTCATTCGCCGGGTCGGCCAGAACGAATACAAACGCTGGCAGGCGCCGCCCATTCTGAGAATCACCTCCAAGGCCTTCGGCATCGGGCGCCGTTTTCCCATCGCGCAGGATCTTCGTCAGAGCACGGTGTGAAGAGATTTCTTGTGCCTTCTCAGGAGAAGGCTGAGCCGAAAATAGTCATCCGTCCGCGATTCGGAACGAAAATTGCCTCCACCTTGTCTCGATACGCAGGTCTTAACCGGTGAATTGCTGAGCGATGGATGGAAAGGGGAAAATCGGGTCATGAAGAAGATCGAAGCCATTGTGAAACCTTTCAAGCTCGATGACATCAAGGACAAGCTCTCCAATCTCGGGATCAAGGGGATGACCGTTTCGGAGGTCCGCGGATTCGGGCGCCAGAAGGGACATACAGAGATCTACCGGGGTGCGGAATATGTGGTGGATTTTCTGCCCAAGATCAAGATCGAGGTGGTTGTGCCGGATGGCCAGGTTCCGGAGGTTGTGGAGGCCATACGGACGGCCGCCAATACCGGCAAGATCGGCGACGGCAAGATATTTGTGATCCCGGTGGAGGAATGTGTCCGCATTCGTACGGGGGAATCCGGAGAGCAGGCGCTGTAGAATGGCCATCCCACGTTTTTCAGCTCTCTTCCGCAGAATGAAGGACCTGAGGCAGGCCTTCGAAAACGAGTGCAGCCGGGACATCCCGGGACTCCTGGCCGCAAGGACCTATGCCACCCATATCGAGGATTCGCTGCAGAAGGGATTGACCCGCGCAGACATCTCGCAGGATGGCTGGTGCCTGGCGGCTGTAGGGGGATTCGGGCGCGGGGAGCTGAGCTTCAAATCCGATCTGGACCTGCTCTTCCTGCACCAGAACCGCCTCCCCCAGGCCCTGGAAGGCTTTCTGAGAGAGCTGATCTACGGCCTTTGGGACGCAGGGTTTGAGGTCGGCCATGTCACGTCTTCCGTGACGGGGGCGCGGAAGCTGGTCCAGGAAGACTTCACCGTGTTGACGAATCATCTGGAAGCTCGATTTGTGGCGGGGGATTCGGGCCTCTTCGAGAACTGGAGAACCTCCTTCCTGAAGAGCTTCGGCACGCTGAGCCGGCGTCGTTTCATACGAAGCCTCATCGAGTACAGACAATCCCGAATGCAGCATTACGGGGAGAGCTCCTACCTGCTTGAGCCCCACATCAAGGAGGGTGTGGGAGGCCTCAGGGACCTGCACACGCTCCGTTGGGCCGCTATCGGCTGTGCCCGGGGGCATGATGTCGGCGATCTCGTCGAGCGCGGATGGCTGATCCCGCAGGAAACGGTCTGGCTGGACCAGGCCAGCGATTTCCTGTGGCGCGTGAGGCTCCAGCTCCATCAGATCACGGGGAGAAGGCAGGATCAGCTGCTCTTCCCCGAACAGGAGCAGGTGGCCCTCAGACTGGGCTTCCGGGACGTGCAGCAGGGCTCCGCAGCCGAAGCCTTCATGCGGCTCTATTACCGGCATGCGGCTCGTATTCGCCGCACCACCTCGTTCTTTCTCGAACGTGTCGAAGAGGCTCAGGGAAAGACTTTTCGGCTGAGACTAGCGCGGAAGCGAGTACTCCCCGGCCCCTTTCTGCTGGAAGGACGGGAGCTCCACTTCATGGACCCGTCCTGGGTCTGCAAAGATCCCCGGCTGCTGATGCAGATTTTCTGGCAGGCCGCCCGCTCGGATGCCCATTTTCATCACCAGACGGGGAGCGTCATCAGGGAGAATCTCGCGTGTTTGACCGATGAGGTCCGATCGGATCCGGTGGTTGTGCAGCAGTTTCTCGACATCCTCATGGATCCGCAGCAGGCTTTTCGCGTTCTGAAAGTCATGCTGGAAACCGGTTTCCTGGAGAGCTTCATCACTGAATTCGCCGGCGTCCGATACAAAGTCCAGTACGACTTCTATCACCTGTTCACCGTCGACGAGCATCTGTTGAAAACCATCCTGGAGCTGCATCGAATGGGAAGCGGAGCGGAGGAAGACCTGGCTCAGCTGCGGCTCGCAGACGTGCTCGAGCAGGTCGAGAACCGGAAGGTGCTCTTTCTGTCCGCCCTCTTTCACGACATCGGCAAGGGAGTGGGCAAGGGCCATGCGGCCCACGGTGCAAAGATGGTCCCCACCATCGCCCGCCAGTTCGGGTTGACCTTAAATGAAACGGAGCTTTTGACCTTCTTGATTGAAAAGCACCTGATTTTGGCCGAAACCGCCCTCAAGCGGGATCTGATGGACGAGAAGCCCATCCTGCGTTGCGCCTTCGAAATCGGTGACCGGGAGAAGCTCAGGCTGCTCTATTTGCTCACCATTGCAGATTCGAGGGCCACCGGTCCGGGAGCCTGGAATGTGTGGAGGGCCTCACTGCTGCAGGAGCTCTTCCTGAAGATCGATCGGGCGCTCGTGAGGGGGGAGTGGAGCAGGGAGGATCTGCAGGAGCAGTGCGACGCCATCCAGAGGAAAATATTGGGCCGGGTCGAATCCCTGCCAGAAAAGGAGGCGGTTGCCCGGTGGCTGGACCAGGTATCTTTCCGGTATCTCCTCTCACAACAGCCAGAGGCGATTTTGCGCCATTACCGGATGGAAAGACACCTGGAAAAGCAGATCCTGGTCGTTGAGACCCAGCGGGCCGAGGGCGAGATGTGGCAGATCACGGTGGCCACACGGGATCGGCCCGGGCTTTTCTCCATGATCACGGGAGTGCTTTGGGTTGCGGGACTCAACATCCTGGCCGCAGACATTTTCACTCGCCCTTCGGGAATCGCATTGGACATTCTGAGGGTGGAGCGGCTGCCGGATCCCCTTCGTTCACGTGAGCTTTTTCAGAAGATAACCAAGGATCTCGAAAACTCTCTGACCGATCGCTCCAATTTTGTGGAACTGATGGCCGCAAAGGAGAAGCCCTCGCTCCTGCAGCAGAGGAACGTCCCGGTGGCGGAGGACCGCATCGTCATTGACGAGGACGGTTCAGACTTCTACACCATCATCGAAGTGTACACCTGGGATCGCCCGGGAGTCCTGCACGCCATCACACGCACCCTCTACGAGCTGGACATCAGCATACAGCTGGCCAAAATCTCGACTCCCGGCGCTCAGGTGGCGGACGTTTTCTATGTCACGGATCTCGAAGGGAACAAGCTCGTCCGCCAGGAGATTCACGAGAGGATTCGGGCTCGGCTTCTGGGCTGTCTGCTGCAAACCCCCTGATCTGAACTGTCTGCGCGGGCCACAGGCTACGGACGCCGGTGCCGGTCTGCCTCAGCCCACTTGATGCAATCCCACCAATCCGCTGTGCCCACCAATCCTCCGGGGCCTGAAAGGCTGTAGAATTTTGGAGATGCCGGTTGCCCTCCGAGCAACCGTTTTGTCTGCTTTGGGATGAGAGGGTTACATTTTTGTACACTGACAATTTGGGGTTCCGAGATTGATTAATTGCAGGTAACCACAAGGTTTTTTGGGGTTCGAGGTCGCTCGCGACCTCAAAATCTCCCTGCGGGTCGATCCGTGTGGGACAATTTTGTCACTAATCAAACCGGGAGAGGACCGGTGCCTGAGGGGTGCGGCCAGAGATTTCAGAGCCTTCGAATCTGCGATTACGGCGATCCCTGCGGGTTTCGCCCTGCGGATTCGTGAGTTGGCAAGGCTTTTGCCCTATGGAAGGCGCCGATGATGCGGAACGCAATCAAGACTAATCAGGAGGAATCACATGACCCCAAAAGAAGTACTTGCCTTCGCCAAAGAGCAGGGCGCCAAGATGGTGGATTTCAAGTTCCTTGATTTTCTAGGCACGTGGCAACACTTCACCAACCCCATCGAGGAGTTGGGCGAAGCGGATTTCGAAAACGGGTACGGGTTTGACGGCTCGAGCATCAGGGGATGGCAGCCGATCAATGCCAGCGACATGCTGGTCATCCCCGATGCCTCGACGGCCATCATGGATCCTTTCATGGCGGTTCCGACCCTAACGCTCATCTGCAACATCGTGGATCCGGTGACCAAGGAGCGGTACACCCGCGATCCCCGCTACATCGCTCAAAAGGCTGAGAACTACCTGAAGTTCACGGGGCTCGGGGATGAGGCCTGGTTCGGCCCCGAGGCGGAATTCTTCATCTTTGACGACATCCGCTATGACTCCGCATGCCAGTACGGGTATTATTACATCGATTCCAGTGAGGGCACCTGGAACACCGGCCGCATGGAAAACCCGAACCTGGGCTACAAACCGCGGCACAAAGAGGGGTATTTCCCGGTGCCGCCCGTCGATTCCCAGCAGGATCTCCGGACCGACATGGTTCTGATGATGCAGAAGGTGGGGATCACCGTCGAGTGCCAGCACCATGAAGTGGCCACGGCGGGACAGGCTGAGATCGACATGAAGGCCGCCACCCTCGTGAAGATGGCGGACAACCTCCAGTGGTACAAATACGTGGTGAAGAATGTTGCCCGCAAGGCCGGCAAAACGGTCACCTTCATGCCCAAGCCGCTCTTCGGGGACAATGGGTCGGGCATGCACATTCACTTGAGCATCTGGAAGGGCGGACAACCGCTTTTCGCCGGTGACAAGTATGCCGGGTTGAGCGAGATGGCCATGTTCGCCATCGGCGGCGTCCTGAAGCATGCCGCAGCCATCTGTGCCATCACGAATCCCATCACCAATTCCTATAAGCGGCTGGTGCCGGGGTACGAAGCACCGGTGAACCTGGCGTACTCAAGCCGCAACCGCAGCGCTTCGGTCCGAATCCCGATGTACTCGGCTTCTCCCAAGTTGAAACGCATCGAGGTGCGCTTCCCGGATCCGTCCTGCAACGGGTATCTGGCCTTCAGTGCTCTCCTGATGGCAGCTCTGGACGGCATCGAGAACCGCATCGACCCGGGCCAGCCCCTGGATCGCGACATATACTCGATGACCCCCGAAGAGCTGGCCAACGTTCCTTCGACCCCGGGCTCCCTCGAGAATGCCCTCCTCGCCCTGGAAAAGGATCATGACTTTCTTTTGAAGGGAGACGTGTTCACTGAGGACGTGATTCAGAAATGGATCGAATACAAGCGGGAGAACGAAGTGGATGCCATTCGAATGAGACCGCATCCCCACGAGTTCAAGCTTTACTTCGACATTTGATGACGATCCCATGGGGGAGCCCTGCTCTCCCATGAGCCCATGTTCAGTCAGGCTACTCCAAGCTCCGGGCTGTCTCCCCCAAATCACCGGGATTGAACCGGGATGCGGTGGAGCGCTTCCCCACCCCGCCACCTCATCGGTTCACGACATGAACTTCGAACGTCGTGAACCGATGAGGTGGTTTTTTTCTGCTTGATTCCAGACGTTTCAGAATCTGCTCATATTGCCTTGACGAAATGACGAATCTGTGCTTATTGGAGCAGACTCCCTCAGGCATACAAAGGGAGGGATGGGCTAACCCAAACGAGAAGAGATAGATGGAAGACGCGGACAGTAGCAGTAAGTGCTTCGTCAGTTCTTTGGAGAGCCAATCGATAAGCCTGGGTATGAGGCTCGGGGAGGGTGTGAAGTAGAAATCCTTGAGCCCTGATGCGCTGTTTCGTGCTTCGACCCGGGCCTTGGCTCGGGTTTTCTTATTTTCAGCACTGGGACGGGAGGTGACCCATGAAAGTCGTCCTCATTCGTGGCCGGAACCGGCACGAGACGCGCAAAAAAGCCCTGGATTACTGGTTTTCCCACCGGGATCAATACGACTGCAGCATGAAGGATTTCCTGAAGAAGTGCTCTACGGATTCTTCAGGGCGGGTGATCAAGGTCAAGGAGTGAGCCATGGAATCCGACGGAACATCGTGGGATGATCCGAGTCTGTGGGGCTGAGAGCTTTTTCTCAGCCCTTTCTCTTTTTCGGCACGGCATGTCTGTGTCCTCTGAACAGCCAACGCCTGCCCTCATATCACCTGCTCCCCCCTCCCATCAGTCTTTTTGCATTTGACCCCCCGCCCGATCCTTGCTAAGAAGTTGGCCCGTAATGGTTTGGGTGGGGATTGGCTTTGAGGAAGTGGCTCTGGATCGAGAGAGGTTTGACATATGTGGGAATTCGGGGGTTTGCTCTGTGCCGAGTTGAATCGCAGCCTTGCCAGCATCTTGCCCTGGGATGTGCCCTGGCATGATCCCAGTCATGCGATCTTCTTTGCCGCACTGTATGGCGCACTGAGCGTTATCGGAATCGGCGTGCTGGCAGCTGCGGTCATCACCATGCGGCGGCTGTCCCGTGACGATGGGGGGGCGCACCACTGAATCTCAGGTGGGCGCTGCACGAACCGATCCTCTTCGAGGCACTTCAAGCCGAGCGCCGGATTGCTCGATCGGGCCGCAGCGGAGCCTCTTGTCTGAAAGGCTTCTGCTGAAGCGGCGAGTTCGCTCATCCTGCCAACAACTCTTGGGGGAGGGTCCACCGACGCCACGCATTGGACCGGGCCGAAGCCGTGCATCACGGATCGCTTCCAGCCAGGGGATGTCCTGATTCCTGAGATTTCCGCTCTGCCGCAGGATCCTTTTCCCCTTCTGCCGTTGGCTTGACCACCATAGCTTTCCCACGAAGATCTGCGACATATCCATTCGCATGACACGACCATAGCGATCACTCCGTATTCGCAAGAATGGTGAATACCCAGTTCATTTCGCGCAGGTTTCTTCAAGAACCCGATCAGAAGGACGGTCCCATGAATCCAAAGGTTTTTCGGGAATACGATATTCGCGGCATCGTGGATGTGGATATTCGCGATGAAGACGTCGTTCTGCTGGGCAAGGCCTTCGGGACCTACATGAGCAGCCAGGGCAAACGCTTCGTTGCCGTTGGCCGGGATTGCCGGTTGAGCTCGGAGCGTTACCGGCAACTGCTGACCGAAGGCATGCTGGCCACAGGAATGGATGTGGTCGATCTGGGGATGTGCCCCACGCCTCTCCTCTATTTCGCACTCCGCCACCTCGACCGGGAGGGGGGCATCATGATCACTGCCAGCCATAACCCTCCGGAATACAATGGCTTCAAGGTATGCAACGGTCCTGACACCATCTCCGGAGCGGAGATTCAGAAGCTTCGCCAGATCATGGAGGGTGGATCCTTCGCCCCAGGTACGGGCAGGCTGCAGCAGGTGGAGATCATCGCACCGTATCAGGATTTCGTGGTCAAAAATATTCAGCTCGACCGGAAGCTCCGCGTCGGGGTGGATGCCGGAAACGCCACCGGCGGTCCGATTGCGGTGCCGGTTCTCCAGGAGCTGGGGTGTGATGTCTTTCCCCTTTACTGTGAACCGGACGGCACTTTCCCGAACCACGAGCCCGACCCGACCGTTCTTCCCAACCTCAAGGATCTGATCCAGCTGGTCAAACGGGAGGGACTGGACGTGGGTGTTGCTTACGACGGAGACTGCGACCGTCTGGGTGTCGTGGACCATCGCGGAGAAGTCGTCTACGGGGACAAGCTCATGATCATCTTCGCACGTGAGATCCTCTCCCGCAGGCCCGGGACCACGTTCCTCTCGGAGGTCAAGTGCTCCAAGACGCTCTACGACGACATCGAAAAGCGCGGCGGGCGGGCCATCATGGGGCGCACGGGCCACTCGCTCATGAAGGCCAGGATGAAGGAGGTGGATGCCGTATTGGCCGGGGAGATGAGCGGCCACATGTTTTTCAAGGACCGCTTTTTCGGATTCGATGACGGCATTTACGCTTCCTGCCGATTGCTCGAAATCCTGGCCCACACCGGGAAGACCATTGCAGAGCTTCTGGAAGGCGTTCCCGAGACATACACGACACCGGAGATCCGAGTCGAGTGCCCGGACGAGATCAAATTCGACGTGGTCGAGTACGCAAGACGCCATTTCGCCGAAACCGGCTATGAAGTCATTGACGTGGATGGCGTCCGCATCGTGTTCCACGACGGCTGGGGTCTGGTCAGGGCCTCCAACACGCAACCGGTGCTGGTGCTTCGCTACGAGGCTGACACGGAAGGAAGGCTGGAGGAAATCCGAGACCTGGTGGAATCGCGTGTGGCTCACATCAAACGGGAACATTTCGGATATTGAAGGCGTGAGCCTTCAGTCTGATCGAGGATAGGAAGCAATGGGCAGGACGAAAACACACTGGAGGATGAAATCGGCCTCCAGTGTGTTCGGAGCTCGAAACCTATTTCTTCTTCTTGCCTTTGCCCGCGGCCTTTTGGGGTGCGGGATTCAAGAGATCCTTCATCTTCTTGCCCTGGGAGAACTTGGCACTCTTGGCAGCGGCGATCTTGATGGCCTCGCCGGTTCTCGGGTTGCGGCCCTCTCTCGCGGCGCGCTCGCCGACTTTGAACGTTCCAAAACCGACCAGGGAGACGCTTTCTCCCTTGGCCAGTGCCCCTGATACCGCTTCCATAAAAGCTCCCACGGCGGCATCGGCATCCTTCTTGGTAATCTTTGCCTTGTCGGCGACAAATGCAACAAGATCAGCCTTCGTCATGGTTTCTCCTCCCTTTGCAGGCATTTCGTTTTGAGATCACCCCCATTGGGAGCCAATATCGGCGCAGAGGACTTTAAAGGCAACATTATTTTGCAGTTGGTCACCGCATTTATCAAAATTTTTTAATAATCCACCACGGCGGAAGTCAATCCTTGTTTATGACCTGTGCCCAAAATCCGCAATATTTATTGAAGCTGCACTCTCGTCGCTCAAGCCTTGATGATCCTATCCCTGTTTTCTGTCACATTCTTGGTTGCATTACGTGTATCGATGACCAAGGCGGCATGTTCCACCACCCAGGAATAATCGTAGGATGAATGATCGGTGAGGATCATGACCGCATCCATCTCCTTCAGCCTTTCTTCAGTCAACTCCACGGATTCGAGGCGAAATTGATGTTTCCTTCCCGGCTTGAGCTTCGGGATATGAGGATCGTTGTAGAAGACCTCGGCCCCGCGCTCCAGGAGCAATTCCATGATTGCATAAGAGGGTGACTCGCGGTCATCATCGATGTCTTTCTTATAGGCCACTCCCAGGACAAGCATCTTGGCACCGTTGAGACATTTGCGCTCCTGATTCAATGCCTCAACGGTCTGCTCCAAAACATGATAAGGCATTGAAACATTGATTTCCCCGGCAAGATGAATGAAGCGCGTCGTGAAATCGTATTCACGGGCCTTCCATGAAAGGTAAAAAGGATCTATGGGAATACAGTGCCCGCCAAGCCCCGGTCCCGGATAAAACGGCGTGAATCCAAAGGGTTTCGTGGAAGCGGCTTCGATCACTTCCCACAGGTCGATGCCCATGCGCTGTGTCAGCACCTTCAGTTCATTCACGAGCGCGATGTTGACGCTTCGATAGATGTTTTCGAGCAGCTTGGTCAGCTCGGCCACCCGGGTCGACGAGACGGGCACAACCTGGGTGACGGCAAATTCATAGAGCGCCTTGGCCCGCTCCAGGCAATGGGGCGTGATGCCTCCCACCACTTTGGGAATGTTCCCCGTGTGGAAGCTCCTGTTGCCGGGATCCTCGCGCTCGGGCGAAAAAGCCAGGTAGAAGTCTTCCCCGACTTTCAACCCCCCCTGCTGCAGTTGGGGGAGCATGATCTCGTCGGTGGTCCCGGGATAGGTCGTGCTCTCGAGAACCACCAACTGCTGGGGACGCAGGTGCCGCGCCACCGTCTCGGTGGTTGTCAGGACGTAGCGCAGGTCCGGCTCCATCTTTTCCGTCAAGGGTGTCGGAACGCAGATGAGGATGCAGTCCGCCTCGCTCAGTCGATCGAAGCTCAGGGTGAGATCGAGCCTTCGTTCTTCGAAAAAACGGGTGATCGGTTCAATGGGGATGTGCTTGATGTAGCTCTTCCCGTGGAGCAGCGCATCGATCTTCCTGCTGTCCACATCGAATCCAATGAGGGGGAAACCGGCTTCGCCGAAGCGGATGAGGAGAGGCAGTCCGACGTAGCCCAGGCCGATGATGCCGACCGTGGCCGTACGATTGAGGATTTTATCGAGCAGCATGTCCATCCTTTGACCTCTGTTTGAGTTGGCGTTTTCCATCTTCCATTTCAGGTGCTTGAATCAGCGAGTCGGCGATTTGTTGGAATCCCTTGAGAACATCGCAACGGCATCTAACTCCATATTTGTGACAATAGCGTTGCATAATGCAAAGAAAAGATCTTTCGTGCAACGACAAACCAACACGACAAACCGAGCACGACAAGCCAGGCACCGGGATGGTCGGTGGGAGCCGACCGGCTGAAAAGAGCCGACATCGGTTCTTGGTGTTGAATTGCTGCATCGGATGCGCAATGATGTTCGGGAAGTTCAGGCAGGTAACAGGATATCTCACTGCAAGCAGGGAGGTATGCCATGCCGGATTTTGGAACAGCCTTTTCAGGTGTGACCGTGGTTGGGAGAACATGCATGGGCAAGCTTCGCTCAGCCCATGGGACCCTGCTGATTGAAGTTCAAGGAGCTTGTCTCACCTAAATGGGTGCAGATCTTTTGGAACAACGTCCCCAATGGGCTGCGAATCATGGACCAATGTGGATTTCCACGCGAGGAGCATCTGCTGGAATCCCATCGGGAGCGCGGTTTCATCATCCCGGAGGG
>Ga0105100_10000976_pt1 | contig 16848 bp, 13 predicted proteins | sample PPLLak12cMay2015_2_FD_87033 | JGI IMG/M metagenome (GOLD analysis project Ga0105100, IMG submission 87033) | Freshwater sediment microbial communities from Prairie Pothole Lake near Jamestown, North Dakota, USA - PPLs Lake P8 Core (1) Depth... | ecosystem: Environmental > Aquatic > Freshwater >...
CTGAAAGGAATAAAAACACTGAGGGTAATGATTTCCTGCATAATCTTTAGCTGGCCGACACTCAGCTGTGAATTGCCGATACGGTTGGTAGGCACCTGTACAAGATATTCAAAAAGGGCAATCCCCCAGCTCAGCAAGGCGGCAATTATCCAAGGATAGGCTTTCATGTTTTTCAGGTGTCCATACCATGCAAAAGTCATAAAAACATTACTGACGGTCAGACCAAGTACAACGGTTAAAATTGTTTTCATGAGATTTCAACGAAAAATTTAAAAGGCGCAAATTTGATGAATAATGTGATATTAAACGTTTTTTTACCAAAAAAGTTATAGACAGAAAGATACCCCGATTGGGGGTTTAAAAACCCGTCGGGGTATCTTTCAGGGTTATGGAAATATTATTATATTTGTGGCCTGGGTTCATTTATTCATTACTTATCAAGAAAGGTGGAGGGAACGGCCCTGTGAAACCTTAGCAACCCTTCTGTTTCAGCGGAAGAAGGTGCTAACTCCTGCTCCCCTTAGGCGGGGAGAAAGATAAGCCATCAGAGCATCGATGATCCGAAACTCTTTTGACTTGTCAGAAGGGTTTTTTTATTTTACGGGGGCTTTTTCTGCCGATATCTTAATATTAAAAGCAAAGCCATATGGAAAAAAGAATCAGGCTGGGAATTTTCGGATTTGGGTGTGTGGGACAAGGTTTGTACAATGTGCTGAACCATACAAGGGGTATTAACGCAAGCATCCGGAAGATCTGCATCAGGCATCCGGAAAAAAAGCGGACCCTTGAGGCTTCCTATTTTACAACGGACCGGGATGAAATAATCAACGACCCGGAAATAGATGTGATTGTTGAATTGATTGATGATGTCCAGGCAGCTTATGAAATTGTGACTTCCGCCCTTAAAAAAAGAAAAGCCGTTGTCTCGGCCAACAAAAAAATGATCGCCGAACATCTGGACGAACTGATCCGGTTGCAGGCTGAATACAAGGTTTCATTTTTATATGAAGCTTCCTGTTGTGCCAGCATACCCATCATACGGAACCTGGAAGAATATTATGACAATGAGTTGTTGCGCAGTGTAACAGGGATTTTAAACGGCTCGACCAATTATATACTGACCCATATCTTCCAGCACAACAAGAGTTTCGAAAAGGCACTGAAGGAAGCTCAGGAAATGGGCTTTGCGGAAAGCGATCCGAGGCTTGATACGGAGGGATATGATGCCAAGTATAAACTGATGATCATCCTGGTGCATGCTTTTGGTATTGTTTTGCGTCCCGATGAAGTTTTCAACTATGGCATCCAGCATCTGAATGATTTTGATATCCGCTATGCCAGGGAAAAGAATATGACCGTGAAGCTGATTGCCAGGTGCAGAAAAATAGGGAACAAGGTATATGGATATTGCATGCCCGAGTTTGTTCCGGTTTCGGATACCCTGAACAAGGTAAATTACGAATATAACGGACTTATTCTTGAAGGGGCTTTTTCGGAAAATCAGTTTTTTATGGGCAAGGGAGCGGGGGGCAATTCAACCGGATCAGCCGTACTCTCGGATATTTCAGCATTAACCTATGAGTACAAATATGAATACAAGAAAATAGACCAGCATCTGAATTATCGATACAGCAATGATCATTTGCTCGAGGTATTTGTCCGTTACAACGCAAAAGTAAAAATCGATGCCGGGGATTTTGAAAATATTGCCGTACGCTATGAATCCGCTGACTTTAATTATATTATCGCGAAGGTCAATCTTCAGCATTTAATGCAGTTTAAATGGTTGGCGGATCCTGATATTAATATTATCCTTACGGAGAACAATGCATAATGAAAAAAAATTTTACCATTTTTAGTTTGCTAATAAGAATAAAATTTATATAAATTTACTCCCATACTTGCAATGATAACATTATTTGTAAAGTCGTGGGAAAGAAAAGGATAATAAAAGCTTACGAACAGCTTTCTGATGAGATGGTTGAAAAGATCAAAGAGAAATATCCTGACGGGTTTGATGATCATTTGATTACATTCACCAATACAAAGGGTGAAATTGAAGTTGCTTTGCCCTATGAGACAGAGGATACCTATTTCCTGGTAAAAATGCCGAAAAATGCAGCTGCTGAAGACGAGGAAGATTTTGAATCATCCTCCTACGATGAATTTGACAATTTTGAGAATCTTGAGATCGGCGAAGATGTCGCTGATGAAGAAGAATAAATGGTAATCCGTAACCGGTAATCAGTAATCAGTAATCCTGCCGGCAGGCAGGTCAACAAATCAACAGATTTTCATTTTATTCCCAGCGGAATGATGTAGGGACTGGTAAATTCACTCCTCAGGATATCCATGATAATGATATCATGCCTTTTCCCTGCATAATACCGCCCTTCCCTTCTTTTTCCGGTCACCTTAAAGCCAACTTTCCTGTAAGAGGCCATGGCCCGTTTATTATAGCTGTATACATAAAGATATATATTATGCATGTTCAAAACATTGAAGGCAAAATCAAGGCACAGGCTTGCTGCTTCTGTTCCGATCCCTTTGTTCCAGTAACCTGCATCGCCGATAAATATACCAAACATGGCGGTGAGGTTCACGGTATGTATTTCATGCAGGCCGCATGATCCGATAAGCTTGTCATTTTTAATATCATGGATGCCGAAAATCCTGTTTTCCTTGTGAAGGCTTTTCAGTGCTTCCATTTCATCTTCAATGGTAAGACTAAAGGAGGGCTCAAGGTAACGGCTTACATTCAGGTCGTTTAACCATTGGCAGTATGCTGCTGCATCATCCAGGGAAGGAGGACTCAGGTAACATTTTTTTCCTGTTAATTGCTTAAAGTATTTCATAGGTAATTCTTTAATATATTTGGCTTACCATATCAATAAATCAGGTTTCTGATCGTATTTTCAGGAACAAAGATAAAAGAACAAAGACAACTGACAACCTGCCTGCCGGCAGGCTGACAACCGACAACATACGTCCGTCATTCAATTCGCCAGTCGATTTCCGGAAGGCCATGCCGGTGTAAAATTTCATTGGTTTTTGAGAAATGCCGGCACCCGAAGAATCCGTTGTAGGCAGAATAAGGAGAAGGATGGGCCGCTTTCAGGATATAATGTTTTTGCATATCAATCAGCGATTCCTTGTCCTGTGCAAATTTCCCCCACAGCAAAAAGATCAGGCCAACCCGCTGTTTTGACAACCGGGTAATAACGGCGTCGGTAAAGTTTTCCCAGCCTTTGCGCTGATGAGAACCGGCCTGGTTGGCTCTGACGGTGAGGGTGGCATTCAGCAGCAGCACCCCTTGACGGGCCCATTTTTCGAGGTTTCCATGTTTCGGCATGGGAATCCCGAGATCCACGTTAATTTCCTTGAAAACGTTGACCAGGGACGGCGGGGCTGAAATCCCGCGGGGAACGGAAAAACACAGCCCGTGGGCTTGCCCGGCCCCATGATAAGGATCCTGTCCGATGATCACAACCCGTACGAGCGGGAAGGGAGTCAGATTAAATGCATTGAAGATCAAGCTTCCGGGAGGATAAACCGTAAACTTCTGTTTTTCTTCTACCAGAAATTCCTTGATGCTTTTAAAATAGGAGGCATTAAACTCATCTTGCAGCATCTCCCTCCAGCTTTCTTCAATTTGAGGTTTGACTTCGGTCATATAATCGTCTAATTTTTCAGCATGATCCTGGAAATATTGGTTGCGTGACTTCCGATATTTTTTAATGAGGTGATGACCTCAAGGTGCGTTTTACTGCTGTCGAGTGATTCTTCCACTTCTTCTTTAAGCCGCTGATAATGCTGTTTTTCAAAATCAATATACAGTTCTCTGAAGTCCTCGTATTTTGATTTCATTTTTTTTGCTTTGTCGCGGTTTGCCTCCCTGAATACACCAAAAGAATAGTAGAGCAGTTTCAGGGTCTTAAGGTGAAAATTCTGGATCTCTTCCTTGCCCTGAGCCGAAAAAGTAAAGGCGGAATCACACCACCATTGTGCTTTGCTGCATAATGAGGAAGATACAATATCACCGATCTGCTCAAATTCATTTACGGCATACATCATGGCAAATGCTTCTTCCACCAGCCCGGATTCAATTTCCTGCCGCGTTATTTTGATCAGATAGGCATTGATCTCATCACGCAAAAAGTTGATCTCTGCTTCCCGCTCCCTGATTTTTGGGATTTTGTCGGTTTTTTTTTCAATAAAAGGTGTTATTATATCTTCTGTCATCCGGTGCGTGATTTGCATCATCCTTAAGATCTCCTGCCGTGCAACGGACAGCGCCATAGGAGGTGTTTTTATCAGATTGCCGTCGAGGTACCAGGTTTTCAATGCTATAGTTTTTTCTTCCCGCAACGGCAATAATCGGGTGACTAACCTGGTGAACTGCCGGGTAAAAGGCAGGAAAAGCAAAGCAATGATCAGATTGTAAATTGTATAGGCATTGGCAATTTGCCTCCCCATGGCCGCTGATGAAAAGTTAAAAGACATAGTGCCTGCTGCTGCCGGGGAAGATATTCCTTCCACCAGGTCAACAAGCCGGGGTATGAACCACACCATAATAAGGGCTCCGGTAACTTTAAACAGGGTATTGGCCAGGGCTACCTGTTTTGATTCACGGGATGAACCCATACTGGCAACAAAGGGAGTTATGCAGGCCCCCAGGCTGGCCCCGATTATCAGCGGAACTGCTGCAGTGAGGGTCAGCAGATGCTGTGAGGCAAGAATGATCAGTATTCCGACAAAGGCAGTGCTGCTTTGCAGCAATACAGCCAGTAAAGTGCCGGCAACGATACCGAAAAAAGGATTTTCCAGTACCAGCAGCAGGGAAACGAAGCCTTTCATCGATTGCAGCGGTTCCATAGCCTGGGACATGACCTGCATTCCGAAGAAGATGAGGCCAAAACCCATTATAGCATAACTGATATCACGGTGTTTCGGCTTTTTCAGCAGCAAATAAAAAAGAAAACTGAGTCCGATAATCAGTAAGGCGTAATCAGCGATCTTAAAGGCTATGATCTGAGCCGTAATGGTAGCTCCAACAGCGGCGCCCAGCAGAACTCCCACCGTCCGGGAAAACTGCATCAGCCGTGAATTGACAAAACTTACCAGCATTAACGCAGTTGCACTGCTGCTTTGAAGCGTAATGGTCAATAGTATGCCAACCAGAAAGGATGTAAACCGATTGTTCGTGATTCTTTCGAAAATACTGCGAATTTGTTCGCCGGCTGATTTTTGAAGTCCTTCGCTCATCATTTTAATACCCAGCAGTAAAATGGCAAGGCCACCCAACAGGCCGGCTATCAGCAGAAGAATCCAGGTTTTCCGGCGTGCTGTTGCCTTGAACAGGATATGGTCAAGGGCGGATGAGGAATTAATATGGGCGGAAATGAGATAGTCTCCTGCCGTTTTTCCCAGGTGCAGAAAAACACAGGCTCTTCCTTCCCTGTCGGTATAAACGGTGTCCTGTCCAAGACAAGCTCCGGATGAAGCACCGGGTTCGGAAAGGATGATGAAGGTTACGGGAAATCCTGCGATGGGCCTGCCTTTATTATCTACGACCCTGGCACAAAAAGGCAGGTTGAGTTTTTTGCCGGTAAGGCCATAAGGCGTGAAACCATTGCTGTCCTTCAGGGAAACCTGTTCATCCTTTACAAGGTGATATGGCCCTGCGGGGTACTGGCAGGCCGAAATGACAGCTTGCAGCAGGAAGATGAGCAACAACAACCGCCTGAGCATGAACATGTGCATCAAGTGAAAGGATATTTTGCCGCCCATAAAGATAGTAATTAAAGTATTAACAAATGAACCCGCTTAAATTGTGGTATGGGGCTTTGATGTTGGTAACTAACCTTATAGGGTATTATTTAATTTCCTAACTTTGAAAAACTCGAATCTTTTTTATAAATATGTTGAAAAAGAGATTGTTATATGGTATTGTCCCGGTTCTGACCATACTGTTAATTATGCTGGTTATACTCAACAGGAATACAACCTTAGGTCCGGGTGAACCCTTGCAAGCAATACCCCTTGATGCCTCGGCAGTTTTAAAAATCAACAAACTTGATGATATGCTGAAGAAATTCCATAAAGAAAGCGGAATATGGAATGAATTGAAGAACGTTCCTTCATACCAGCAGTTGGAATTTCAAATGCAGTTTCTTGATTCTGTCCTGCGCACCACTCCTGAAGCACGACAATTGCTGCTCAACAGCCCTTCCTATCTTTCGGCTCACTATACAGGAAAAGACAAAATAGGCTTCCTTCATGTCTATGAGATTCCGAAAAATCTCAGCGAGCGTAAAATACATGCGCTGATCTCCCGGTTTATATTCAGCAAAGGCACCATTACGGAACGGAATTATGACGGCAAAAAGATCTTCGATGTAAGACTCCTGAATGAAAACAAGGTGAAGAGCTTCTCCTATGCCACCATCAGGAATCTGTTCATACTGAGTTTTTCCTCCCTGCTGCTGGAGGACGCCATGAGACAGATAGAAGAGAATACGGCACTCACGGATCAGGCAGGATTTAACCAGGCCTTTTTAACCGCCGGGAAAAATGTTGATGCCAATCTGTTTCTGAATTTCAAAAACATGCCGAAGAGCTTCTCGGTCGGCATCAAAAATGAATATAAGGCGGAAGTGAGATCTTTTACATCTTTTGCCGACTGGGGAGAAATGGATGTCAACATACTGAGTGACGTTCTTTTGCTCAACGGATTCATTCTGGCGCCGGATTCAGGTTACTATGCGGCTTCCCTGTTTCAGCAACAAAGTCCCCAAAAGATCACTGTTGATGAAATACTGCCATCTTCAGTTGCTTCCTGCCTGGTTTTGTCTGTTTCTGATCCGGTTCAATATTTCTCAGATTATCATGCCTATTTAAAAGGGCTGGGAAAATACAATCAATATTCCAGAAGCCTTGATGTGCTGGAAAATACCTATGAGATCGATTTCCTGAAGGAGTTTCTGGATATTTGGGATAATGAAATAACCATTGCCTTTGATGCTGCTTTTACCGAAAACAAGAAACCCACATCCTACCTGTTGCTCAAGGTTAAAAGCCAGGCGATGGCAGAGGAGAGGTTTGCCGCCATCCTCCGGAAAATGACCGAAAAAGAATCCAGTTCACCAGACCGGTATACATCGGTATTTAAAATCGACAGCGAGCTGTCATACAAAATTTACCAGCTTCCCATTCGCAGGCTGACGGGAAAGATTTTCGGAGAATTGTTTACCAACATTGATGAGCATTATTTCACCTTCGTGGATAATTACCTTGTTTTTTCAGATTCCCGGACATCGCTTGGAAAGTTGCTGCACAATGTCGTATTGAATAAAACCCTGGTCACCAACCAGGCATATAAGGATTTTAAAACCAACCTGGCTCCTAGATCCAACCTGTATTTCTTTGCCAACATTGGCAAGGCCAATGCGATTTTTTCAAAATATTTGTCTGATCATTTGCTGAAAGGCTGGGATGAAAATATTGAAGCCTTTCAGAAAATACAGGTTTTCGGATTTCAGATGTTTTCCAGCAACGGCATGCTATATTCGAATGTTTTTCTGAAGCATTTTACGGATTTCAAGGATCAACCCCATACGGTGTGGGAAAGCCGTCTTGATACTACCATTGATACCAAGCCTGTCTTTATCCTTAACCATGCCACACGGCAAAACGAAGTATTTGTGCAGGACCAGAAAAGCAACATATACCTGGTCAACCAGGCAGGACGTATCCTTTGGAAAATCCAGCTAAACGAAAAAATCAACAGTGAAATATTCCAGGTCGATTATTATAAAAACGGTAAACTGCAGTTGATGTTCAGTACGCTCAATTACATTCACCTGATCGACCGTAATGGCAATTATGTTGAAAAATACCCGGTCAAGCTGAGATCTCCGGCATCCAATCCCCTGGCCGTATTCGACTATGATAAGAACAGAGATTACCGGATGTTTATTGCGGGTTCTGACCGGAAGATATATGCCTATACCGTTGACGGGTCGCTTATTAAAGGATGGAGTTTTGAAACCACGGAAAGCGAAGTGAGTCAGCCGGTAAATCATTTCAGGGTAGGGGACAAGGACTACCTGGTTTTCGGTGACCGGTTAAGGACATATATCCTTGACAGGCGTGGCAATACCAGGGTCAACGTTACCGCCTTTTTCCCCAGGTCGGACCGTAATAATTATATACTCGATATTCCGGGCAGATCGGCTGATGCCAGGATTGCCATTACGGATACCGCCGGACTGATCCATTTCATTTATTTCAATGGCAATCATACTTCCGTTGATATGGGCAGGTTTTCGGGCAACCATTTCTTTGATTACAAAGATATGGGTGGTGACGGAAAAAAGGAATATATCTTTCTCGATGACAACAAATTAAAAGTATTTAAAGAAGATAAGGCAATGCTTTATGAATATGATTTCAAACGCAGGATCGATTACAAGCCCATCTATTATCATTTTGCGCAAAACGATAAGAAGCTGGGTGTTGTTTCGCGCGAAGAAAATCTCATTTACATGATAAACAACGATGGTACAGTATACAAAGGATTTCCCCTGAGGGGAAATTCCCCGTTCAGCATCGGGTATTTTGGTGAAAATACTTCCACTTTCAATTTAATTGTGGGCAGTAATGATAACTTTTTATACAATTATACAGTACAATAGACGTTACCGAAATTATTTACCATGAAAACCTTCTTCTTAAAAAAACCATGGTTGCTTCTTGGAGCTGCACTTTATCTGACACTTGCATGCTCTGAAGAGTATGATTTCAATAAGCTCTCCGGGGTAATTGCCTATAATCCCGAGGTTGATGCCCCCATTGTCTGGGGCTCCCTGACGGCCGGTGACATGCTGGCAAAATGGGATTCCCTGATGGAAAACAGGGGTGACACGGTAGTTTTGGTTTTCCGTGATGACTCCCTGTTTTATTTTAATGTGGAGGATTTTTCCGGTGTTCCTGAACAGGATACCTCGGAATTTAACCTGATATCTGTCGTCCCTTATCCCGTAATGCCCTTTGACAGCCTGGTCATCGACAGCACGGATGTTTATACGCTGACCCTGGAAGACAATATGAGAATTGACAGCCTTTTCATCAATGACGGATACCTGATGATAGAGGTGTATTCGTCCTTCAGGCATGCCGGAACGCTTACGATTGAATATCCGGGGGTGTTTGTTGACGAGCAGGTATTTCATAAAAAGATACAGATCAGCAGTGCTGCAGGCGACTTTCACGATATAAAATATTATCCCCTGATAAATACCAGGATCTATGTCGACAATTCCGTTCCGGGCGAAGGATCCATCATAAGCAACTATCTCCTGGTGCTTCAGAATTCAGGGCAAAGCATAGACATAGGTGACCGGGTACAGATAAATTATTCATTCATTGACCTGGATGAATTTGATGCCATATTCGGGTTTGCCGGTAACGATTTTTATGATTTGGATACGGCATTGTCGACCGGACTTGAGGAAATATCAGGGATTTCCGGGAGTTTTTCTGTAACCGATCCGCAGATCAATGTGACCTATAAGAATTCATTTGGGCTGCCGGTGGGTATTGACCTTTCTATTCTGGGTCTGTACAGTGACGGTCATACGGTTCTTATCGATCCTGACGAGCAGGTCATGGAAGCCTCTGATGATTATCTGCAGCCATGGACAGAAGGGTTGCTGGAATTTAACCAGGCGAACATTCCCAACATAGGCGATTTCCTGAGCTTTCCGCCACCCGACAGTCTTGTTGCCGGAGGTGAAGCCCGTGCAAATCCGGGTGCTAGCGATGCCCGAAATTTCGTATTGAAAAACAGCAGTATTCAGGTTGGTATTGAAATAGAAGTTCCGCTGGCCTTTAAGGCTGATCTTCAACTCAGGGACACCTTCAGGTTGGACATAGAAAAACCCGAAGCTGCAAATTATGTTGAATACGCCAACCTGCACTACCGCATACGGAATGAATTTCCGATTAAACTGGATCCCTACATAATTCTGTACGATTCGATTGCTGATGTTAACCTCGATACCGTTTTCTTTACCGGGTCGCTTACGGAATCATTTATTCCGGCAGCACCGGTGGATGAAAATGGAGTTACTATTACATCACAGGTAGAAGATTTCACCGGTGTTATCAAACTGGATGAATCACTGATCGATAATTTCTTTGGGGACACCAACAAAATGATCATGGTGGGAAGTGTTGCTTCCACCAACACTGAAAATGTAGTCATCCTGACCACCTATAAATTTGATTTCAAGGTTAATCTGGAGGCTAAAATCCGCTATCAGACAGACTTTAACAACACATCAGGCAATGATTAAAAGGAAATCAGCAATCAGAGGGAATCATATTGCCTTGCTTATGGTTCTGTTTTTTTGTGCTTTCCACATGGCTTCAGGTCAGGAAAGCAACACCCTGTATTATATGAAGGGCGTACCCCAGTCATACCATTTAAATCCTGCCACGCAGTCGGGATGCAGTGGTTTTCTCGGATTTCCGGTCGCTTCTCCGTTCCAGTTCTATGTTGAAAACTCGGGCTTCTCACTGGAGGATATCATTTTTCCATTGGGAGATTCACTGGTAACCTTTATGCACCCTGAAGCCGATAAAGATGATTTTTTCAAGGGGCTTTCTCCGGTCAACAATATTCAGCTTTTTGCCAGCACAAATCTGTTGTCCTTTGGGATCCGCAAAGGCGACATCTTTTATACTTTTGACTTATCGGAGAAAGTAAATTCGCGTTTTTCCTATAATGATGACCTCTTTGATCTGCTGCTTAACGGCAATGAGAGAGGAGACCGGTTCAATTTCACCAATACCGGTGTGGATGTGACCAGCTACTTTGAATGGGCCAACGGAATGTCAAGAATTGTCAATGATAGGCTTACCGTTGGGTCAAGGTTGAAGTTGATTTTTGGCCATGCCAATGTTTCCACGAAAAACAAGGACATATCCCTGGAAACAGATGAAGACTGGACCGTTAATTCGAAAACGGAAGTCAGGATCTCCATGCCGGGACTTGATATCCCCATTGATGAGAACGGAGCCTTCAGCATGGAGGACGTTAAATTCGATTCTGTTTTTGATCCTTTTGAGATGGTTCAGACTGCCTTTGGCAATGTAGGGCTTGGACTGGATCTGGGAATGCATTACGCGCTTTCCGACAAATTCACACTTTCTGGCAGCATCATAGACCTGGCAGGAATCCGCTGGAGTGCAAATACTTACAATATCAAACAGGATGCTTCCTATGTATACAGGGGTATTGAAATTGTTCCCGGTGATTCAACGGTGATGGATAATTTCCTGGACAGCCTGGAAGCCACTTTTAGCTTTACGGCCGACCAGCAACCATACTATACCATGCTGCCGGTGAAGCTTTATGTGGGAGGCAGTTACCAGATCATTGATCAGATAGGCATCGGCATTCTGTCACGCACCGAGTACTATAAAAAGAGACTGCGGGAACAACTGACATTGTCGGCCAATTTTTCTCCCCTTAAGATATTGTCCTTCTCTTTCAGTTATTCGATCATGAATAACACCTACAACAATTTCGGCTTTGGTTTTTCATCAAGGCTCGGGCCATTCAACCTCTATATGATCTCTGACAATATCCCGACGGCTTATGCCGTGGAGCAGGAAAGCCAGATGATAATCCCTTACCGTGCCAGGGTTCTGAACCTGAGGGTAGGGCTAAACCTGGCCTTTGGCTGCGGAAAAGTAAGGAAGGATCTGAGGGATTTGCCGCTGATATACTAGGGACAAGGGACAAGGGACCAGGGACAAGCGGGGTTTAGGGATGTGGGGCTTGTCCCTGGTCCCTTTTTTATTTCTTGATTCTTGGTTCTAAACTTACTACCTTTGCCATCGATTATGGGATTTATCCGCACCATATTATTTATCGTTGTTGTATATTACCTGTTAAAAGTCGTTATCCGGTATATCCTGCCGCTGTTGTTCGGGAATTATATGAACCGCAGGATGAGTGATTTTTCAAATCAGTATAACAGGCAGCAGCAGAGCACAGGCAAGAAAAAAGAAGGAGAGGTTACCGTGGATGCTCCATCCAATCGCACATCTGCCAAAAACAAAGACCGCGGTGAATATGTTGATTATGAAGAAATAAAGGATTAATTTCTTCTTCAGCCTTCGCTGGAAGTCAGCGCTTTTATCTTCTTGGCAAAGTTCGATGCAAAAACAAAATCATTGAGGTTAACATCATCGCTGTTGAGGATATCTTCTTTGGTCCCTTCCCAGCTCTTATGTCCGTTATGTATGAATACAACCTTTTCACCAATTTCCATCACGGAGTTCATATCGTGGGTATTGACAATGGTAGTAATGTCGTATTCCTGGGTTATTTCACTGATAAGATCATCGATCAGCAGTGCGGTTTTCGGATCAAGTCCGGAGTTTGGTTCATCACAAAACAGGTATTTAGGATTCTGAACGATAGCACGGGCAATAGCGACCCGTTTTTTCATTCCTCCGCTTAGTTCAGCCGGATAAAGATCGTTAATGTTTTCCAGGTTCACCCTTTTCAGGCAGAAGTTCACCCTGTCCCTTTTTTCTTCCAATGACTTATTGGTAAACATATTAAGAGAAAACATAACATTTTCTTCAACGGTCAGGGAGTCAAACAGGGCGCTTCCCTGAAACAGCATTCCGATTTCTCGGCGAATGGCTTTTCTTTCCATAAAGTTCATATGGGTAAAATCACGTCCGTCATAGCTAACAGAACCTGAATCTGCTTCATGAAGTCCAACGATGCATTTCATAAGGACGGTTTTGCCCGAACCGCTGCGCCCTATGATCAGATTGGTTTTGCCCTTGTCAAAAGAAACAGAGATATCCTCCAGTACGGTCTCGCCTGAAAAGGACTTGTTAAGGTGTTCAACGGTTATCACCAGGCCAGCATTAATTGGGTCAAAATAACATCGGTCATCAGAATAAGGATACTGCTGTATACCACACCTCTTGTACTTGACCTGCCGACTTCGAGGGCGCCGCCTTTTACGGTATATCCATGGAAAGCAGATACGGAGGTAATGATGAAAGCGTAAAAGACGGTCTTAATAAGGGCATAGGTTATATAAAAAGGTATAAACCAGTATTGTATCCCGTAAATATAGTCGGAGGAAGAAAGAGCCCCTGTAACAATCGCTGCAATCCAGCCTCCAAAAAGTCCGACGATCATGGAGATAGCCGTTAAAAAAGGATTGAAGATCATGGTGGCGATCATCTTGGGCATGATAAGGTAGCAGGCCGAGTTGATCCCCATCATTTCAAGGGCATCAATCTGTTCGGTAATGCGCATGTGTCCGATCTCAGAGGCTATCTGGGATCCCACTTTGCCGGCCAGGATGAGTCCGACCATGGTGGAGGAAAACTCAAGCAGGATGGTGTCCCTGGCCGTCAGTCCGATGAGGTACAAGGGTATCCAGGAACTATCCAGATTATACCGGGTTTGCAGGGTAATGACGGCACCGATAAAGATAGATACGATAATGACGATACCTACGGAATTCAATCCCAGGCTTTCCATCTCACGCATGATTTGCTTCAGGTAGATGCGGGATTTCTCCGGCCGGGAAAATACCCTGGAAAGAAAAATAATGTACTCGCCAAATATGGATAGAAACCGCATAGCTATTTTTATTCAAATTTAGTGATATCGAAATAAAATCAAACAAAGACTTAACTTAATCTATGGTTTTGTTGTCTCAATCAAATTTATTAAGGAATCATGGTAAAATTATCTATTTTCGTTGCACATTTCGTGCAACTTATAATCTGGTGATATGAACAGAAGTCATTATTGTGTAATTATGGCAGGAGGGATTGGAAGCCGCTTCTGGCCGTTAAGCAGGACAAAAAAGCCAAAACAGTTTCTGGATATCCTGGGAACCGGGAGAACCTTGCTGCAACAGACCTTTGACAGGCTGAAGAAGGTATTTCCCGTCGAAAACATCTTTATTGTCAGCAATGAGGATTACAACAGTTTAATTTTAAAACAGCTGCCGGAGATCAAAGAAAGCCAGGTTTTGCTTGAGCCTATGCGCAGAAACACAGCTCCGTGCATAGCTTACGCCAATTACAAAATCCAGCTGGAAGATCCCAATGCCATCATCATGGTGGCTCCTTCCGACCATATTATCTTAAAAGAGGCTGATTTTCTCGATGTTGTGAAAAAGGGCCTTGAATTTGTTTCCGCCAGTGACAGTTTGCTCACACTTGGTATTCAGCCCAACCGGCCCGAGACCGGGTACGGGTACATTCAGATAAATGGTGACAGGGGCAAAGCCGTGGACCTGAACTCCAGTATCCGGAAAGTGAAAACTTTCACGGAAAAGCCTGACCTGGAGATGGCAGAACTGTTTCTGAAAAGTGGTGACTTCTACTGGAATTCGGGGATGTTCTTATGGTCATTGAAATCCATACTGAATGCATTCGAACAATACCTGCCTGAAGTAAATTCCCTGTTTAAAGAGGGGATGGAGTTCTACAATTCCCCGCGTGAGGCCGAATTCATTGCACAATCCTATCCCAACTGCCGCAATATATCCATTGACTATGGCATCATGGAGAAGGCAGATAATGTACATGTATTATGTGCCGATTTTGGATGGTCCGACCTGGGAACCTGGGGTTCACTTTATGATACGCTGAACAAAAACGGGGACAACAATTCAGTTTCCGGTTCGAATGTATTTACATACAATACCCAGCACTGCATCATCAATATGCCGGAGGATAAACTGGCCGTAATACAGGGACTTGATGATTACATTGTTGTTGAATCCGATAATATCCTGTTGATTTGCAAAAAGCAGGATGAACAGAAGATCAAGAATTTTGTCAACAATGTAAAGATTGAAAAAGGAGAGAATTTTGTATAGCTGAAGCTATAGAGAGCCTTTCAATCAATAAACCTGCCGGCAGGCAGGTCAATAAATAAAAAAGCTCCCTTTCAGGAGCCTTTTTTTATCGTGGACAGAGAATATTAATATTCCCACAGGTCATGTTCGATATCGAAAAGCCATTCCTTTATTTTTTCAGCTTCCAGCAGTGCATCAACGCCGACGGCATAAGAGTTAATCCAGCGGTTGTCATAAACGTTTGATTCGGCGAAGATATAGCTATTGAACCTCCGTTGCATAAAGAAGTCATCAAATGAAATCCGTTGTGCATCGTTGTTGCGGTTAAAGATCTCGTGATTGGAAAGCAACGGCCTTATCTCATCGAAATAAACCCAGAAAGTCTGTTCTTTCAGGACAACTTCAGTAGGCATTCCCTGATCGTCAAGTTTGTTGTATATACGGATCGGGCAAAGGCCTATTATCCTGACATTCATTACAGAATGATTCCGGTCAAAGAACCATTTCTCTTTCACCATGATCTGTTTTACCTCGTCGGTCCTGCGGGGATTGTTGACCGTGGTTGTTATCGGCTGATTGGTGTTAACGTCAATCGCAATGATGGTATCAAGACCGGCATCAAATACGCCGTCAATCTGTTCCCGGGTAAGCGGAATGGTAAATTCATTCAGGCGGTCATCGGTTGAGAATGCCCTGATCCCTTCGGTATCAATACCCTTCAGTACAAGGTCAACCAGGTTGATCCGGTCGCCTATAGGTTTTGTCGGATAATACAGGCTATGATTCTGTTTTTGCTTGAGATCAATGATCCTGTAGATATCTTTTGCCCAGAAGACATCGGCCTCACGAAGGTAAGAATAGGGAATAGGGTCTTTGTTAACAATATGTTCACGGGCATAGACCTCTGTAATACCCTGAGCTTGTGTCCGCACTGACATCGCTGCAGCCAAGGCAAATCCCACAAAGATGATAATAACAGCTCTTTTCATTCGGATATAATTTAAAATTCTTAATTTAATTTGAAGTCAATCGTTGACAGGTTTCGTAAGCTTCCATCGGGTCCGACTGCCTTGATATCCTGTATATACAGGGGAGATCCCTTGGACAGGGTATTGATCAGGTTTTTCTGTTCTTCGGTAAACCGGTTGTTCCTGGAAGAATATTGTTTAACAAATCCCTGCACCACGGAAAGCACGGTAAATTCCGTAACGGTGAACTTGAGTTCAAAGTCAAAGTCAGGGGGCATTTCAGCGGCAACGCCGGTCTGAGCCATTAATGCAACCTTGCTGACGGCTCCTCCTTTTTTGCCGCCAACGGTAGCATAGGGATCCGGTACCTGTTTTACACGAAATTCTTTTGAACCAACGTTTTTCCTTCTGCCATCGAGTTCGGCATAAACGTTTACCAGGCAGTTACCCGGTCTTTTGGGGCGCATGATAAACTTACCGGCGCTGGGCACCAATGATCCGTTGGTAGCATCAGCCGATATCTGGCTTCCGGGTACGCCGGCAACAGCGATTTCAACAGGATTGTCGACGCCAAGATAAAAAACATTCATTTTCATGGCTGATACGGTAACGCCTCCTTCGGCTACCTGGTATTCGGCGCTGAACGGACGGGTTATTGCTCCGGAGGGTCCCTGAATTTCAATAATACCGCCCCATTGTTTAAAACCGGTGGAACCGCCTGCGCGTCTGAAAACGCCTTTTCCCTGGCCATGTTCGACTTCCAGTTTGGTATAATTAACACCATCCTTTTTATCGATATAGGTATTTCCGTTTTCGTCCGTTTTTTCGGTCCAGGGTTCTCTTACGCCTTCCGCGATCCAGATAACAGGATCCTGCGTGGTATCACGTGCGGCAAGGTAGATGTCGGCCACATATTCACTTCCCCTGAGCACATAGTTGGACACCGGGATGACAACCGCCTC
>Ga0105100_10000978_pt1 | contig 16836 bp, 19 predicted proteins | sample PPLLak12cMay2015_2_FD_87033 | JGI IMG/M metagenome (GOLD analysis project Ga0105100, IMG submission 87033) | Freshwater sediment microbial communities from Prairie Pothole Lake near Jamestown, North Dakota, USA - PPLs Lake P8 Core (1) Depth... | ecosystem: Environmental > Aquatic > Freshwater >...
GCGCGCAGTTCGCCTGTCGCGACAAACTGGTGATCGACATCGACGGCGACGCCAGCATCCGCATGAACCTGGGCGAGCTCGAGACCGTCACGACCTACGACCTACCGGTCAAGGTCGTCGTGCTGAACAACTTCGGCGACGGCATGGTCAAGCAGTGGCAGAAGCTGTTCTTCAAGGGACGGCTGTCGGCCAGCGACAAGTCGCTGTACAAGAAGGACTTCGTGAAGGCCGCGCAGGCCGACGGCTTCCGCTACGCGGTGCGGCTCGACCGCAAGGAAGACGTGCCGCGCGTCGTCAAGGAGTTCATCGAGTTTCAGGGGCCCGACTTCCTCGAGGTGATCATCGACCCGGACGCCGGCGTCTACCCGATGGTGGGCCCCGGGCAGTCGTACGACGAAATGATCACGGGCGACTTCATCGCGTCGCGGAACAAGGCTGAGGCGAAGGAACCGGGCGCGTCGGAGATGTTCTAGGCCGAGGGCGATTTCGTCGTTGACCTGCGGGATACTCGCGCGGGTGGACCACGCCGCGCCCGCAAAGCAACCGACCTTCACCGCAGCCGCGCGCTTCTGGCTCAAGCTCGGCTTCATCTCATTCGGCGGGCCCGCCGGCCAGATCGCGATCATGCACCGCGAGGTCGTCGAGCGGCGGCGCTGGCTCGACGAGGGTCATTTCACTCGCGCGCTCAACTTCTGCATGCTGCTGCCGGGCCCCGAAGCGCTGCAGCTGGCGATTTACCTGGGCTGGCGGTTGCACGGCATCCGCGGCGGCCTGGTCGCGGGCCTCGGCTTCATCGTGCCGGCGATCGTGCTGCTCCTCGGCCTCTCGTGGCTCTACGCGAGCTACGGCACCGTGCCGGCCGCGGAGGGACTGCTGCTGGGCCTCCAGGCCGCCGTCGTGGCACTGGTGCTGCAGGCGCTGGTCAAGATCGGGCGTCGGGCGCTCGGCACACCGCGGCACGTCGGACTGGCCGTGGCCGCGTTCGTCGCGCTGCAATTCCTGCGCGTGCCGTTCCCCGTCATCGTGCTCGTCGCCGCGGTGGTGGGGCTCGCTTCGGCCTGGCACGCCCCGCGGTCGGCACGAATCGCGGTGACGTCGGCGAAGCAGGCCGGCCACGCGCTGCGGGTTGCCGTGGTCGGCGTCGTGCTGTGGCTGGTTCCACTGCTCGCCGTAGCCGCAGCCCTGGGGCCGCACTCGCTCTGGAGTCGCGCCTACCTGTTTTTCACGCAAGCGGCGCTCGTCACTTTCGGCGGCGCCTACGCCGTGCTCGGCTACGTCACGCAGCACCTCGTGCAGGACCTCGGTTGGCTCACGGCACAACAGTCGGTCGCAGGGCTCGCGCTCGCGGAAACGACTCCGGGGCCGCTGGTCATCGTGCTGCAGTTCATGGGCTTCATGGCTGGATGGAACAACCCGGCACCGCTCGAGCCTGCGACGGCAGCGATCCTGTCCGCGCTGCTCGCAGCGTGGGCGACGTTCCTGCCGTCGTTCGTGTTCATCTTCCTGGGCGCGCCGCACCTCGAGCGTGTCACGCAGGAGCCGCGGGTCTCGGCGGCGCTGGCTGCGATCACCGCGGCCGTGGTCGGCATCATCGCGACGCTCGGCGTGATGCTGGCGCGGGTCGTGATCCTGCCGGCCGGGGTCGCGGGCGGAGCGGCCTGGGGTGCGCTGGCGCTCGCGGTGGCGGTCTGGATCCTGCTCGCGCGAACCCGTCTCGACCTGCTGTGGATCCTCGCGCTGGCCGCGCTCGGCGGACTGGCCCTGCGGACGTTCGGGCTGGGCTGAAGCCTCGGGTCAGCGCGCGGCCGCGAGCAATGCGTCGATTTTCGCTGCGATGACCGCATACGGCTTCGCGCCTTCGATCGTCTCGCCCTGGAACTGGCCGTCGACCAGCCGGCCGATGATCAGGCTGGGCGTTGCGGTGATGCCATTGGCGCGGGCGAGGTCGAGGTCCGCGCGTACGTTGGCCGCCTGGCGGCCGTCCTTGCGGCAGGCCGCAAACGCTTCGAGGTCGAGGCCGAGCTTCCGGGCCTGCTCGACATACGTCTCGGGGCCGAGCGTCGCCTGCGCCGCGAACAGCGCCTCTCGGAACTCCCAGAAGCGGCCCTGCTCGCCAGCGCAGCGCGCGGCCACGGCTGCGGGCACGGCGAATGCGTGCATGGGCAACGGCAGGTCGCGCGAGGCGAAGCGCACCCGACCGGTATCGATGTAGTTTCTTCGCAGCTCCGGGAACGTCTGCGTCGCGAAGCGGGCGCAGTAAGGGCACTGCAGGTCCGTGAACTCGATGATCGTGACGGGCGCATCCTCGCGGCCGAGCACGTTGAAGGGTTGCTCCACAGTGCCCGCGGCAGCGTGGCCCGTGGCCGGCGCGGCGGCGCAGCCGCCGGCGGCGACGAGCAGGGTGATGACCAGGATCAAGGGGAAGCGCATGCGGGTACCGTCGTGTCGGCTGGCCTGTGCGCAGATTGACGGTCGACGCGTCCAGGCACAAGCGCTGCCGAATCCGCAGCGCCCCGACCTGCGATCCATCCCGTTAACATGGGCGTCTGGCGGCCGACCTGGAGCAAGCGATGAAGTACCTGCACACGATGGTCCGCGTGACCGATCTCGAGGCGTCGCTGCGCTTCTATTGCGATGCGCTCGGCCTGCGCGAGGTGCGCCGCTACGACAACGAGCCGGGGCGTTTCACGCTGGTTTTCCTCGCCGCGCCCGGCGACGACGCGGCGCAGGTCGAACTCACGTACAACTGGGATCCGGAGCCGTACGGCATTGGCCGCGCGTTCGGCCACCTCGCCTACCAGGTCGACGATATCTACGCGGCGTGCCAGCGCCTGATGGACCACGGCGTCACGATCAACCGCCCGCCGCGCGACGGCCGGATGGCGTTCGTGCGCTCGCCCGACAACATTTCGGTCGAATTGCTGCAGAAGGGCACGGCGCTGCCGCTGCGGGAACCTTGGCAGAGCATGCCGAACATCGGCGCGTGGTGAGACCTCAGGCGAGGCCGAGCGCGACGCTGCGCGCCGCCGCGCGCGACTCGCCACTGGCGCCGTAGACCGGCGCGCCTGCGTCCCCGCCCCGCAGCGTAACGAGCAGCGCCTCGACGCGACGCAGCTTCGCGGTCACGACGGCCCCATTGCGGTCGTTGGCTTCCTTGCAGCGCAGCATCAGGTCGCGAGATGCCTGCCGGCTCCGGGCGAGTTCGCCGCCTGGGTCACACCCGGCGAGCAATCGTTCGAAGGCGTCGCGACCGTCGCCGAAGCCGAGCATGCGGCACGCCTGGCGGCGTTCCTCGTCGATGCGCAGCAGCGCGCTCGTGCAAGCCTGGCGGTCGGCCCCGGCGGCCTCGATCGTCGCGACGTCGTCGGAGCGCAGCGCGGCGGCTTCGCGCTCGAGCAATTGCTCGAAGCGCTCGAGCAGCGCGCGCTCCTCGGCGATGAGCCGGGCCGCGAGTTCGCGTGTCACGCCTGGATCCATGCTCGGGCAGTCAGCGCGACGGGCGCGCAACCGTGGACAGGTCGCGCTCGAGGTCGAGCAGCCGGCTTGCGATGCGTTCGGCGTCCACCGTGTAGCGGCCCGATTCGATCGCGCTGCGCAGTTCGGCGACCCGCGCGAGGTCGACGTCGGGGACGCTGGCGATGACCCGCTCGAGGGCGGCGAGGCGTCGCGCCGCGTCCGTCAGCGTGACGCTGGAGTCGCCTGGATTCGCGGCGACGCCCTGCTCGGCCTTGGCGCGCAAGTCGGCCCGTTCCACCGGGCGGTCGCCACCGGTGCGTACGGGCGGACTGTCGAAACCACCAATCTTGTTTGCCACGAGCTCTCCTCGACTCCCTGCTGCTGTTAACGGCCGCCGCCGGTTGGACTTTAGCCGGATTCCGTCAAATTCAGGGCAGTACTTCGACGGTGCCGTCGGGCTGCACGGTGCCATCGAGCAGCCGTCCGGTCGTCGGATTACGCAAGCGCAACCGGTCGCCCGCCGCCGCGTTGGCCATGGCCTCGGCGGACAAGCGTACCTCGATACCGGCCGCGCGCGTGACCGCAGTGACGCTCTGGCCGCGCCGCACCAGCGGCGGCGACTCGAGCATGGCCGTCGCCAGCGGTTCGCCGGCGGCGATCGCCCGGCGCAGTCGCTGCCCGCCCAGCGCATCCGGTTCCGTCACGAATTCCGCCGCCAGCCCGGGCACGCGGCGCCGCGACCGGTCGAAGTCCGCGGCGAGCGGCACCTCGCCGCGCCGCAGCGAGCGCCGCGCGACCAGCACCGGCGCCTCGGACTCGACCGACACGGGGAGGTAGACGGACCAGGCCGGCGCCGCGCAGCGAACGCCGACGGTGGTGCGGGCACGCACGACGGCGCCAGGCGAGAGGAATGGCGTCAATTCTCCGGCGCAGGCTGGCAGCCTCAGGCGCGCGTCGAGGTGGCCTGCCGTGGCGTGCACGGTGCCGCGGCCGTCCGCCAGTTCGGCGACGAACCGCTCTGCAGCCTGCCGGATCTGCGTCGGTTCGGTGAACGCGCCGGACGCGTGCGGAGCGGTGCCGGGCGCAAGCGCGATCGCGATGAGCAACGCGACGGCGATCTGACGCATGACGTGATTTCGTCGTGACGGGTGCATGGGACAGAGCAAAGCAAATCGTGTGCCAGCGGCATGATCTTGCCGCGGGCGGCAAGTCCTTGCCGCTTTGACGCTTGACGGCGGTGGCCCGCTGCTGTGATCCGGCCTGTTTCGCCAGCTGCGCCACCCTTGGCACGGTGCTTGCTTCGTTGACTGCGGGGATTCGATTACGGAGTTCGCATGGCACTCGATCTCGACAAGCACCTCGGCGTCCTGCCGGACGCCCTCGCGATTCGCGGTCGCCGCACCGAGCTGCTCGCCACGAACCTGGCGAACGCGGATACCCCTGGCTACAAGGCGCGCGACCTCGACTTCCGCGACGCGCTGGCGGCCGCGTCTTCGACGGGCGCCGGCGGCGGCCGGCTGGCGCTCGCGACAACGCGACCCGGCCACCAGGATGGCGGCGCGACCACGGGGCCGGCCGACGCGGCGCTCAAGTACCGCGTGCCGCTCGCGCCTGCGCTCGATGGCAACACGGTCGATGCCCAGCTCGAGCAGGCAGCGTTCGCGGAGAACGCGGTGCGCTTCCAGGCGACGCTCACCTTCCTGAACTCGCGGTTTCGCTCGCTCATGACCGCCATCACCGGCCAGTGATTCTCAGCAGGGGACACGCCATGCCTTCGTTCAGCATCTTCGACATCGCAGGCTCCGGGATGAGCGCGCAGTCGGTGCGCCTCAACACCACCGCGAGCAATCTCGCCAATGCGGACAGCGTGGCGGCGACGCCCGACGCGTCCTACCGTGCCAAGCACCCCGTGTTCCAGGCGGTCGAACCCGCGGTCGCCGGCCCATCGACCGGTGTCGCCGTGCGCGTCGCCGGCGTGATCGAGAGTACCGACGCGCCCGAGCGCCGCTACCAGCCGGGCCACCCGCTCGCCGATGCCGAGGGCTACGTGTACACGCCACGCGTCAACGTCGTCGACGAGATGGTGAACATGATTTCCGCGTCGCGCTCCTACCAGAACGACGTCGAGGTGATGAAGACGGCGCGCGACCTGCTGCTCGCGACGCTCAAGATCGGCCAGTGAGCGCGGCATCCCGATGACGACCATCGACGCACTGACCTCGCTCTCGGCCACGGCCTCGTCCAGCGCCGCTGCGGCGCGCGAACGCCTCGGCCAGAAGGACTTCATCGAGCTGATGCTTGCGCAGTTCAAGAACCAGGATCCGCTCAAGCCGCTCGACGGAACGCAGTTCATCGGCCAGCTGGCGCAGTTCAGCACCGTGACCGGCATCGAGGAAATGGGCGCCTCGCTCGAGTCGCTTGCCGAGTCGCTGCGCTCCGACCAGATGCTGGCCGGCGCCGCGCTGGTCGGCCGCGCCGTGCTCTTGCCATCCGGTACCGCGCAGCTGGCGGAGGACGGCGAGATCCGCGGCGCCGTCGACGTGCCGCCCGGCGTCACGCAGGTGCAGGTCACCGTGCGCGACGCGGCCGGCCAGATCGTGCGGCAGATGACGGTCGCGGCGGGCGAGGGGCTCACCGACTTCGCCTGGGACGGCATCACCGACGGCGGCCGGCGCGCGCCGGCCGGCGAGTACGGCTTCACGGCGATCGCGAGCGGAGGCGGCAGCAACGTCTCCGCGCAGACCTTTTTCGAAGACCAGGTGCGCAGCGTGACGCTGGATGCCGTACGGCGCTCGTTGCTACTCAATACCCAACAACACGGGTCCGTGTCGCTCGCCGACGTGCGACGCATCGGATGACGCCCGTGCCCCAGCAGCAGGAGACCCTACGATGACCTTCCGCGTCGCACTGAGCGGCCTCAACGCCGCCTCCACCGATCTCGGCGTGACGGCCAACAACATCGCCAACTCGGCCACGACCGGCTTCAAGGGCTCGCGCACCGAGTTCTCCAGCCTGTTCGCGGTGACCGCGCAGGGCACGACCTCGACGCAGAGCGGCAACGGCGTGCGCGTGTCGAACATCTCCCAGCAGTTCTCGCAAGGCAACATCGACTTCACCGACAGCGGTCTCGATCTCGCGGTCAGCGGCCAGGGCTTCTTCATCCTGAGCGAGGGCGGCGGGCTCAGCTACACGCGCGCCGGGGCATTCCAGCTCGATCGCGACGGCTACGTGGTCAACGCGCAGGGCCGGCGCCTGCAGGTCTACGAGCCGTCGCCGGCGGGGGGCTTCAACACGGGCTCGCTCGGCGACCTGCGCCTGCTCACCGGCGAGAGTGCGCCGGCGCCCACGACGCTGGTCGACATGATCGCCAACCTGCCGGCCAATGCGTCCCCGCCGGCCAACCCGACCTTCGATCCGGCCGACGCGAACAGCTTCAACTCGGCCACCTCGCTCACGGTCTACGACTCGCTCGGTGCCGCGCACACCGCGACGCTGTACTTCGTCAAGACGGCGCTGCCGAACGAGTGGACCACGCAACTGTATGTGGACGGCACGGCGGTCGGCGTGCCACAGGCGCTGCAGTATTCGGACACCGGCCTGCTGGTGAGCCCCGCCGCCGGCAACGTCGCTTTCCCGGCCTACGTCCCGGCGACGGGCGCCGCGGCGATGAACCTGACCTTCGACTTCAGCCAGACGACCCAGTACGGGCAGAACTTCGCGGTCAACTCGATCACGCAGGACGGATTCACGACCGGTCGCCTGATCGGCATGGACATCGACGACACGGGTGTCGTGCAGGCGCGCTACACGAACGGCCGCTCGCTGGCGCTCGGGCAGGTGGCGCTCGCCAACTTCGCCAACCCGCAGGGCCTGCAGCAGCTCGGTGACACGGCGTGGGCCGAGACCTTTGCCTCGGGCCAGGCGCTGCGCGGCCAGGCGGGCAGCTCGAATTTCGGCATGCTGCAGGCCGGAGCGCTCGAGGCGTCGAACGTCGACATCACCGAGCAACTGGTGAACATGATCTCTTCGCAGCGCAACTTCCAGGCAAATGCCCAGATGCTGTCGACCTACGACCAGATCACGCAGACCGTGATCAACATCCGCTGAGCCGACCGTGGACCGCTTCATCTATGTTGCGATGACCGGGGCCGGCGAGACGCTCCGGCTCCAGGCGACCAACAGCCACAACCTCGCGAACGCCACGACCACGGGCTTTCGCGCGGACCTGGCGGCTTTCCAGGCGCGGCAGGTGGTCGGCGCGGGGCACCCGTCCCGTGCCTACGCGACCGCCGGCGGCGCCGGCTCGGACTTCAGCAGCGGAGCAGTGCAGTCGACCGGCCGGCCGCTCGACGTCGCGATCGACGGTTCCGGCTGGATCGCGGTGCAGGCGCCGGACGGCCGCGAGGCCTACACGCGGGCGGGCGATTTCGGGGTCACGGCCGATGGCCTGCTGACCAACGGCGCGGGTCATGCCGTGCTCGGCGACGGCGGTCCGGTCCTCCTGCCGCCGTACTCGAGCATCATGATCGGCGTCGACGGCTCCGTCTCGATCGTGCCGCAGGGCCAGGGGCCGGAGACCGTCGCGCAGGTCGGGCGCATCCGGCTCGTCGATCCGCCGGTGGCGGAACTCGTCAAGCGTGACGACGGCCTGTTCCGCCTGCGCGACGGGTCCGATGCCGAGGCCGCGTCCGGCGTGCGCCTGATTCAGGGGTCGCTCGAGACGTCCAACGTCAACGTCGCCGACGCACTGGTGACCATGATCGAGCTCGGCCGACGTTTCGAACTCGCGGTCAAGGCGATGCGTGCGGCCGAGGAGAACGGCGCCGCCGCCTCGCAGCTGCTGCGCGTGCAGTCGTAGCCGCCTCAAGCCAACGGAGAAAACCATGAATCCCGCACTCTGGGCCGCCAAGACCGGACTCGACGCGCAACAGACCCGCATGGCCGTCACGTCGAACAACCTGGCCAACGTCAACACCAGCGGCTTCAAGAAGGGGCGCGCGGTCTTCGAGGACCTTTTCTACCAGAACCTGCGCCAGGTGGGTGCCTCGACGTCCGAGGACTCGCTCGCGCCGAGCGGCCTGTCGCTCGGCACCGGGGTGCGGGTGGTCGCGACCGAGAAGCTGTATACGCAGGGCAATCTCACGCAGACCGCGAATCCGCTCGACCTGGCCATCCAGGGCCGGGGCTTCTTCCAGGTGTCGCTGCCCGACGGCAACCTGGCATACACGCGCGACGGGTCGTTCCAGCTGAATGCGGACGGCGAGCTGGTCACCTCGAGTGGCTACCGGGTGCAACCCGGCATCAACATTCCGACGGGCACGCAGAGCATCAGCATCGGCACCGACGGCGTCGTCACGGTGCAGCTCACCGGGCAGCCCACGCCGACGCAGATCGGCACGCTGCAGGTGGTCGATTTCGTCAATCCCGCCGGCCTGCAGGCGCGCGGGGAGAACCTGCTGCTCGAGTCGGCCTCGAGCGGCCCGGCACAGGTGGGCACCCCGGGCCTCGACGGGCTCGGCACGCTGCTGCAGGGCTCGCTCGAGAGTTCGAACGTCAACGTCGTCGAGGAACTCGTCAACATGATCGAGACGCAGCGCGCCTACGAGATGAACTCGAAGGCGATCCAGACCGTCGACCAGATGCTCGAGTACGTGAGCAACCAGTTGTGAGCGCAGCCGTCCGGCCACGGCTCCGCGCGGCGCCACGGCGCGCGCAAATCGCGCTCGCCTGCGCCATGATCGCGCTCGCAGGCTGTCGCAGCGCGCCCGAGCCCGAGCCGTGGTCAACGGCAGTCGATGCCGGCACGGTGGCCGCGGCACCGGCCTCGCAGGGTGCCATCTTCCAGCGCACCTACTACGCGGCGCTGTTCGAGAACCCGACGGCCCGGCGCGTGGGCGACCTCGTCACCGTGCGGCTGGTGGAGCGCACGACCGCAGCGAAGAGCGCCACGACCTCCACGAGCAAGTCGACCCGCACGCAGATCCCGGGTCCGATCATCGGTGGCCGCCCGGTCACGGTGAATGGTGTCCCGATCCTCGAGACGGACATCGGCAGCGAGCACGAGTTCGACGGGGAGGGCGACAGCCAGCAGAGCAACCGGCTCGACGGCAGCATCGCAGTGACGGTCGTGTCGCGCCTGCCGAACGGCAACCTGCTGGTGCGCGGCCAGAAGTGGCTGCAGCTCAACCAGGGCAGGGAGTTCGTGCGCATCGAAGGCGTGATCCGGCCAATCGACCTCGAGCCCGACAACTCGATCCCGTCCTGGAAGGTGGCCGACGCGAGGATCGCGTACGGCGGCAAAGGCGTGCTGAACGAGGCCAACTCCATGGGCTGGCTGGCGCGGTTCTTCAACTCGCCGGTGATGCCGTTCTGAGGGAGGTTGCCATGCGTCACTGCCCGGGGACCGCACTGCTGCTCTGCGCTGCACTCACCGCGCTGGTGCCCGGCGGCGGCGCGCGGGCCGAGCGCGTCAAGGACCTCGCGGCGGTCGCGGGTGTGCGGCCGAACCAGCTGGTGGGCTACGGCATCGTCGTCGGCCTCGATGGCTCGGGCGACCAGACCAGCCAGGCGCCATTCACGGTGCGCAGCATCCTGAACATGCTGGCGCGCTTCGGCGTCACGCTGCCCGCCAACGTCAATCCCCAGCTCAAGAACGTGGCGGCGGTCACCGTGCATGCCGACCTGCCGCCGTTTGCCAAGCCGGGGCAGCGCATCGACGTCACCGTGTCATCGATCGGCAATGCCAAGAGCCTGCGCGGCGGCAGCCTGATCATGACACCGCTGCTCGGCGCCGACGGCGAGGTCTATGCCATGGCGCAGGGCAACCTGGTCGTGAGTGGCTTCGGCGTCGAGGGCCGCGACGGCTCGCGCATCGCGCTCAACGTGCCGAGCGCGGGCCGCGTCCCGGGCGGCGCCACCGTCGAACGCGAGGTGCCGAGCGACTTCGCCTCGGCGCCGCGCGTCACGCTGAACCTGAACACTCCGGACTTCGGCGTGGCGACCCGGGTGGCGGAGCGCATCAACGCGCTGCTGGGGCCGGGCACGGCCGTGACCGATGATCCGGTTTCGGTGCATGTGCAGGCGCCTGCCGACCCGACGCAGCGCATCGCGTTCGTCGCGCAACTGCAGGAACTCGAGGTCGACCCGGGCGAGGGGCCGGCGCGCGTGATCGTCAACTCGCGCACCGGCACGGTCGTGATCGGCTCGAACGTGCGCGTGCTGCCGGCGGCGGTGGCGCACGGCTCGCTCTCGGTCACCATCACCGAGCGGTTCGACACGAGCCAACCCGAGATCTTCGCGCGCCGCGGCGAGACGGTGGTCACGCCGCGCACCGACATCGACGTGTCGGAGGGCGCCGGCCGCATGTTCAAGTTCGACGCCGGCGTGAACCTCGACGAGATCGTGCGCGCGGTGAACCAGGTCGGTGCCGCGCCCGGCGACCTCGTCGCGATCCTGCAGGCCCTCAGGGAAGCCGGCGCGCTGCGCGCCGAGCTCATCGTGATCTAGGCAACGCCGTGGTCGCCGATGTCCGCCCCGCAGGCCTGGTCGCCGACCCGAAGGGGCTCGACGGACTCAAGGCGGGCGCGCGCCAGCAGTCGCCCGAGGCGCTGCGCGAGGCAGCCCGCCAGTTCGAGAGCCTGCTCGCGCAGATGATGATCCGCAGCATGCGCGAGGCCAGCCTCGGCGAGGGCCTGCTCGACAGCGAGCAGGGCGATCTCTACCAGGACATGTTCGACCAGCAGCTGTCCGTGGAACTCACGCGCGGCAGGGGCCTCGGCCTCGCCGACCTGCTGATCCGCCAGCTCTCTGGCGCGGGCCCCGAGGACACGGATGCGGCCGAATCCCCCGGCCGCGTCGAGGCGCAGGGGGCCGCAGTGCCGGTCGCCGCGGCGACGGGCGCGGCTCCGGCCGGCGAGACGGCCGCTTGGCCGCCACCGTCGCGAGAGGCGTTCGTCGCCACGCTGTGGCCGCACGCGGTCGCCGCGGGCCGCGCACTCGGGGTCGATCCAGCCACGATCGTGTCGCACGCGGCGCTCGAGACGGGCTGGGGTCGCTCGCTTCCGGTGCAGGCCAACGGCGCCTCGAGCTTCAACCTGTTCGGCATCAAGGCTGGCGGCAGCTGGCAGGGCGGGGCGGCGGCCGCAGGCACGATCGAGTACGAGCGCGGCCAGGCGGTTGCGCGCACGGAGCACTTCCGGGCCTACGGCTCGCTCGCCGAGAGCATGCGCGACTACGCGCGGCTGATTGCCTCCAGCCCGCGCTATGCCGCCGCCCTCGATGCCGGCGCCAACGCGGGTGCCTATGCGGCTGCGCTGCAGCGCGGCGGCTATGCCACCGATCCTGCTTATGTCGAAAAGCTCGAGCGCGTGGCCGAATCCGTTCAATCCCTGCTGCGCGGCGGAGCGCTCAAGTTCGCCGCCGGCACGCCGATAACCCTGTCGGGTCGCGACACCTGAGCGGCCGCGACCTGATGCGCGCCAGGAATACAAGCAATGGCTGACCTGCTGTCCACCGCCGTCTCCGCATTGTCCGCGTACAATCGCGGCCTCGCGACGACCAGCCACAACATCGCGAATGTCGCGACCGAGGGCTACAGCCGCCAGCGCGTGCTGTACGGCACCCGCGAGGCGCAGGCGTTCGGCAACGGCTGGCTCGGCAGCGGCGTCAACGCGACCTCGATCGAGCGTGTCTACGACCAGTTCCTGGGCCTGCAGTACCGCACGACGACCAGTGCGTTCGGTCGCCAGGAGGTGTTCGCCGCGCTGGCCGGGCGTGTCGGCGCGCTGTTCGCTGATGCCGAAACGGGTGTCGGTGCCGCGCTGCAGCGGTTCACCAATGCGGTCCAGGACGTGGCGGCCGCGCCTACCTCGATCCCGGCCCGCCAGGTGCTGCTCGCGGAAGCATCCGCGCTGGCCGGCGAGCTGCGCAACCACGACGAACGGCTCGAGCGCCTCGCGAACGAGGTCAACGGGCGCGTGACTTCCGTCGTGGCCGACATCAACGGCATCGCCGCCAGCCTGGCCGACTTGAACGAGCGCATCGTCAGCGCACGAGCCCGCACCGGACAGCCGCCGAACGACCTGCTCGACGAGCGCGACCGGCTGCTCGACCAGCTGTCGACCCGCATTGCAGTATCCACGGTCGAGCAGGACGATGGCGCCCTGAACGTCTTCGTCGGCACCGGCCAGCCGCTGGTCCTCGGCCCGCAGGCCACGCAGCTCGCGACGCAACCGGACCCGTACGATCCCGCCGGCGTGCGGGTCGGGATCGCGACGGCGGCCGGCTTCGTCGACGTCACCGGCAGCGTCTCGGGCGGCGAGCTCGGCGGCCTGCTCGACGTCAGTCGCCAGGTGCTCGACCCGGCGCGACGCACGCTCGGGCAGCTGGCTGTTGGTATCGCCGAGACCGTGAATGCCCGCCAACGTGCCGGCATGGACCTCACCGGCGCGGCGGGCAGCGACCTGTTCGCGGCCGGCGACGCGCAAGTGCTGGCGGATCGCGGCAACACCGGTAGCGCCACGCTGGACGTCACGCGCGCGGACCTCACCCAGGTCGTCGCCGCGGACTATCTGCTCGAGTTCGGCGGCAGTGGCTGGTCGCTGCGGCGGGCGGACACCGGGGCGGTGGTTGTGCTCACCGGCAGCGGAACGGCGGCCGATCCGCTCCGTGCCGACGGGCTCGAGTTCGTCGTGTCGGGCGCCGCGAGCCCTGGCGACGGTTTCCTCGTGCGAGCCACCCATGGGGCGGCCGCGGGCATGCAGGCACTGCTCACCGATCCGGCTGCCTTCGCCGCGGCGCTGCCGGTGCAAGCTGCGGCCGCCACGGGCAATCGCGGTTCCGCCGCGGCGGCCGGCCTCTCGGTGGTCGACCCGGCGAACCCGGCACTGCGCAACGCCGCGACGATTACGTTCACCTCGGCCGGCACCTATTCGATCGACGGCGGCCCGGACACGGCTTACGCGCCCGGCACGCCAATCGAGTACAACGGCTGGCGGCTCGAGCTGTCGGGGACGCCGGCGGCGGGCGACGTGTTCACCGTCTCGTCCAACGTGGCGGGGCTCGGCGATAACCGCAATGCGCTGGGACTGACCGACGCGCTGTCCAATCGCACGCTGAACGGCGGCACGGCGTCGCTGGCCGACGTGTTCGGCCGGCTGGTCGCGGACGTGGGCGTGCAGTCGCGCCAGGCGCAGTTGTCGCGCGATGCGCTCGAGCTGGTGCAGGGCGATGCGCGCGCGGCCATCGACTCGGTATCGGGCGTGAACCTCGACGAGGAGGCGGCCAAGCTCGTGCAGCTGCAGCAGGCCTACCAGGCGGCGGCCCAGGTCGTGCGGGTCGCGGACACGCTGTTCGACACGCTGCTCGGGGCGATCGGGCGATGAGCATGAGGGTGTCCACCGCCGGCATGCACGCCGCGACGCTCGGGCTGCTGCTCGATGCGCAGGCGCGACTCGCGCGCACGCAGGAGCAGATCGCGAGCGGCCGGCGCATCAACTCGCCGGCGGACGACCCGATCGGTGCGACGCGCATCGAATCGCTCACGCGCGAGATCGAGGCCGGCCGCCAGTACATGCGCAACGCCGATGCCGCCGGCAGCCGACTCAAGTACGAGGAACAAGGGCTCGCCGATCTCGGCGGCGCGCTCGACCGGGTCCGCGAACTGGTGCTGCAGGCCAGCAACGCGACGGTCGATCCCGACTCGCGCGCGATGATCCGCCAGGAGGTGGCGGGCCGCGTGCAGGACATGCTCGATATCGCCAACCGGCAGGACGGGCAGGGCGAATACCTGTTCGCCGGACTCGCGGCACTGACGCGCCCGTTCGAGCGCACCGCGACCGGCGTCGCATACCGTGGCGACCAGGGCCAGCGCTATCAGGCCGTGGGCGACACGCAGCGCGTCGCGGACGGAGACTCGGGCGACGCGGTGTTCCTGCGCGTGCCCGGCGGCAACGGGACGTTCGTCACCGAGCCCGCGGCGGGCAACACCGGCACCGGCGTGATCGGCGTGGGCAACGTGCTCGACGCGACCGCCTGGCCGGGTGGCACGTTCACGCTACGGTTCGTCGCGTCCGATGCCTGGGAAGTCGTGGACTCTGCGACGCCGACGCCCAACGTGGTGGCCTCCGGCGCCTACGCCAGCGGCCAAGCCATCGAGTTCGCCGGCATCAGCGTCGAAGTGAGCGGCCAGCCGGTCGCCGGCGATGCGTTCACGGTCTCCGACGCGGGCCGGGTCGGCCTGTTCGCCGCGCTCGACCGCCTCGTGGCGACACTCGACTCGAGCACGGCCACGCCGGTGGAGCGCGCGCAGTTCCAGTCGCGGCTTGCCGGTGACCTCGTGCAGCTGGACCAGGCGCTTGGGCACCTGCAGCAGGTGCGCGCGGGCGTCGGCGTGCGCCTCAGCGCGCTGGACAACGCTGTTGCGACCCAGGCGGACCTCGAGACCGACCTGGAGTCGCTGCGCTCGTCGATCCGCGACCTCGACTACGCCGAGGCCGTGAGCCGCCTCAACCAGCAGTTCGTCGCGCTGCAGGCCGCGCAGCAGTCGCTGGCGCGTGTGGGCCAGCTCTCACTTTTCGACTACCTCTGACCGCTCCCTAAAGTTGCCGCCCGGTCCACCGATACAGGGCATGTAGCGCGATCGGCCCTGAGCCGGGCGCGCCGGTACGAAGGTGCTCCAGGCCGTGCCTGGGGCGTATGCAACCCAAGGAGACTGTCCCATGCCCATGGTGATCAACACGAACGTCATGTCGCTGAATGCCCAGCGCAACCTGACGACGTCACAGAGTCAGCTGTCAACGGCCCTGCAGCGCCTGTCGTCCGGCCTGCGCATCAACAGCGCCAAGGACGACGCCGCCGGCCTCGCCATCTCGGAGCGCTTCACGACCCAGATCCGCGGCCTGAACCAGGCCGTCCGCAATGCCAACGACGGCATCTCGCTCGCGCAGACGGGCGAAGGCGCGCTGGCCGAGATCACCAACAACCTGCAGCGCATCCGCGAGCTGGCCGTGCAGTCGGCCAATGCGACGAACTCGGCCTCCGACCGCGCGGCCCTCGACGCCGAGGTGCAGCAGCGCATCGCCGAGATCGACCGCATCGCCAAGCAGACCAGTTTCAACGGCCAGAAGATCCTCGACGGCAGCTTCGGCTCCGCGAGCTTCCAGGTCGGTGCGAACGTCGGCGAAACGATCAGCGTCAGTCTGGAGACGGACATGCGCGCGAGCGCGATCGGCAACGTGACGACCGTGACGGGCGCCGGGTGCGACATGGACGATGCCGACGCCACTTCCGGCGGCAACGTCACGCTCGCGTTCACGGACGCGGCTGCCGTCGCACTGGGATCGGTGACGGTTGCAGCCGGTTCGAGCCTGCAGCAGGCCGCCGAGGCGATCAACGGCGCCAACATTTCTGGCATTTCCGCCTTCGTCAACGACACCAACCAGCTGCAGATCCTGTCGAGCGAGCCGGTGACGATGGCGCAAACGAACTCGTCTGGCACGGGTACCAACACGCTCGGCCTCAATACCCTGTCGACTTCGGCCGAGACCGTCGGCGCGACGGCCTCGATCACCGCGGTGTCGGTCGACACCGTGGGCGGTGCGAACTTCGCGATCGCGCGCGTCGACGCGGCACTCACCTCGGTCAACGCGCTGCGCGGCGACCTCGGTGCGGTGCAGAACCGCTTCGAGTCGACGATCGTCAACCTGCAGACGGTGTCGGAGAACCTCGAGGCCTCGCGCAGCCGCATCCGCGATGCCGACTTCGCGGCCGAGACGGCAGCGCTCACCAAGGCGCAGATCCTGCAGCAGGCCGGCACCGCCGTCCTGGCGCAGGCGAACGCGATCCCGCAGAACGTCCTCTCGCTGCTGCAGTAATCCGGAGATGCCGGCCGGGCCCGGGTGCCCGGCTCCCCCGACTGACGGAGGGCGGCGACCGAGCCGCCCTCCATCACGGGTCCATCGCAAAGGCTCGGAACGGAGGTCATTGCCATGGTGATCGACACGTCCAAGTCGCAAACGACGAGTGTGGCGCGCGTGCCGGACGCCACGGTCACGCCGGTCCGCAAGGCGGACGCGCTGCCGGCGCGCCTCGCCGGGCACGCCGAGGCCACGCGGGTGGTCGCGGAGCGCATCCGCCAGTACCTGCGCGAGTCGGGCCGTGAACTCGACATGCAGGTCGACGCCGACACCAACCGCATGGTCATCACGGTGCGCGACCAGGCCACGGGCGAAGTGATCCGGCAGATCCCGTCCGAAGAGATCTTGCGCATCGCGCGTAGCTTGCCGAGTCCGCTCGAGCGTCTCGTCGACCTGCGATCCTGACTGGCACGAATATTGCAAAACTACGCTCCGTGGCCAGCCTGGCGACGGAATTCCGACGCAC
>Ga0105100_10000979_pt1 | contig 16834 bp, 8 predicted proteins | sample PPLLak12cMay2015_2_FD_87033 | JGI IMG/M metagenome (GOLD analysis project Ga0105100, IMG submission 87033) | Freshwater sediment microbial communities from Prairie Pothole Lake near Jamestown, North Dakota, USA - PPLs Lake P8 Core (1) Depth... | ecosystem: Environmental > Aquatic > Freshwater >...
ACGTTTATATTGCAATATTAATTTTCTTCTCATAGATTTGCAAATAAAATCAGATAAATAACCGCAGGTTTAAAAAGTGGATATATACCTGGGATGGGATTTTTATTTGCATGTATAAAACGAATTCCTGATTCATCGGCGGTTCTTTTTTCAGTTGTTTTATTTATTTATTATTGATTATAATTACAGGCTTATGCAGTTTTCATTTTTTATGAATTAATTTCTCACCGCATGCCAATCGATAAAAACTCATTTCTTTCTGCTCTTACCTGCATTTTATTATCAGCCAACCCCACCTTCTGCCAGGATTCTCTTGTGATAAATGAATTAATGGCCGTTAATAATGATATCCTGCAGGATGAGGATGGCGATTATTCCGACTGGATCGAAATTCACAATACCGGTTCAACATCCGTCAACCTGCTTGGCTGGTATCTTACTGACAATAACGAAAACATGGATAAATGGGCCTTCCCTGGTTTTACACTGGCACCTAAAGGATACCTGATAGTCTTTGCTTCAGCGAAAGACCGGAATACCGAGAAGGATAAGCTACATGCCAATTTTAAGCTGAGCAGCTCAGGTGAATTCCTGGCACTGGTGAAGCCTGGCGGAACCGAAACTTCAACAGTATTTTCACCATCCTATCCTGAACAATATCAAAACATATCTTACGGCTTGTCGGCATCCGGATACATTTATTATTCCACACCTACACCAGGTGCCGGAAATTCCGGAAATACCTTTATCTCACCCCCGCAATTCAGTATCGGTCACGGATTTTTTGAAAGTCCTTTCAGTCTTGAGCTATACAGCAACACGGGGGATGTTGAACTATATTATACCACGGATGCCAGCACTCCCGATAAAACAACATCAACAAAGTATACCGGTCCCGTCAACATAACCACAACAACTGTTATCCGTGCCATTGCCGTAAGTGAAGGAGGCGGAGAAAGTTATGCTGTCACGCAGAGTTATATTTTCCCTGCCGATGTTGTCAATCAGCCACAGGAACAACCTGAATACCCTGACACATGGCTGTCGCCCATTCATGATACCAATATTTATTTTGAGATTCCTTCTAGCTACGGCATGAAAACGGAGTTCACATCCAGGGCCGATGTAAACACAGTGATCATTCCATCATTAAAAAGCCTTCCTGTGGTTTCGGTTGTAAGCGATATTGATAATTTCTTTTCTAAAAGCACCCATCCCGATTCGGGGGGAATATACATGCATAACGGTGAGCCCGATGGACCTACCCGTGGGCTGAAATATCATCTGGGACGCGGATGGGAACGCCCGGCTTCCGTTGAATATTTCAATTCAGATGCCGGTGACGGAGAAATCGATTTCCAGGCTAACTGCTGCATTAAAATACACGGAGGAGCAACAAGGACAAGAGCCAAGACCCTTAAGCATTCTTTCAGGCTTGGCTTTAAAGCAGCATATGGCCCTTCAAAATTGGAGGAACAGGTATTTGGCAGGGAATCTCCCAGTCACTATGACTGGCTTGTATTGAGAGGTGGCTTTGACCGGCGTCTCGGACAGCAGGTTCTGGATCCCTGGGCAAAATCATCCATGCGGGAGATGGGACAATATGCCGCCCGCAGCAAATTCGTGCATGTATATATTAACGGGCTATACTGGGGAATGTATAACCTTTCGGAAAGAATGGATGCCAATTGCATGCGTGATTACCTAGGAGGTGATGAGGATGATTATGATATATTAAAAGATTATTTTGAGGTGGAATCCGGCGATACCATAGCCTGGAGCAAACTGGTCGCCATGGCGGAAGATAGTATAGAACTGACTGAGAACTATCAGAAACTATTGGGGAATAATTCGGATGGTACACCGGATACCGCTTATGAAAAGATGGTCAACCCTGAAAACCTGATCGACTATGTTATGATGAACATGTACGCAGGCACATTTGACTGGGATTTTCATAACTGGATAGCAGCGCGCAGGAGAACCGATTCAGAAGGATTTCATTTTCTTGTATGGGATGCTGAAAGCATTCTCGGGGGCTCCAATAATGTGGCGCATATCATTGACGGAGGTGAATTTAACAGGCCAACCGGTGTATTTTCCGATCTGATGGAGAATGAGCAATTCAAAAATCATTTCATCAGCCGTGTGAACAAACATTTTTTTGAAGGCGGGGCATTGACACCAGCCCCCTGCCTGGCCCGGTATGAACGTTGGCTTGACGAGATCGACACAGCCCTCATTAGTGATCAGGCACGGTGGGTATGGATCAATGATATCTGGAACACAAGCCTCCACAGATTCATATACACCTTTTTTCCACCCAGGACCGAGAATGTTTTCAGCCAGTTTATCACAGCAGGCATATATCCTGAAATAGGGATACCTGCTTTCAATACGGAGAATAATGTCATCCCCGATGATTTTCAGCTCATGATGACTTCCCCTGACGGGGGTGAGATCCGGTATACCTTTGATGGCACAGATCCCGGTCATTTTGCATTGTCCGGTTCATCTTCCATTTTTGTCTATGACAATCTTGCCCTTCCGCTGGATGATGATACTATTACAGTTTCGGCAAGGGTAAAAAAAGACACGCTATGGTCGAAACTTGTGACGCGTAAATTCATGGTCAGCAGTCTGAGTTCCTCCAATACCAATCTATACTCAGACCAGCCTGAATATTTATATGCTTATCCCAATCCTTTCAGAGAAGAAGCAAAAATTGTATTCTTCCTTTCGGAACCTTCGCATATCAGCATAAAGATATATAACCTGCTGGGTACTGAAATAACAAACGTCTATGATGCATTCACGGAAGCAGGCGAACACACGGTATCCTGGGGAGCCGGCCATTTGCCTGCCGGTGTGTACATCGGTGTACTGGAGGAAAAGACAGGAAATACACAGCACAGGATCAGGTTGATAAAAGATTAATCAGAGGTCGGGATTATAAAAACGTAGGGGCGATCCTTGTGATCGCCCTGTTTAATGGTTTTGTTGCAGCAGTGGCGAGCTACAAGTGATCAGAGGTTCTGAAATATTTTTTTCCGGCAGCCGATATTCTTTTCTACCAGTCATCTGTTCTGAATGAAGGCACAGGTATACCTTCAGTGCTGTACAATTCGCCAACAACAAAATCTTTGAATGCATACCGGGCGGCAACAATATGGCTAACTTCCCTGCAGGTGAGGATCACTGATGTACGGCTTAATACGGCACTGGCAGGATAAAAGACCCCGTCATCCCCGGCAACCTCAAAAGCGGTAAGCTCTTTCCCGAATGTGGTTAGACCATTGGGTATATTATTAAAGGTTAATATTGCAGCTGTATCGTTAACCGTCATTTCTTTGAGAAAAGGACAGGCATATCCGATACCCTCCAAGCCGTATGTCTTTGCCAATGCCCAGTAAGCCAGTCTCTCGGATCCTGTTTTTTTATCTGCCGGGTGGATGCACAATTCTTCGCCCAGGTCCATTAAAACGGCCATGCCGCAATTGGGAATGACCTCCATGGCTCTGAGCTGGGCTTCGCGCAGGTAAGCTGAGTTCAGCTTTTCATAAAAATCCTCACGGGGTTTATACAGCCTGTAATTGAAAGGTGCGATCTGGGCATAATAAAAAGGGAAGTCCCCCTGTCCCCATCGGTCCCTCCATTCCCTTACCATGGTTGAAAAAAGACGCGTGTACTCATCCGCATTCATATAATTGGTCTCTCCCTGATACCAGATGGCACCCCTGATGGCATATCCGATAACCGGGCTCAGCATACTATTGAACAATACGGTGGGTGTTCTGTTGGGCACTTTCACCGAATCACCCGGCTGAGGTATACCAACGCCCATGTAAGGTTCAGCTGTTTCTTTGCTCATCCAGGTCTCAATGCATGAACCTCCGTAGCTGACATGGATCAGACCCACAGGAACACCGAGCACTTCATAAAGCAACTTTGCAAAGTAGTATGCCGTGGCGCTGAAATTGACAACCGTAGAAGGCTCAGCCTGCAACCAGCGACCATCAAAATCATCCTGAACCTCAATTTCTGAGGAACGCGGGACGGTAATAAAACGGATATGCTCATTTTTTGATCTTACCACGGCATCATTGGAACCCATTACCGGCTGGCCGGAATATCCTTTCATGGGCATTTCCATATTCGACTGCCCTGAACATAACCATATCTCACCGATCAATACGTTGCTGATAACCCGCTCCATGCCATCCGAAATTGTAATTTCATAAGGTCCACCGGCGACAGGAGTTTTAATTTTCAGCTTCCACTTCCCGTCTTCATTTGCTGTTGTTTTATACGACTGGTTGTTCCAGGAGGGAATCAGGACTACCCTGGCGCCCGCTTCAGCCCATCCCCAGATGGGGGCTTCTTCCTGTTGCTGCAATACCATGTTATCGGAGAATAAAGAAGGTAATCTTATTTCCGCCTGCAGGCTCACTCCGGAAAGCCCTGCGGCCAATAATAACACGAAAAATCTAAGGGTTGTCTTCATAGCCAATCAGATAATTTGTAAAAGTAAAGTCAACACTAAAAAACATCTAAATTGCCACCAAAACACTGAAGCACCAAAAATATGTTAGTGCATAATTTTATTTTCTTATTTTGGTGTTTTTGGTGCCTTAGTGGTTACAATATTTTGTGGTTTTGTTTTTAAATTTAGTTTGCCGGCAATCCACGATGCCAGGAATCCTGCTACAAAAACAGCCGTCGTGCCAAAAACGATGGTCAGATAGCTGTGCAAATGCCCGCCGGGTATATCTTTTCCAAAAACCATCGGTCCTGCGCTCAGCCATAAAATTACCAAAATACCGGCTATTATTCCAATCATGGCGGCACCCGGTTTCTTAACACGCGAAAATGCTGCGAGCAGGAACAATCCGAGCATCCCGCCACTGAAGATCGAGGCCAGTTTCCACCATACGTCGAGAGCACTTTTAACATTGATCATGGCAAGGCCTATAAATATACCAAGGATGCTGATGACAACAGAAGAAAAATACAGGACTTTCATATCCTTTTTATGGGCAGCCCCCGTATTGAAATAGCGCCTGTAATAGTCTGTAAGAAAAACAGTGGCTGAACTGTTAAAACTGGTAGAAATGGTGCTCATGCCTGCAGCAAATACCGAGGCTATAAGCAAACCGGTCAATCCGGCCGGCAATTCATGCACAATAAAATAGGGGAAGATCAGGTCACCCTTGCTTATGTCGGCCAGTTCAGCCGGCAACCGTGCCGCTCCCGAGTGATAGAAAGAAAACAGCGCCGTACCGATAAACATGAAAAGGAAAGAAACCGGGATATACAACATCCCGCCCAAAAATGCAGATCGTCTGGCATCTGCATCACTCCTGGAAACCATGTAACGTTGAATATAGTTCTGGTCGATGCCGAAGTTCTGAAGGTTAATGAATATGCCATATATCAATACCACCCAAAATGTTGACCCGGTAAGGTCCACACTAAAACTGCCCAAACTGAATTTATGGTTTTCAACGGCAATTGAAAAAAGCTGAGACGGGCCTTCAGGCATATGCAGCAGCAGGTAAAGCGCACAGATCAACGCGCCTGAAATCAAAATAATGCTCTGTATGGCATCGGTCCAGACCACAGCCTGTAATCCTCCCAGCATGGAATACAGCATTACTACCAATCCGGTAATGATTATTACAGGCGCTATCTTCCATCCGAAAACTGCATTCAGCATGATGGCCAAAAGATACAAAATAGTACCCACCCGCATAAGCTGGGTCAGCAGATAGCAGACCGATGCATAGATCCGTGCCCAGGGACCAAACCTGTCATCCAGGAATGTGTATGCAGACGGGCTGTTGACCTTGCGGTACAAAGGGACAAAAAACAGGAACGCGATCACTGAAGCAACAGGGATCGACAGGCTGAATACGAAAGGATTCCAATTGGCCTGATAGGCACTGCCTGGCAGTGCAATAAAACTGATACTGCTGACGAACGTAGCGAAAATTGACAGGGTAACCACCCAGCGGGGGATTTCACGGTTGCCTAATGTAAAAGCCCCCGGTGTCTTATTCTTGCGGTAAAACAGGCTTCCATACACGGAAATTCCAGCCATGTAAAGAATGAAAATAACAAAATCCGGAGTCCTCATGGCAACAGCTTTCCCGGTTCACGGATTTCTCCCCAAAATGGCCGGCTTTCACCGTCATCATAATGCTTAAAGGTAACCATCAGTTTGCTTAATATTTTCTGGATATTTATTTGCAAATCTATAGGAAGAAGTTTAATATTGCAATATAAACGTTTACATATTTTTAAAATATTTTCTTGTTAATTATCTAATATTTTGATATATAGAATATGTAAACGATTACATTGCTAACTAAAAACCCGACTCATGAATAAACGAATGTTATTACTATGTTTTGTTGTTTTTCTCGCTGCCGGAATTACTGCCCAGATTACCGTGCGGGGAAAAGTAACAGACGGCGAGGGAGCACCGGTCCCCGGGGTTAACATACTGGTGAAAGGAACCAATAACGGTGCCGTTACCAATACAGATGGTGTTTATCAACTCAGTGACGTATTTCCGGATGATGTACTGGTCTTCTCCTTTGTGGGCATGCTTACAGAGGAAATCATCGCCGGTTCCCGGACCGTGATTGACGTAACGCTTGCACAGGATATTCTGGACATGGAAGGAGTTGTAGTCATAGGTTACGGTACAGTCAAAAAGAAAGATCTGACAGGTTCCGTCGCCACCATCAGCAACGAGGAGATCATCAAGCTCCCGACATCCAATGCCATTGAAGCCATCCAGGGCAAAGTAACCGGAATGGATATTGTCAGGGAATCGGGATCTGCCGGTTCAGGCGTTTATATCCGGGTCAGGGGTAACCGGTCCATTGGTAATCCGAATGAGCCTGACAAATTTGACGATCTGAATGAACCCTTGTATGTTATTGATGGCATTCAGGGAGCAAGCTTCTCTGATTTGAATCCCAATGACATCGAATCGATCAATGTGCTAAAAGATGCTTCATCTACCGCCATTTATGGCTCACAGGGTGCCAATGGTGTGATTATTATCACCACAAAAAAGGGGAAGGAAGGGAAGACCAGGGTTTCATACAATGGTTTCTACGGGATTACAGGTCTTACCCCATATCCAAAAGTGCGCATGGGCGATGAATATATACAATTCAGAAAAGATGCCTATTCCAATGCAGGGGCATGGAATGACTCCGTTCACACCGAAGATGACTACCGCATCCTGTTTAATGAAGGAGAACTGGCCGCTATAGATTCGGGCCAATGGGTCGACTGGCAGGATCTGATCATGCAAAATGGTTCTCAAAACAGCCATCAGATCTCGGTGAGCGGGGGAAATGAAAAAACACGGTCGTATTTTTCAGCCGGTTATTATAACGAAGAAGGCATCGTTAAGCTTGATGAATTCAAGCGATATAATGCCCGTGTCAATATTGACCATACACTGAACCGATGGTTTCTGGCCGGGATACAGTCACAACTTACCTATATCGATCAGGATCGCAGAAAGGATCCCCTTTCAACAGCATCTTCCATCACTCCGTTGGGGATCCCATACAATGAGAACGGCAGTATAAACCTCTATCCTGTAGCAGGCAATGCCACACAGATAAGTCCGCTGACCGATGAACGAACCGATATTGCCATCGATAACACCCGGCAGACAAAAGTATTGACACTGGGCTATGTCGAGATCAGGCCTTTCAACGGACTTACTTTTCGCTCCAATCTCGGTGCCAACCTGCAATTTAGCCGTCGTGGAATTTTCAACGATGCCACCTCATTAAGCCAAAAAGGACTGCTGATCAATAACTCATCCGTCAACGCTTCCAACGGCCGGTTCATTAACTGGGACAACATTCTTACCTATTCAAAATCACTGGGCAGACATAATATGGTCGTCACAGCCCTTACCAGCTATACGCAAAACAAGGTTGATGAAATATACGCTTCCGGAGACAATCAGGCTACTGAAGCTGCCCTGTTCTATAATCTGGGGGCAACGGATGCCGAAGGACGTGAAATATCATCTGCCTATGTCGGCTCGGCATCCATGTCCTATGCAGCCAGGATCTTTTACAGTTTTGCTGATAAATACCTGATTACCCTTACAGAACGTATCGATGGAGCTTCCCGGCTTGCTGAAGAAAATCGCTGGGATCATTTCCCGTCCTTTGCGGTAGCATGGAAAATTAAAGAAGAGAATTTCCTGCAGAATATCGATTGGATAAACGATATGAAAATCCGTTACAGTTACGGTATTGCCGGTAACTCAGGTATCAGTGAATATGGTACACAGAGCGGTATCTGGCCTTTTTCCATTGGCTTTGGTGAAGTAGCGAAAACCGGATACAAGTTCAATACCCTGGTCGGCAATGCCACGCTGGGTTGGGAAAAATCAGCCACACACGATATCGGTATCGATATCACCCTGTTCAGTAACAGGGTCAATGCCACGATTGACGTATACAACACCAACACCTCTGATATCCTGCTTCAGCGACAACTGCCAAAAATGTCGGGTGTCGGAAGCGTTTTTCAGAATATCGGAAGCACACAAAACAGGGGCATTGAATTGAACCTGCAAACCATAAATCTCAACAAGTCCGATTTTACATGGTCATCCGTCTTTACCTTCTCAAAAAACAAGGAAAAGATCACGGGATTAATTGACGGTACCGACATTATTAACAATGAAGACAACTCTTTGGTGCTGGGATATCCGATCAAATCATTCTATACCTTCAAAAAAACCGGTATCTGGCAACTGGGAGATGAGGCAGAAATGGCCCAGATCCGCAATATAAAATACAAGGCGGGCGATATCAGGGTAGAGAATTTGAATGCGGATACGCTGATTGATGCTGAGGACAGGACGGTAATTGGTTCTGCAGTTCCTAAATGGGTTGGGGGCTTTGAAAACACATTCAGTTATAAGAATATTAACCTGAGCATATTTTTATTTGCCCGCATGGGACAAATGATAAAAGCTGAATTCCTGGGCCGGTATAACCCATCCGGAAGCGGAAACGGGCCGGATTATTTCGATTACTGGATGCCGGATAATCCCACCAATGAATTTCCGCGTCCATTGCGCGGTGCTGAACTGAGCAATTATTTCGGATACCAGACCTTGACCTATGTGGATGGTTCCTACTTTAAAATCAAGAACATCAGGCTTAGCTATACGCTGCCTCCCGAAATTGCCGGGAAATTGCTGGCTGAAAGGTTGCAGCTTTATGCTACAGCTTCGAATATACTCACGTTGACGAAAAGCCACCTGCTGAAATATTATGATCCTGAACGCGGTGGTTCTGAATCGGCACCATTAAGCCGTCAGATTGTTTTTGGTATCAATGTTGATTTTTAATGCCTCGTCCCATGAAAAACACAAAACATATCCTTACACTGGCTTCGGGAGTTCTTTCCCTTTTCTTCATCAACTCCTGTGAACTGGATGAATACAATCCTTCAGGCAGTACTGCCGATATCATATGGTCAACACCCGAGGGGATTGAAACCCTGGTGAATGCATGCTATCAAAACCAGCGCGCCTGGTACGGGAAAATGGATGGCGTCCTGGCCTCAGAAGTCGGTACTGATCTTTGGTTCTCCCAGCAGAAAGATGGCTATGCCAAAGAGTTTGTGAAATATGAAAACTTCCTTCCCACCACCGGAAATCCCAATAAAGCCCTCTGGCCTATTATGTACGAAGCGCTGAATTTATGCAATGCCGCCATTGGAAGGATACAGGACGTGCCTTATACCTCAGCGGAAGCCAAAATGGCAAAAGAGGGGGAAGCCCGCTTCCTGAGAGCCTTTTATCTGTGGCATATTGTTGAAACATGGGGTGGTGTTTACCTTCCGGTAACGGAAACAAAAGAGGTCATGCTGAATGCAAAACGCAGTTCGGTTGAAGAATTTTACAACGTGATCATTGAAGATTTGAAATTTGCTGTGGACAATCTGCCCATTGATCAGGGCGAGGAATACACCAGGGCTACCAGGAAATCGGCTATGGGATTGCTGGCAAGGGCATACATATCCAGGGCATACTATTCCAACGGCAGTGAAGCAGAGAACTATTTTACGCTGGCGAGGGATGTTGCCCGTGAAATAATAGAAAACCAGGCAACCCTGGGAGTGTCGCTGCACAATAACTATGCAGAACTGTGGAATCCGCAGAATAACAAAAGAAACAAAGAAGCACTCTATGTTGTAGGGAATTCAACCGGCAACCCTTTGCTTAATTACGACCTGAATGCAAACAGGCTGCACATGTACTTTCTGACCACCTATAATACAAAACCCGGCATGGCCATAAGCCTGGAATACGGGAACGAAAAGGAACGCAGGACCATGCCTACCCTTTTCCTGCTTGATTTATTCGATGAAACCAAAGATTCACGTTACGAGGCATCCTTTCAGGAGGTCTGGTACGCCAACGACAGCACCAAAATACCCCGCTGGACGCAAGGTGAGATTGACGCCCTGGAACTGGATCCGGGACTGAAAGGCAAACGGAAATTTAATGTGGGTGATACAGCCCTTTATGTGACAAAGAAGAGCATCGAAAATGAATCCGATAAATGGTATGTTGTGGTAGACCGCGACAGCGTTTACAATACAGCCGGTAACGGAGAAATCAAACTGGGCAAAGACTATGTGCCCCTGATCAAATATCTTGATCCGATAACCCGTACCTTGCCGGGAGAGGTACCTGGTTTCCTTGATATAATTATTATCAGGCTTGCCGAAATTTATCTCATTGCGGCAGAAGCCGAATTGCAGCTGGGAAACCCGGATGCTGCAGCAGGATATATCAATGTTTTAAGAACCCGCGCTGCTAAAAAAACACCGGTGGATCATACAGTGGATATGCAGGTTAATGCATCGGAAATTACCCTTGACTTTATCCTCGACGAGCGCGGGCGGGAACTTTGCGGGGAACATTTGCGCTGGTTTGATCTGAAACGCACACATAAATTGCTGGAAAGGGTTCAAAAATATAACCCGGATATTATTTACCTGCAGGAACATCATTATCTGAGGCCGGTTCCGCAGACCGAAATAGATGCCCTTTTAAACGGCGAAGAATTCGGGCAGAATCCGGGATATAATTGACAGAAAAACCATACAGCAGCCAAATACCTGAATAACCAATCAATAAGAATTTCGAACCAGGAATGAAGAACCTGCCTTGCCGGCCTCGCTCCGCCATAACGGTTACGCAAAGGCGATGCAGGCAGGCGCTGAAGATAATACAAAAAACACATTATCTTCGTTTTCCGTTGTTCAGCATTTCCCCGAGGTTTCGGGGCAGGTTTTGTTCGTTATTTATGTTGTCATTTTAATTGATGATCCTTATGACCAGGCAAACCGCATACCGGCTTATCCTTTGCTTATTTATCAATAGTTCATTGGCTGCCAGTGCTGCGGAAAAAATCAATCTGATCACAGCATCACCGCCTTCTCCAAGGATAACATACGCAGCTGAGAAACTGTCTTCCGTTCTCACGGAAAAAGGATACCGGATTAACCATCAGAACTCTTTTTCCGGTTCCGGGAAAAACACTTCCATCATCATCGGACAATATAATGACTCGATAATGCATGCCTTGCTGGAAAAGAAATCCCTTAAGATGCCCCCTGAACCGGGAAAAGAGGGATATTCCATTATATCCTGTGAACATTTCGTGATGATTGCCGGATCCGATGCATCCGGGGCACTCTATGGCTGTATCGAACTTGCTGACTCCATCCGCAGCACCGGGAAATTGCCCGAACATTTCAACAAGACCGATCAGCCTGAAATGGTCATCCGCGGCGCCTGCATCGGCATGCAAAAGACCACTTACCTGCCTGGCCGTGATGTTTATGAATATCCTTATACGCCTGAAAATTTTTCCTGGTTTTACGACAAGGACCTCTGGATAAAATATCTTGATATGCTGGCCGGCAACCGCATGAATGCATTGTACCTCTGGAATGGCCATCCCTTTGCATCACTGGTAAGGCTCAAAGACTATCCTTATGCGGTGGAAGTGGATGATTCAACATTCAAAAAAAATGAAGCCTTGTTTTCCTTTCTCACAACGGAAGCTGACAAAAGGGGTATATGGGTAATCCAGATGTTTTATAATATAATTGTATCAAAGCCTTTTGCCGAACATCATGGCATCAAAACACAGGACCGAAGCCGGCCGATTACACCTTTATTATCAGATTATACCCATAAATCCATAGCGGCTTTTGTGGCAAAATACCCCAATGTCGGACTCATGGTTTGCCTCGGAGAAGCCATTAACACCGTTGAAGATGATATTGAATGGTTCACCAAAACCATCATACCGGGAGTGCAGGATGGCCTGGCAATGCTTGGAAAAAATACAGAGCCTCCTCTTATTTTAAGAGGCCACGACACCGAACCGCAGCGGGTTATGGCAGCGGCATTGCCGCTCTATAAGAATCTCTATACCATGCAGAAATACAATGGTGAGTCACTGACAACCTACCAGCCCCGGGGCACATGGGCCAGTGTTCATCAGGGAATGAGCAGACTTGGTTCGGTTCATATTTCCAACGTACATATCCTGGCCAACCTGGAACCCTTTCGATACGGTTCTCCCGGATTCATTCAAAAATGTGTTCAGGCCATGCACGACATCCAGGGAGCAAATGGTTTGCACCTCTATCCTCAGTCTTCATACTGGGACTGGCCCTATACCGCTGATAAAACCAGCCCGAGATTGCTTGAAATGGAGCGCGACTGGATCTGGTATAAAGCCTGGTCACGTTATGCATGGAATTGCCGCCGCGACAGGGAAACGGAAATAGCATTCTGGGCAGGTCAGCTTTCCGGTTATTACGGATGCGGAAATCATGGGGCAGATATTCTCAGGGCATACGAAGAGTCGGGGGAAATAGCTCCGAAATTGCTGCGCCGATTCGGGATCTCCGACGGCAACCGGCAAACGCTTCTATTGGGCATGTTCATGAGTCAACTGGTCAATCCGTACAAATGGAGGGTATACAGCAATTTCTATAATTCCAACGGGCCGGAAGGAGAGATCCTGGTCGACTGGGCAAAAAAAGAATGGACAGGTGAAACACATATTGGGGAGACACCCCCTCAGATTGTTCAGGAAGTCCTTGAACATGGCAAAATATCAAAAGAGGCCCTGTTGGCTGCTGAGCCTTATGTCAGCCATCATAAGGAAGAATTTTACCGGTTGAAAAACGATATCTTCTGTTACGATGCCATTGCACGGTTTTATGCCCTTAAAGTTAATGCGGCTATGCTTGTCCTCAGATACAGGTACTCAAACGACGTGGCTGATCTTGAACAGGCACTGGTCAATCTTGAGAAAAGTGTGGAAGTTTTTTACGAACTGTCTGAAATGGCCACAGGAAACTATTGGTACGCCAATAGTATGCAAACAGGGCAACGCAGGATCCCGATTGAAGGCACGGATGGTAAAAATAAAACATGGGAAGAGCTTCTCCCTCATTATACCGCTGAACTTGAAAATTTCAGCAGGAATATCCATAAATTGAAAAATCCCGGTAATGTACCCTCCCTTACCAGACCGGTATTGATACCTGCAAAAATCACATTGCATGATGAGGAATATGAATTCTTTGATCTGAAGAAGGGCAATGCGGTGTATGCCGATCAGGAATATTCAATACTCGATGTGACACCGGAATTAAAAGACCTGAAAGGATTAAAGCTGAAATATAATGACCAGCTGATAGCAGGAACTGCTGTCCGTTTCTCATCAGAACAACCGGTAAAAGTTTTGGTAGGTTACTTCAACGGACATAGCACCAGATTGTTGACTCCTCCTACGCTGGAAACCAATGCCAGCGCAAATGACCGCGGACAGGCTGAGATCCGCATAGCCAACGCGATGGATATCCGGGGATTATTTCCGGTAAATATTTACACATACAACTATGAACCCGGTGAACACACATTGCAGCTCGGGAAAGGGATTTGCCTGATAGCAGGATTTATGGATGGCAAACAGGGAATAAAAACCTATGACGCCGGAATTGGAGTCGGGGATGGAACCGGTGTTGACTGGTTGTTTTATTAGTTTCTGACTGACGGGGCTGGAAAACCTGTTGGTTGACTTAACTGTGTTAATTAAACTGAATTCCGGTGAAGTACAATTTCAATCCGACCATTGGTGATCAGGTCCTCCCTGTTGACATAGTCCTGGCTCCTGAATGGTGGCACAAACATGAAAGCATTACTTTCGATGAAGACTTCTTTTATCACCCGCTGAGAAGGGTTGAAGTCGAACAAATGATGGAAAGAGCTCTTTTCCAAAGATGGGGCAAATATGGGGCCGGGCAGCAAAAGGGCCAAAACATACCTGAAATAGGAGCAGTGCATCTGGCGGCCGGATTTTTATTATCTGAAATGCTGGGTTGCCGGGTTGAGTATTCCGATTCTCATCCGCCACGTGTAATATCAGCCCGGCGTGAAAAGCTTTCCATTGATCCGGAAGAAGTATTCAAATCAGACGCCTTTAAAAAAATACTCCATTTATGCGAAATGCTTAAAGCAAAATATGGATATCTTTCAGGGGATATCAACTGGGGAGGAATCCTGAACCTGGCCCTTGACCTTCGGGGAGAAGAAATATTCACCGACATGATGCTGTCACCGGAAGAGACGAAAGCCTATTTCAGACAACTGGCTTTTGTTATCACAAAGTTCACCAAAAAGATCAGTTCAGAAACCTCTTCAACATCCATTTCCGTTAACCGTGTGGTAAGGCACTTACCCAGACCGGTCTTTCTCCATTCTGAATGCAGCCATACCATGATTTCTGCTGAAGATTATGAACAATTCCTGTTGGATTTTGACATGGAATGGAGCAGCATAAGGCCCTTTGGAATTCATTATTGCGGACCCGATCCGCATCGTATGGCGCAGTGTTTTGCCAAAATCCCTCATCTTGATTTTCTGGATGTCGGTTGGGGTGGTGACATTAAGGTTTTGCGTCGCTGTTTGCCGGATACATTCTTGAATATCAGACTGAGTCCGGCAGTGATCGTGCAACAGACAACGGATGAAATAAAAGAAACCATCATCAGACTGGTGAATGACTCCGGCAATCCATGGTTGACAGGTGTTTGTTGCATCAATATGGATGACAAGGTAAGTGATGATAAGATCGAAATGATCTTCAAAACCGCAGAAGAACTGAGGAAAAAGTATCAGAAAGAAATTTCTGCCAATGCCTGAACAGCGATTTTATGAAGAAATTCGATACATCAGTCAAAGATGCCCAGGCCACTGAGGTTGTTCCCGTATCCCCCCGGATATTTGATTTTGATGAATATGCGGAATATGCTGCAATCCTGAACAAAAATTGCGATGCTTTCTGGAAATCCCTGTCAGGGGTTCTTGTATACCGTCGTATGCGTGTGGCAAAATGTTTCTCCTTTGGGTGCAGGGATATGAAAATATCGCTTGAGAATCAACTGGGGGCGTTGAAAAAAAGCATGGTGTATAAAGCTAATGTGCCTAATTTTTTAGAGCCATGGTATGGCATCGGAACTATTGCCAGTGCTTTTGGAGTTGATTATAGCTGGATTGAGGACAATGCTCCGGCTATGAAGCCATCCTTCAAATCGCTGGATGAAGTCCTCGCCTTTAAACCCCATGAGGTTTCTGCAACTTCCATTGGCCTTCATACCTTGCATATGATTGATTATTTCATGGAGGAAACCCGGGGAAAACTTCCGGTTTCCCTGACGGATACGCAATCACCGCTGAACATGGCCGGTCATATGCTTCCCCTTGATCAATTATTAATGAGTTTCCTTACGGAACCCGAAAAAGTGCTGAAGCTGTTTGATATTCTTGCCGGCCTGTCAATGAGCTTCAACCGGGAACAGCTTAAAATAATCGGGAATGCTGCGGTATGGCCGGGACATGGATTTGCATCATCGTCTTCCTGGAAAGGACTTGGTATGAGTGACGATAATGCCCTGATGATTTCCCCGGAACAATATCTTCAAATCGCTGCTCCTTCCGTCGAGAAGATATGCAGGCCTTTCGGAGGTACTGCTTTTCATTCCTGCGGCAACTGGTCAGCATGGCTTGATGCTGTGATGAATGTAAAAGGATTGCTAATGGCTGACGGAGCTTTCTCGCCTGAAACAGATCCCGACTCCATTACAGACCTTGAAACTTTTCATCGTCTGGCCCATACAGGGATTGCATTAAATGCACGGATTGTTGGCGATACAGAGATTCTTGAACAACAGGTTAAACGTTTATGGGTGCCGGGAATGAAACTGGTGGTGGTTACCTACTGCTCAACGCCTGAAGAGCAAGCCAGGGCTTATGATCTTATTCATGAAATTTGTATATGATGACGAAGAACGCCCCCGGAACCTACAGATGGAGAATGGTTGCATTATTGTTTTTTGCAACTACCATCAATTACATTGATCGGGGCGTGCTGGGTATCCTTGCTCCAGACCTGCAAACAAAGTTGAACTGGTCTGAATCTGACTATGGCTATATTGTCATGGCTTTCCAGGCCTCATATGCCATAGGCCTTATAACCACAGGAGGCATATTGGACCGGATAGGAACCCGTCTGGGATATTCGTTGGCAATGATCTTGTGGAGCCTTGCAGGGATATTTCATGCCGCAGGCAGAAGTGCTTTTTCCTTTGGCGTTGCCCGCTTTTCACTTGGACTTGGTCAATCAGCCAACTTTCCGGCTGCCGTAAAAACCGTTTCGGAATGGTTCCCAAAAAGAGAAAG
>Ga0105100_10000981_pt1 | contig 16832 bp, 15 predicted proteins | sample PPLLak12cMay2015_2_FD_87033 | JGI IMG/M metagenome (GOLD analysis project Ga0105100, IMG submission 87033) | Freshwater sediment microbial communities from Prairie Pothole Lake near Jamestown, North Dakota, USA - PPLs Lake P8 Core (1) Depth... | ecosystem: Environmental > Aquatic > Freshwater >...
ATTGATTCGTGATAGAAAGTCTATTAATAAAATTCTAAAAATTTTACATGCTGCTGAAGATGATAATATAGAACTTGCATGTATAGAGGCCCTTGGAAATATTTGTGAAGTTTATGAGCCCGGCTCTTCTGCTGATGAAAGTATTCAGCATGCAAAAGGCGAGCTTTTCCAGGAAACCTCCGAAAATATTATAAATTCGTTAATTGAATGTTATTCTAAAAATGAATTATTCAAAGCGACAATAATAGAATCTTTAGGAAAAGCAGGACAGACTTTAAAAGAATTAACCCGTAATAAAATTCTTGAGTTTGTCCAATCTAAATATGATTTTGAAGATGAGTTAACCAGACTTTCCATAATCGAATGCCTTGGTAAAATGGGGGATGAATTTTCTTTCCGTTTTCTCCTGCAAAAACTCAAAGATGCAAAAGGATTTTTAAGCTGGGAAATAGTCAAATCAATCTCGCTGCTTAAGGAAAAGCTGTGTATCGGACTAATCTCAAATGAGAATATAGTTGATGCGATTCTCGATACAATTGTCGAAGGCGATTGCGAATATAAACTCGCAGCGGTTAACATTCTTCCATCAATAGAATCAAAAGAGGTAATGGTGCAGTGTTTGAAACTTTTGAACGGCTGTGCGGATATCAACGATCTTTTAAAAACAAAATTCATTGAAAAACCGGAATTATTATATGAGGCTTCTGCAGAGCTGCTTGATTCAGGTGAAGTTGAGAAAAAACCGGTATTAATGATCTTCCAAGATCTATGGAAAAATTCCGAAGAAGAAAGAGTAAAATTTAAATTATCGCCCGGAAGAATGAAGCCGATTAATTCATTAGTCAACTGTCTTGAATCACCTGACGAAGAGGTAAGGATTGCTGCAGCCGAACTCCTTTTTACAATTGATAATAACAACTCGGTTTATTTTCTGGAAGATTTTACGGAAGATCCGAATATGTGGAACAGGCTTAAGGCAATTGACATGCTTGAAAGGATTTTCCATCCTAAATCTGACAAAATTTTGGACAGATTTACATTGGATAAAGAAGAAATGGTGAGTAAAAAAGCTAGGAGCATTATTAAAAAACGAAGTTCGGCAATATAAAAAAACGGAAGTTGATGAATAATTTTTCTGCAGCAAAAACCTTATTAGATCTCTCTGCTGTAAAAGCAAACGTTCAGGAGTCTCGGAATGCGCAAACTACAGAGGTAATGTCAAAGGATATTTTTGAATACTGGCGCAAATTCATTTACGATAATTGCGGAATATATTACCAGGATAATAAAAAATATCTCCTTCAAAGCAGGCTCCAGAAGAGGATAAATCACCTCGAGTTATCAACATTTGAAGATTATCTGGTTTATATAAAAAATTCTCCCGAAAGAGCCGGGGAAATGAAATATCTTTACGATGCAATAACCATAAACGAGACATTTTTCTTCAGGAACCGGCCTCAGCTCGATGCATTGACAAACTCTGTTGTCCCGGAGATAATTCAAAACGGAAAGAATAAAATAAGAATCTGGAGTGCGGCTTCCTCCTCCGGAGAAGAAGCATACTCAATTGCAATTACAATTTTAGAGACGCTTCTTCCGAAATATCCGCAACTGGAGTTTGAAATGATCGGAACCGATATAAGCTGCTCGGTAATTGAAACTGCAAAGAAAGGACTCTACAAGGAATATTCAGTCAGGAATACTCCCCCCCTTTTCTTAAAAAAATATTTTAAAATCAATAGTCATTTTTACGAATTGAACCCTGAAATCAGGAAAAGAGTATCATTCAAGGTGATGAATCTTTATGACGAGCAGAACATGAAAAGGATGGTCAGTTACGATATAATTTTCTGCGCTAATGTATTGATCTATTTTGATATTAATGCAAAAATCAAAGTGGTTTCCAGGCTGTACAATTCATTATGCAGGGGAGGATATCTGTTCATCGGATATTCTGAAACCCTTCATAACATTTCGAAAGCATTTAAGCTGGTAAATTTTCCAAAAACAATAGGTTATAAAAAAGAGCAATGAAAAAAGTAATTCTAGTTGCGGATGATTCCCCCTCGATCAGAAAATTTGTTTCCTTTGCGCTGGCTGCCAATGGATTTGAAATTATTCCCGCAGGCGACGGAATGGAAGCTCTTGAAAAACTCCCGAAGGAAAATGTAAATCTCATTATAACGGATTTGAATATGCCTAATGTTGACGGATTTGAATTAATTAAATCCATCAGAAGCAGCCCGGAGTTCAGGGATATTCCAATAATTATCCTATCATCACTGAGCGGCAAGGAAGAGATTGAAAAGGGATTAAATTATGGGGCTAATTCATATCTGATTAAGCCTTTTAATCCTAAAAAAATTCTTTATGAAGTTTCAAAATATATAAACTGAAGGAAAATATGTTATGCTAAAATTTCTAGTAGTAGACGATTCTGTAACAATGAGGAGAATAGTTCTAAATTCACTCAAGAACTTAGGTTATAACGATTTTGTCGAAGCTAACGACGGACGAGAAGCTATTGAAAAACTCTCGGGAGACAGCCAGATTAATTTTATAATAACCGACTGGAATATGCCTGTTGTCTCAGGACTAGATTTGGTAAAGGCAATCAGGGGATCGGAAAAATTATCTAAACTGCCGATACTTATGGTAACTACCCGCGGAATTAAGGAAGATATAATCGAGGCTTTGCAGGCAAAAGTGAATAACTACATTATAAAACCTTTTACACCGGCAGTATTGAAGGAAAAAATCGAACAAATTCTAGCAACTAATTAAATGAGATTAGATAATGAAAACTTCCGAGAATATGAACCAATTGTTAAAAAGATTGGATGAATTAAAAACGCTTTTTGGCAGCGGAATCAAAATTATTCCGATCATACAAAACCTTGTTGATTTCATGAAGGATATTGTTCCTTTAATGGACAACATAAGCCAATCCATTGAAGAAAGCGCAAACAAAATACCGAAAGCTGCAAATCAGATCAGCCGGGTAACTGAAGCAACCGAGCTGGCTACCACAGAAATCCTCGACATTGTGGACAGGATGTCTAATGATATTTCCGATACGGCTGCTATGCTTAACCAGGTCATAGATAGAGACAAGCAGAAAACTGAATTCATTCGGAAAATTAAATTAATTATTTCGCCAGACGAACAAATTAATAACCTAATTAAAGAATATGAGAAACTTGGTAAAGATAAAATTGCATTATATACAATAGCGGAATCATTGCAGAAAATTAAAAACGATGCGTATAATATAACCATGTCGCTGCAGGTTCAGGATATTACTTCGCAGCAGCTTTCCGCAGTCAAGCATTTGATCGGGTCCGTGCAGGCAAAGCTGGCATCCTTAAATTACAATTTAAATGAAGCAAATCTTGAAAATATTGAGATGAAGGGAACCGGAGAGCATTCATTCGATCCCGATGCAGATTATTCGAAAACAAAAGGCAGACAGGAAATAGCAGATTCAATTATAAACAGCCACAATAGTACTTCACAAACTGAAATAGATAAGTTATTTTCTTAAATGGAAACTGCAGATAATTACTCGATGCTCCATGATCCGGAAATGAAAGAAATTCTGGATAGTTTCTTAATTGAAACTAAGGAGATTCTTGAAAAACTCGATGTCGATCTTGTTGAAATGGAAAACAGACCAGATGACACCGAGCTGCTCAATCAAATATTCCGTTCTTTTCATACGATAAAAGGAACTTCAGGATTTTTAGGCTTAAATAAATTAACACTAATTACCCACCGCTGCGAAGATATCCTGAACAAGCTGAGAAAAAAAGAAGCAAAGCTGAATACATCGGTTATGGATGGCATTTTAAATTCCTTCGATAAAATCAAAGAGCTTGTTTCCAGCGTTGAAGTAAACTTAAACGAAGATATTGATATTAATAAATCCATTGATATTCTCAGCCATATTATTGAGAAAATGAATAAACGCAGCAGTAAAAGAAAAGACGATCATACGAATGGAGAAAAAAACGAAAAAGAAATTGAATCTAAAATAGAGAAAAAAGATGATCCTAAGAAAATAGAAATTCATCCTGAAAACCAGGCGGAAGCATCCGAAAGTGATTCAGTTAAAGGAGAAAACAGCAGCAAAAAAATAAGCAAAGAAGAAAACAGCATAAGAGTCGACATTGAAAGGCTTGATGAATTACTGAATATCGCTTCCGAGCTTGTTTTGGGGAGAAACCGTCTTACCCAGGTTTATTCCGAATTTGCACATGAGTTTGAAGGAACAAAGCTGGATAAAGATCTTTCGGAAGCCGCAAAACAGATAGACTTGATGACAAACGAGCTTCAGCTTCTAGTAATGAAAACAAGGATGGTAAGGATAGGAAAAGTATTCACCCGTTTTCCGCGTTTAATCAGAGATCTTTCAAAAGAAAGCGGTAAAAAAATCAAGCTGATTCTTAATGGTGAAGAAACAGAACTGGATAAAACATTAATTGAGGAGATAAATGATCCTCTCGTTCATCTTGTGCGTAATTCAATTGATCATGGAATAGAAACGCCGGACGAGAGAAAAGAAAAAGGAAAAGATCCAATCGGCACAATAGTTCTTTCTGCAGAACAGGAAGGCAATAATATAATAATAAATATAACTGATGACGGAAGCGGAATTGATCCCGAGTTAATAAAAGAAAAAGCAGTCAGTAAAGGCCTGATTTCGGAAGACAAAGCTAAAGAATTAACAAAGCAGGATGTATTGAACCTAATCTTCCTTCCAGGATTTTCCACGGCAAAAATAGTTACCAGCATCTCCGGGAGAGGTGTTGGAATGGATGTGGTTAAAACGAATGTAGCCAAGCTCAGGGGAATAATTAATATTGACTCTGAAGTTGGTTCCGGAACGACAATCAGCATAAAACTTCCCCTTACACTTGCTATTATCCCGGGAATGATTGTAGAAATAAATGAAGAAACGATAATAATTCCTTTAAACTCAGTTATTGAAGTTGTGCGCGTACAAAGCGATAATATTAAATCGATAAACGGCAGAGAAGTGATCATGATGCGCGAAACAATAATCCCTGTCTTCGAAATAAGCAGAATGATCTACAAGAAAAATGATTATCAGAATAAAGGGTGGCAGCATATTGTAGTTGTAGGAATCGCTGAGAAAAAATTCGGAATAAAAGTAGATAAACTGATCGGACAAAAAGAAGTTGTAATAAAATCGCTCGGGAACTATCTCGGTACAATTGAGGGAATTGCAGGATCAACGATTTTAGGAGACGGGACTGTTGTAATGATTCTCGATATTAATGAAATTTTAAACCAGATCGAAAAGGCGGAAGTTGAGGAAGAAAATTAGAGTTGTTGTAATCGATGATTCTGCCTTTATGCGGAAATCGCTTTCGCTGATGCTTGAAAGCGATGAAGAAATTGAGGTAATTGCTGCTGCTAAAGACGGCGAAGAAGGTTACAAACTTGTAAAGGCACTGAATCCGGATCTTGTTACATTAGATATTGAGATGCCGAAAATGGACGGGCTTACCGCGCTTCAATTAATTATGAAGGATTCCCCCACCCCTGTAATTATGGTAAGTTCTCTCACTACTGAGGGTGCGGAATCAACTTTAAAAGCATTGGAATACGGCGCAGTGGATTTTATTCCCAAAGAATTGTCTTACATAAATGTTAATATCATAAAAATTAAAGACGAACTTATAAGAAAAGTAAAAGAGATTGTCAGACAAAGCGCATTAAACGATCGGATTAAGAGATTAATTAGCAGAGAAAACGGAAGATTAAAGATTTGCGGTTCTTTAGATCAGTCCAAGGGGAAAAAAACTTCTTATATCTCAGGCCGATTGCCGAAAATAGGTTACAAGGCTATGTGTTTAGGAATTTCCACCGGCGGGCCTATGTCCCTGCAAAAAGTAATTCCTCATCTAGATAAAAAAATAAACTGCCCGGTTTTCATTGTTCAGCATATGCCGCCCAAATTCACCAAATCGCTTGCAGACAGATTAAACGGGATGTCAAGCATGGAGGTTCGGGAAGCTGAAAATAATGAGCAAGCCAAAAACGGCGTTATTTATATTGCTCCGGGTGGATTCCATATGAGCTTAAAACAAAATGAAAAAGAATCCTCTCCAAACATCAATATCTCGGAAGAACCATTCGATACTCTTCACCGTCCTTCAGTTGATGTAATGATCAATTCCGTCGTTGATGTATACGGCAAATATACTTTGGGAGTGATAATGACCGGTATGGGGAAAGACGGCCTGGAAGGGATAAAAAAATTAAAAAGTCTTGGAGGATATTGCCTGGCTCAAAATGAAGAATCATGTATTGTATACGGCATGCCCCGCTCCGTTGTTGAAGCCGGACTAGCCGATGTTGTGGCCCCGCTTGAAAATATTGCTGAGACAATTAATAAAGCCTTCTAAAATTTTCAACAGAGATCATTTGTCATTTAACTTTTCAACCACGTGGTTATTTTTAGCCATTCCATCCTGAATTCTTTTAACGTTTTCCATTTATAAAATTCAAATGTGGTGGCATTTCTTTTGCCCTAACCTTCAAAATTTTATAGAAATGCTATGAATCAATTCAAGGCTTTATCGGGTTATTTAAACAGAATATCGCTTCAGCAAAAGATACTTGTCGGCGCCACAGCAATATTTGCAGTTGTAATTATGTCGTTCCTTTTTGTTTATATGAACAAACCGAACTTTTCCTCTCTTTACACAAATCTTGCACAGGAAGATGCTTCGAAGGTTGTGGAATATCTTTCTTCTCAAAAGATCCCGTTTGAAATTGAGGACGGCGGAGGTACGATTAAAGTGCCGAAGGAGAAAGTATATGAACTTCGTTTATCGCTTGCCGGAAGAGGAATTCCAAGCTCAGGAATTATAGGTTATGAAATCTTCGACAAAACTACTATGGGAATGTCGGAATTTATGCAGAAGCTTAATTATAAACGTGCTTTGGAGGGGGAATTAGCCAGAACAATAAGCCAGCAGGAAGGAGTTGAAGGAGTCCGAGTACATATTGTGTTCCCGCAAAAATCAATTTTTAAGGATGAAGAAAAACTTCCTACTGCTTCGGTTGTACTTAAGCTAAGAAATAGCATTTCCATGTCGAACAGCAATGTTGCTGCTATTGTAAATCTTGTTTCAAGCAGCGTAGAAGGTCTCCTGCCTGAGAAAGTAACTCTGCTCGATACAAAAGGAAGATTGCTTTCAAAAGAATATTCCGAGGACCCGTTTGCGGTAAACAGCGGCAAGCAATATGAAATAAAACAGTCAGTGGAAAATTATCTTGCTACAAAAGCTCAAAGCATAATGGATAATGTCGTTGGTTACGGCAATGCAATGATACAGGTAAATGCCGATCTAAATTTCGACCAGGTTGAAAAAACAATGGAATTGTACGATCCGGAATCTCAGGTTGCCGTAAGTGAACAGACAATAAAAACAGAAAGCATAGGTTCCGAAGGATCGGATTCATCCTCTCAAGTGAGCCAGAACAGCACTACTAACTATGAAATCAGCAAAACCGTTCAGCGAGTTGTTGAAAATTCCGGAACAATTAAAAAATTAAGTGTTGCAGCAGTAATTAATTATTCGGAAAAAGAGGTTAAAAATGGGGATGAAGTTGAAAAACAGTATGAACCCAGGCCGGAGCAGCAAATAAGAATGCTTGAAGAGATAATTAAAAATGCGGTTGGATTCGATCTAAATAGAAAGGATCAGTTTTCAATTGTTAATCTTTCATTTGAAACAAAACCGATGGAAGAAACACCCGTAGAAGAACCATCAATAATAAATGAAGTGGAAGACTGGACAAACTTAATTTTGGTTCTTGCCGGACTTGCAGGTGCTTTTTTCGTTATAAAGATATTAATGAAAAACCTGAAGAAAGAGCGAGAAGCTTTAAAAAACCTGGAAACGGTTTATTGGGAACCATCCTCTTCACATTTTAACAGTGCATCGACTATTCTTGAGGCTCCTTCATTAAAAAAAACAAAGCAGACCGCTAAGATTACCAGGCCGAAAAGAGAAGCGCTCCCTGTCGGAGATATCGAAGATGAAATTTCGGAAGAGGCATTAAAAAAAATTAACCAGCAGGAGAAAATAGCACAATATGTTTCTAAAAATCCTACCGATGCTGCAAAAATAATTAATTCATGGATTCACCAGGAAGAATTAACATAATCCGCAGATGGAAAGAGATCCGAAAAAAATAGAATTAACCGGACTTCAGAAAGCCTCTTTATTAATGATTGCTCTTAAAATAGAGACCGCAGCCGAAGTGTTTAAATTTCTTGAGCCCTCAATTATTGAAACCATTTCCACTGAAATAACAAAGATTAAAAGTATTCCTTCACAAAAAATCGACTCCATACTGGAAGAATTTTATGAGATGATCATTGCGAGGGAATATGTAATTGAAGGAGGGCTTGATTATGCACAGGCTTTACTCGAAAAATCATTCGGGAAACCGAAAGCAGTTGAGATTATTGATAAAGTAAAATCAATAACTACTTTGAAAGGATTCGACGTTCTGAAAAAAGCCGACTCAATGCAGCTTATAAATTTTCTAAACAAAGAGCATCCGCAGACTATTGCATTAATTCTTTCACATCTAAATCCAAACCAGACCGCCGGTGTGCTAAAGGAACTCCCTGAATCCTTAAGAGACGATGTTGTATTTAGAATCGCTACACTTGGAAAAATATCTCCTCAAACACTAAAACAGATTGAAAAAGTTGTGGATGAGCTGGCCGGAGTATCTATGTCCCAGTCTTTAAGCAAGATCGGAGGGACTAAAAGCCTGGCCGTAATTCTTAATAAATCGAGTTTAAGCCTCAGCAAAGAAATACTGAATAAATTATCGGAAAAAGATCCCGGTGTTGCAACAGAAGTAAAAAGATTGATGTTTATGTTTGAAGATATTATCCATATTCAGGATAAAGACATTCAGAGGATTCTGCGCGATGTTGACAGAAAAGATTTGGCGCTTTCTCTTAAGATTGCGGATGATAAACTGAAGGACAAAATATTTTCAAACATGTCGGAGAGAGCTGCTGATCTGCTTAAAGAAGAACTGCAGTATATGGGGATGGTTAAACTAAAGGAAGTGGAAGTAGCACAGGCAAAAGTAATAGACATTATAAAAGCGCTCGAGGATAACGGCGAAATTTCTATTAACCTTAGGGGAGGGACTGAAGAAGTTTATGTCTAATCCCATAAAAATTAATGTCAAGCAGCCAAAAGTAAATTTAAAAATAAATGGGAAGCTTTATTCTGAAGAAGAAGCTTTTATTGAATATCTAGACCCTGATCAGCAAAAGCTCCATGATCAATTCGAATCGGGCTATAAGGAAGGATATAAAAAAGCTGTTGAAAATCTTGAGAACACTTACAGAGAACGGCTTGAACAAAAGTTTACGGATATGCATAGGATATTATCTTCAGTAGAAGAAAAAATAGCTTCGTATGACCGTGAATTTGAAAGCATCGTTCTGCAGCTTTCCTTTATATTGACCGAGAAAATACTTAAGCGAGAGATTTCAATTGAAAACTCTGTTGTTGAAGTACTGAACGAAGCTTTGAGAAAAGTAATCGGTTCAAATAACATCTTGGTTAAAGTTAATTCCGCTGATTATGAATTGATTTCAAGAGAAAGCAGCAGACTTATTCATACGGATTCTTTTTCAAAAATAAAATTTGAAACCGATGATAGAATTGAACCCGGCGGATGCATTGTTGAAACCGAAATCGGCAACGTAGATGCTAGGATAAGCTCTCAGTTAAGCGAAATTAAAAAACAGTTTGATTCAATACTAAATCCGTCTTGAGAATGAACAGCATAAAATCAGAAAATAATTTAAAATCTCCCGGCTTCAAGCTTATTGAGCGGTATAAAGAATTAATTTACAAAGCCGATTTATATAAGATGAATGGAAAAGTCTCCGATGTTGTAGGACTGGTAATAATTTCTACGGGACCAAATGTTTCATTAGGAGAGCTGTGCATTATAGTGGATAAAAGCGGAAATGAAGTATGCAAATCGGAAGTTGTGGGATTTAAAGAAGGAAAGGTGCTTTCAATTGCTGTAGGTGAAGTACATAATATTTCCCCTTCTTGTGAAATAATTGCAACCGGCAAAAGTCTTTCTGTGGGCGTCGGTAAAGAGCTTCTTGGAAGAGTAATGGACGGACTTGGAAATCCGATAGACGGCAAAGGAGAAATTAAATGTTCAGCTTCATTAAATATTTACAGAGAACCACCTAACCCCCTCGACAGGAAACGGATTTCTACTCCTCTTCAGACCGGCATTAGAGTAATTGACGGATTGCTTACTGTTGGTAACGGCCAGCGGATTGGAATTTTTGCCGGAAGCGGTATAGGAAAAAGTGTTCTGCTTGGAATGATTGCCAGAAATACTAATGCGGATATTAATGTTATTACATTGATTGGTGAAAGAGGAAGAGAAGTAAGAGAATTCATTGAGAAAGATCTTGGCGAGCAAGGATTGAAAAGATCGGTAGTAATTGCTGCCACGAGCGACAAGTCGGCATTAATAAGAATGAAGGGAGCTTTTATAGGCACCACCATTGCAGAATATTTCCGCGACCAGGGAATGAATGTCGTTTTAATGATGGACTCTGTAACCCGTTTTGCAATGGCTCAAAGGGAAATCGGATTGACTATCGGTGAACCCCCCACCACCAAAGGTTATACACCTTCTGTTTTTGCTTTGCTTCCCAAATTACTGGAAAGAGCCGGAAGCATCAGCCGCGGCTCTATTACAGGTTTTTATACGGTGCTCGTGGATGGTGATGATATGAATGAGCCGATTGCCGATGCAGTCAGATCAATATTAGACGGACACATTGTTCTTTCAAGAAAACTCGCAAACAGCAGCCAGTATCCCGCAGTTGATCCTTTACAAAGCATAAGCCGGGTTATGCCGGATGTGGTAGATGACGGACACCGTAAAAGAGCAATGGCCTTCAACGAGATACTGTCGGTTTACAAAGAGGCGGAGGATTTAATAAACATCGGGGCATATGTACGGGGAAGCAATCCTCAAATCGATCATGCTTTATCTAAAATAAATAAGCTGAGGGAATTCCTGAAACAGGATATGAATGAAAAATCGGATTTTGAAGAATCTAAAAAACATTTATTTACATTAATTGAACAACCATTATAGTGATTTATGCCGAAATTTTTGTACAAATATGAAACGATAAAAAACGTAAAGAAAAATCAAGAGAAAAAAATTCAGAAAGAAGTTGCAGCATTGAATGTTGAGATTCAAAGGCTGGATGAAGAATTTAAAACGATTGAGGAGAATGAAGCCGATAGGAGAAAAAAATTAAATCTTTCAAGCATGAAAGCTTTTGAATTAAGGTTTGAAAAGAATTATCAGTTTCTTATATCAAAAAAACTTGCATTCTTAAAAGTGGAAATAGAAAAGCTTAAAAAAGAAAAAGAGAATAAAATTTCCGAGCTGATTCAAAAATCACTGGAACATAAAATTTTAAATACACTCGAGGAAAATTATTTTCAGGAGTTTAAAAAAGAAGAAAACAGGTCGGAATCTCAGCTTATTAACGAAATAGCGGTGCAAAAATATTCCAGGCATAATAAGTGAAGAATAAAATAATATATATATCAATTTTTCTTGCTGCATTTGCATTAACATCTGCAGCTATTATTTACTTCAACTCAAAGTATGCCAATATATTTGTTTTCGATTTCAGGCCGGCAGAGACTTTATCTTCTGCGGCCGATACGCCTAATAACACTCCGAAAGGACTGAATGAATCGTTTTATAGTACCGGTTCTGGAATTAAAGACACATCAATATCGGTTGATACCGATTCCGTAAAGAGAGCAGCATTCAAAAAAAGAACTGCTGATTCGTTATATGCAGCAGCTTTAAATAAATTCAAAGATTCTACAACAGCGGCCGGAATACCGGAAAAGCCAATTCTGGAAAATACTCCTCCGTCCGCAGAACAGAAACCGGAAATAAAATTGATAAAGAAAGATGCTGCTCCGGTTAAACCTAAGACAGATGTCCCTTTAACAGAAACTGCTGAAATAAAAAGGTCCGCCGGGAATGACTTTAAATTTATTTCAACTAACAAAGAAGAGATTGACAGCATCTATAATAAATGGATGAAATCTACGGCAAAGCTGTATGAAAATATGGAACCGAAAAAAGCCGCTAAAATAATTTCAAGTTACTCCGATAATATGGCAAGGGATATTATTTATACAATGAAGAAGAAAAAAGCAGCGGAAATATTGGCCGAACTTAGTCCTGAATTTGCATCCAGAATTACGAGGATGAAATAATGCAGTTCAATCCCCTTTTTTTTAATACTAACCAGACTTCTCCTGAATTTTCAAGGCCTAATAAACTCAGCAATGTTTCTTATCTTTTTTCAGATATAATTAAAGTTCTTCTGGGTGAAAATGCCGAGCAAAATCGTGAGGAATCAATTAACACAGACCTTACTCAGGATAAAGCTGAATCAGTTCTTGATGCCTTCGATAACATTGGTAATATCGCTTCCGAAAAGATGCCGGCAGAGGAAATACCGGGGAATAAATTGAAAATAAGTTTAGATGAAATCGGTAACTCTTCAATTGAAAAACTTTTTGCAGGAATGGCCAATGCTATTCTGCAGACTTGTCCGCAGATATCAATTTTAAAAAGCCAGGCTCGAAATATTGAAATAAGCTCCAGCATACCTGAAAATGAAGTTAGAAATATACTTCCATTATTTGTAAAACAGATTAATGAAAATTTCCGTTTAACGGGCATTAATGAATCCTCCTTAAATCAAGAGTCTCTTAAATTATCTAATACCGTACAATTCCTTTCAGTTTTAGAATTAGATCAAATTTCTCCCGAAAAAGAAGAATCCATTTCGTCTATCATAAATGAAGGTAGATCTATTAAGTTTAAATTAGAATCACCTGAAGAAATTTTTACTCTTGAAATACGAAAGGTCGAGAATAAAGAATTATCCGGCACAAAAATTAATAGCGGAAGCATTCTGAACAAATTTCAGGGATCCCAGATGAATGAATCCGAATTAAAAATAAACTTCACAAAAGTTTTTGCGGATGAATCGGTTAAGAATTTGGAAACTTTGAAAAAGGAGGATACAATTATTGCGGATAAAACCTATTCCAAGAAATCTGATGATTTGAAATTATTTTATCCGGAAAATGGAAAAGAAAATGGTATAAAATCGATTCAAGTAAATACCGCTGATAAATTCTCTAAAGATGATATTGAATTTGAAAACTTAAAAAGTAAACTAAACTTAAAATTAGAAATTGAGCCAAAAGAAAATTTCTCCGACAGTAAAATAAAAATTCAGCCCGGGGATATTAAGACATCAAATGCTCAAATTAAAGCCCAGGGGAAGGATTCAGTCGATGCGCAGACATCCGGAGCCGTGAGTAAAGAAAAACCTATTTTATTTAGTCATGGAATCTCTCATGGAAAAGAGTCACTAAGCGAATATGAAAAATCCAATGTCCCGGTTAAGAATTTTAGAGAAAATATTACAATTAAGAACGACTTAAATGAAAAGAATGATCTGCCCAGTTCAATCCCGGAAAAAGAATTGACGGATGATCAAAAGAAATACAGTTCTGAACAATTCAAACCGGAGGATGCCTCCAATCCGGTAAAAACAAAAATTCAGGATTCAATTTCATTAGATTCAGGAAAAAACTTTTCTTCACATCTAAGCAATGGACAAACTGAGGTAAAGGAAGCAGTACAAAAAGGGAACCTGCCGTTTCCCTCTTTTAAATCCGAAGAAACAAGAATTATCAGCTATTCAAATCTTACTGAAGAAATTTCAGGAATAATAAAAGAAAATGAAGTTAAGTCGGTAGTATTAAAACTTCATCCGGAAGAACTGGGAAAAGTAAAAGTCGTACTGGACATGGTTAACAACGGAATAAGAGCCGGCATTGAAGTGAGCAATGAATCTGTAAAACAGGCCGTGCAGTCCAACATAGATCAATTGAAACAAAATTTAATTAATCATGGAATTCAGCTTACTTCATTGGACATTACATTAAATAACTACGAACAGAAGCCAAACAAAACATTTGATCAGAAAAAGCCGAGATATTCAGAAACCAGATCCGAAGAAGAAGTTAAAACGGTTGATAACGGTGAAACGGCAGCTAAAAAATTGGGCTACAATACTTACGAATATTTAATATAGGAGAAATTATGCTGGATGCAGTAAATAATTCAACAAATAATTCAAACCTTGCAGCCGGAAGCAGCAATTCCATTTTAGGTAAAGATGATTTCATGCATCTGATGCTTGCACAGCTGAGGCATCAGGATCCATTAAGCCCGATGGACGGGACACAATTCGCTGCCCAGCTTGCTCAATTCAGTTCACTTGAACAATTATCGAATCTAAATGAAGCGGTAAACCAGAGTATCGATGCGAACTTTCTTCTGACGCAGTCGATAAATAACACAATGACTGCCGCATTAATCGGCAAGAGGATAAAAATCTCGGGAAATACGATTCAAAATAGCGGGCAGGATGAAATTCAACTAGGTTATAATCTTCCCGCAAGCACAGCTTCCGTAAAGATAAATATCTATAATGAAAACAATGCTTTAATAAAAACTATATCCAATCCGGAAATAATTACGGGAGAAAATAAACTTAATTGGGATTTTACCGATAATGATGGTAATAGGATACCTGAAGGAAAATATATATTTAAAGTGGAAGCAGTTGATAATAAAGGCGAGAACATTACCGTGAATTCTTTCATATTCGGGTTAATTGACGGCGTAAGATTCACCGAATCAGGTACTAAACTTTTATCCGGAAATGCAGAATATATGCTCTCCGATATACTTGAGATATTAAATTCTATTGAAGAAGGAGGAAATGCAGAATGACAATAATAAATGGAATTCAGGTACCATTTGTTCCTGTAGCCCCGAAAGAAGATTTCGGCAGAATAGATCATGCAGATTCTTCAAACTCTTTCGAATCCATTTTTCAAACCGAGCTTGAGAAGGTAAAATTTTCAAGTCATGCACTGAAAAGACTTGAGAACAGAAATATTCAGCTTGGTGAAGATGATTTGAATAAAATTCAGGAAGCAGTAAACAAAGCTGAAATGAAAGGCTCAAGGGATTCACTTGTAATGATGCAGAATCCATTAAACGGAATGAGAACAGCTTTTATTGTAAATATTCCGAACAGAACCGTGATAACGGCAATCCCTGTTGAAACAGCGGAAGAAAATATTTTTACAAATATAGACAGTGTAGTGTTCGCATAAACTGCGGCAAGAAATTAATTAACTAAAGAGCGGGACCTTTTAAGGACGCTCTCGGTCCGGCCGAATGACTGAAGCCGGATCATCTTAAAACCTGTCCCGTCTGCCTTGGCTCGACCAAGTCGAGACAGAGTTTATCGGGATAATAAATCCTTAGGAGGATAAAATGGCACTTCTCAATTCTCTCTTTGCGGGAGTTTCCGGTTTAAGAAACCATCAATCCATGATGGACGTAATCGGCAACAATATAGCCAATGTAAATACTATCGGCTTTAAAGGATCAAGAGTAACATTCAGCGACACTTTTAATCAGTTCTTAAAAGCCGGTACAAATCCAACTGAAACAACCGGCGGTACCAACACATTTCAGATTGGCCTCGGAATGAAAATAAATTCTATAGACAGGAACTGGGGCCAGGGTACTTTCGAACGAACCGGAATTACTACAGATTTAGCTTTACAGGGACCGGGTCTTTTTGTTTTAAAAAGCAACGGTGAAAATTTCTATTCGAGAGCAGGCTCATTTGTACTTGATGCAGACGGTAAATTAGTCAGCACTCAGAACGGAGCAATTGTTCAGGGTAAAGTTGCTAATGAAGGAGGCGTAATTCCTCCCGGAAATAACCTGGAAGATATTATAATCGATACAAATTTAAAGCTCCCCGCTATTGCAACAACTTTAATCCGATGGGGCGGTAATCTTGAGAGTAATTCTGTTCTTACCAAATCGGAAAGTGTAGATGTAAGAGGCAATGTTAATTCCTCTCTTCCGGGACCTTTTACAACCAATACTACAGTTTACAATGATTATGGCGATGCTTTCGATTTCAGAACCACCTATACAAAAACCGCTAATCCGGATGAATATGACTTGAGTTGGGAAGTATTAGATTCCGCAGGTAATTCAGTAGGAACAGGATCAATTCCCGGCCTTCAGTTTGTAGACGACGGAACAGGTAATTTTGTTTTGGATGCGGCATCAATAGCTTTATTTGATGATGTAAATAACAGAGTGGATATTCCTACAAGCAATATAAATTTTGTTTTTGATGCAAGCAGGATTACACAAAATTCTAGTACACAGACTTTATCAATGTCTGCTGACGGAAACCGCACTCCTAACGTAGTGACCGGCGCAGTAACCGTATTTGACTCACTCGGTTCTTCACATCAGATAACAATGAGGTTTACGAAAATCGGCGACAATCAATGGACATGGACAGCTTCTGTACCCGGAACAAGTACCAATGACGGACAGCCGGCTTCATCATCAGGAACAATTTTGTTCAACTCAGACGGTACGCTGAATCCAGGTAATATTTCGCCGAACAATCCGCAAATAACCTTTACTCCAATCGGCGGTGCAAATCCTTTAGCTATCGATCTCGATTTTGGAAGCGGGTTTGGCGGAATAACCCAAACATCTGCAAGTTCCGTTATTTCTGCTTTAAGCCAAAACGGTTTTGCTTCCGCTTC
>Ga0105100_10000984_pt1 | contig 16811 bp, 18 predicted proteins | sample PPLLak12cMay2015_2_FD_87033 | JGI IMG/M metagenome (GOLD analysis project Ga0105100, IMG submission 87033) | Freshwater sediment microbial communities from Prairie Pothole Lake near Jamestown, North Dakota, USA - PPLs Lake P8 Core (1) Depth... | ecosystem: Environmental > Aquatic > Freshwater >...
ATGCTTCAGGCCTGGAACTTCATCCTCGTGATCAGCGCCTTCGCTCTCACGATCCTCGGCACCTTCCTGACCAGGTCGGGGACGATCAACTCGGTTCACTCGTTCACACAATCGGCCATCGGGCCTGCTCTGCTCGGGTTCCTCGTGCTGGTGCTCGTTGGGTCCTTCACCTTGTTCTCGATGCGCTCACATCTGGTTGCGACATCCCCCCGCATCGAGAGTTTTGCCTCTCGCGAGGGGACGTTCCTGGTCAACAACCTCCTCCTCGCGGTCTACGCCTTCGTGGTCCTGATCGGGACCACCTATCCCCTCCTGCTCGAGGCATTCACCGGGACTCAGGTCGGGGTCGGTGAGCCATTCTTCAACCGTCTCGCCGTCCCGCTCTCCTTCCTCCTCCTGCTGACCATCGGATTCGGCGCGGTCACCCCGTGGAGGGGCGCAGCCAAGGGGCTGTTGTGGCGGCGCTTGGGCGGCCCTGCCGTCGTTGCTCTGGCAGCCGGAATCGCAACGGCCATGTTCGTGACCCGGGTCGGCTGGGTCGTGCTCGCCGTCGTTTTCGGGACATTCGTCGCTGCGGCGATAGTCGGCCTGCTGGTCGAGATGGCCCGCAACCGGTCGGAGAAGAGCGGCCAATCGCTCCTCGTCGAGGCCCGGACGGTGATCGGGAACGATCAGCCGTTCTGGGCGGGTCAACTGAGCCACATCGGTGTGGCGCTGGTGGCGGTGGGGATCGCCTTTGCCACCAACCTCCCGGCCCACGCCGAGGTCGAATTGTCACCCGGGGACACGGTCGAATTCGCCGGCTACACCCTCGTCTATGACATGCCCTTCCGCCGCAATGAGCCCAACCGGGTGGTCGAGGGTGCGCGAATCGACGTCTTCCAGGGTGATCGGCATCTCACCACCCTCGAGCCGCGGATCAACCTGTACGGGGGCGATGCCTCAGGCATCGTCACGCCGGCGGTGATGACCCGACCCTCGGGAGACCTGTATCTCACCCTGAGAAGGCTCGACGCAGAATCGGTCGAACTCGGCCTAGACACCTCCCCCCTGGTGTGGCTGATCTGGCTGGGAGGCCTGAGTGTCGCCGCCGGAGGCTTCTGGTCACTCGCCGCCCGACGGTCCCGGCGCCCCTCGACGCCCGAACGGGTGCCGGCCGATGTCTGAACGGGCGCGGACCGTCACCACGGCCTCGGTCATCGTGGCGATGACGGTCGTGTTGTTGCTCCTCATCTCCACACAACCTGCACAGGTGGATCGTGTTCAGGCGATCGGGTCCCGGATCAAATGCCCGGTGTGCCAAGGCGAGTCGATCGCGAACGCGCCGGCGCATATGGCCGAAGACATGATGGACCTCGTCTCGGACCGGGTCGCCTCGGGCGCCACGTACCAGCAGATCATCGACGAGCTGCTCTCCTCCTACACCGGAGCCCTCCTGCTCGACCCCCCGGCGAGCGGGCAGACCCTGGTCTTGTGGTTGATCCCGATCGCCTCCGTGGCAGTCGGAGTCTCGGTCATCCTCTGGTGGAAACGCCACCCCGGGAACGAGGAAGAAGACACCAGCACGCCCGTCGCAGCGAGGAGTCGGACCCGGCTTGTGATCGGTGGCGTGATCCTCGTGACAGCCTTCGCCGGGATCGTCGTCGTGGCCAGCAACTCGCTTCAGGACAGGGTGGCCACCGCGTCGGGGGTCGCCGAGTTGAGTGAGCAGGACCTGGCCGACGTCAGCAACGAGACCATGGAGGCAGTGATCGCCGCCAACGCCGACAACCCGCAGGTGAATGGCATGCGTCTCGCCCTCGCCGAGCGCTACTTCGATCTCGGTGACTACCGGTCGGCCTTCCCCCACTATCTGGTGGTGGCCGAGGACCCGAACGCCGCTCCCTCAGAGGCGATCACGGCCCTCGTGCGATTGGGATGGATGGCCTACGACGGCAATGGGGAGGTGGACACAGCCACCCGACTGATCGATGAAGCTCTCGCCATCGACCCCCAGTCCGACGTCGCCCTCTACGTCAAGGCCCGGGTGAGGTGGTGCGGTGCAGGGGAGGCCGAAGAGGCGACATCCGTGTTCCGAATGCTTCTGGAGGACCCAAACCTCGAGTCGGCGACGCGCGCTCAGATCGAGACCGATCTTGCGCTGGCCCAGGAAGGCGATCCTTGCCCGTGAGGGGGCGCGTCCTGCGGTGGGCCGCCCTTGGCATCGTCGGAGGCGCCATCGTGCTCGCCGTGGTCCTCGCCTCACGCTTCGGAGTCGATCCGGCTCTGGTCGAGTCCCCCTTGATCGGCCAACCTGCTCCAGCTTTCGACCTGGACTACCTGGATGGCACGGGATCTTTGTCCCTCGATGATCTGGACGGCGAAATCGTGGTGGTCAACTTCTTCGCTTCATGGTGCCTCGAGTGCAGGAAGGAGCATGCCGATCTCGTCGCCACAGCCGATTCGTTCTCCGATGACGGGGTCACTTTCGTCCAGATCGGCTATCAGGAAGACCCGCAGGCGTCGCTCTCGTATCTCGATGAGGCCGGCACATCCCCGGCGACTCGGTATCTGGCCGATCCGGGGAGCCGCACTGCCATCGCCTATGGCGTGTTCGGGATCCCTGAGACCTTCTTCATCGATCAGGAAGGTCTGGTCGTCGGCAAGATCATTGGCGAGGCAGATGCGCTGATCCTCGGCGCCACCATCGACGCCATCATGCGTGGCGAGCGACCCGGCCAGCGGATCACGGGCGACACCCAGCAGAGCCCGGACGCCTGAGCGTCAGTCTGGCCGGATCACCTCCACCGACACCTCGCTGAAGCTCGCCGTGTCCAGGGCGGCAGAGCCGGTCTCCAGGAGATAGACATCGAAGAACCCGGTCAAGTACCTATCGATGATCGGGATGATCCGGCCGGCAGGGATCGGCCCCTTCATGCCGAACCGATCTGCAAACGGTGAGAGGAGCGGTGTCACCACGAAATCGCTGTGTGCGGCACCCTCGACCCCCAGCCAATAGGTGATTTCGCTGGAGCGCTCGGAAATCCCCCTCAAGATGGCATCGTTCTCGTCGCCCTGCCAGCCTTCGGACCGCATGTAGAGGGCCGGCCTCGTCGCCGACTCGGCGATCACGCGATCGGGGATGGGCTCCACCCACGGGTCCAGACCGAGCACTGCATCACATCGCTCGTCCTGAAGACAGAAGCCGACGGCCGCCCCGCCCCCCGTCGAGTGCCCGTAGACACCCAGCCTCGTCACGTCCGCGCTGAGTGCGATCGCCCCGAACGGCCCGTCTGCCCCTGACTCGAGAGCGTTGACCACGGTCGTCACGTCGTCGACGAAGACCCCGATCAGGTTCTGGGACGCCTCCTGGTAGGCCTCCTCCTCCACCTCCTCCTCGTCGGGAAGCGCCGCCGGGTCGTAGTCGATCACCTCGCCATCGGGGAAGCGAGTGGCCACAGCGGCGTAGGTGTGATCTATGGCGACCACCAAGTACCCGTTGCTGGCCAGAGTCTCCATCTGGTTGACCGCGATCGTTCGGAACCCGGTCCATCCATGGCTGTAGATCACGACTGGAAAGGTCCCGGCTGCCACGGGAGCCGACTCCCAGGACTGAGAGCTCGTGAATCGCGTGTGGTTGAGGAACCAGCTGGGCAACCCCAGCTCCCTCGCCATCGCAGGGGCGACGACGTCCCAATCCTCACTCCACAGGACAGGCTCCGAATCGTCGACGGGAAGTGCCGGGTACCAGACCTGGGCCATGATCCGCCGGGGCCCGAGAGGACCGGGCCCGTAGATCTCTTCGCGCTCCGGATCGGTGATCTCCAACGTGACCGTCCCGATCGCCTCGGGCCCGGGTGGCAGGGGAAGCTCGGGCACCGGCAGGACGAGGGGGAGGACCGCGGCGAGAGCCACGCCGGCGAGACCGAATATCGCTCGGGAGATGCGACGGGTCCAGTCGAGGCGTCTCTCGAGAGTGATCACATCGCCGATTGCCAATCCGAGCGCGGCGCCATAGAGGGGAATCATCTGCCACCGGAGCCCCTCCGACTGCCAGTGGAGAATGAACAGGGCGAGGAGCATCGCGGCCACGATCCCGCGGCGGGTCCTGACTCCGAAGATGGCGGGCCAGGCCACGGCAAACAACTCGCCGTAGGCCAGGAGCAGCTCGAATCGCCTCACGGGTGCTCGACCATAAGGGCGAAGGAGGATCTATCCCAGGCTGAGACGGCTCGGGACGCGCGTCCCCTGATGGAAGATGATCTGCCATCGGGCATGCTCACGCACCCACACCGAGCTGCGCCGGGCCTCTTTTCCCTCACTGCCGACAGTCCGGTATGTCACCAGGGCAACTCCGTCAGCCAGCTCCTTGACCGCGAAATCGCGGATCATCACCGGGGCGGGGTCCTCCCGGGTCATCATGGTGACCATCATTTCCTTGTTGTAGACCCGGCCGCCGCTGCCGTACTCCATGAACTCGGGATGGAGGAGCCGGTCCACCGAGACGAACGAGTGTCTCACCTCGGGATCGAGCAGACGTCGCTCCAACTCGAGGAGCTCGTCACGCCAACCGGTCGGTTTGCCGTCAGGGTCGGTCCGGTAGGTCACGAGAGGACGAAGGGTCCAGACTGGGTTCGCACACGGAGATATTAAGTCCTCAAGGGGAGAGGCCCACCAGGTTCTCCAGGGCTTGTCTGATCTCCTCCTCGTCCCGAAGCCCGGGCCAGGTCTCGACGATGGTGCGATCCGCAGCGATCAGCACCGTCACCGGCTGGTATGGAACCCCATACAGACCGAATATCTCCTCGCTCTCGTCGAGTCCCCAGAGGATCCGGCCGGACAAGAACAACTCCTCGGCCCGGGCCATGGTCGAAGCGAAATCGGACTTCCATGCCGGCGCCACGAAGTCGACGAGCGTCGAGTACTCGGCGGCAAGACCATCGACGACGGGCAACTCCCGTCGACAGGTAGTTCACCATTCCGCCCAGAAGACCAGATATACCGGCCTTTCACCTTCCGAGAGCGTGTATGTCCCGCCATCACCAAGCTCGAGCGTGAAATCCGGGGCTTCGGGCCGTCCCGACCCAACGGGTGCCTCCTCCGGCGGCAGAGAGGTATCGGTGGTCCCGGTCGTGACCGGTTGGCTTGTCGAGGTGGCAATTGTCGCGCCGGAGGTCGAGTCGACTTGATCGGATGCGCCGGGGGCGCAGCCGGCGCCGACGATGGCAACCGCGATGATCAGGGCGAGACGACCGGTCACGATCGCGACTCTAAGGGAGCTTCATAAGCCCGGGGTAAACGCGCTTGCAGCCGAGTCTCCCAGCAGCACCATTACAATCGCCCACTCGTGACCAAGACGACGCTGTACTTCGCCTACGCATCGTTCCTCGACCCCGATCGCATCGGTGCGGTCGCGCCCAACGCGCGGTTCATGTTCACCGCCCATTTCCCCGAGACGAGACTGGTGTTCGTCGACTCGGATCAGGTGCCAGGTCTCCCCAGTCTCCTCGCCGAATCGGGACACACCGTGTGGGGAGGGGTATTCGAGGTTCCCGACGACGAGGTCCCTGCCCTGACCGATGCCGAGGAGGCAGAGGGACGAGTGGCCGATTGGGAGATCAAGGCCGTCGACCGGGAAGGCAACAAGTACGACTGTCTCACCTTCGTGGCCAAGGCATCCCCGAACGGGACAGCAAGGCCGAGCGTCACCCAACTCGAGTCGATGATCAAAGGTGCCCGACACTGGTCCTTGCCCGCCGGGTGGGTTCTCGGTCTCGAAGACCTCGGCGAGGATCCGCTGTTCTCGTGAGGAGGAGGGGTCGGATCACCGGCCCCTCCCCTCACAGACCTGGCAGGTCAGCCCTCGGCGGGAAACAGCTTGTAGAGACCCCAGGCGACGATGCCGCCCACAAACGGGAACACGATGTAGACCCACAGTTGGCTCACATCGCCAGAGACCACGGCCGGGCCAAACGAGCGGGCGGGGTTGAGGGAAGTACCGGAAAAGGGAATCCCCGCGAGGTGCATGCCCACCAGGGTCAGCGCGATCGCGGCCGGGGCGTGGTTCGAGCCTCGCCTGGTGACCGAGAGGATGACCCATATGAAGATCGTGGTGAGGGCGACCTCCACGAGTATCCCCGTTGACATCTTCTCGTATGCGGTGATCGTCCCGCCAACTGCGTCCTGGCTCGATGCGGCCATGACCACGAGGGATGCGACTCCGGCGCCGGCGAATTGGGCAACCCAGTAGCCGATTGCGTCGACGAAGGTCGTGCGGCCGTCGAGCACCATGGCCAGCGTCACCGCCGGGTTGAAGTGAGCGCCGGACACGTGGCCGAGCATCCAGATGCCGGCGAGTAGGGCAAGGCCGAAGGCGAAGGCGATGGCGACGATCTCTGCGGCGCCCGCAGCGCCCCCGACTGCCAGGATTCCCATCGACCCGATGAACACGAGGACGAACGTGCCGAAGAACTCGGCCAGATACTTGTTGATGACCATTGTGAGGCTCCTCCTCTCGAGTCCCTGTTCGACCCGTCCCGGGCGACGGAGGTTTCGTCCACCCAGGCTAAAGAGGAGAGTCGCCGTTGCCGTGGCATTCCAAAGCGAAGGAGGCCCCTCTCGAGGCCTCCTTCCGGGTCTGCGAGTCCGCCTGTAAGCCGGATTCTGTCGGGGGCGACCATCCATCTGGGCGCATCGTTGCCGGTGCGCTCATGCGGCCCACCCGGGACTTGATCGACGGGCCGTCGACGTCCCTGCTTGGCCTTGCTCCTGGTGGGGTTTGCCGAGCCGTCACAGTCACCTGCGACGCTGGTGAGCTCTTACCTCACCCTTTCACCCTTGCCTGTGCCCCTGAGGGCCATCGGCGGTCTGCTCTCTGCTGCACTTTCCGTCGGGTCACCCCGCCTGGGTGTTACCCAGCACCATGCCCTGTGGAGTCCGGACTTTCCTCGATCTCTCGACCGCGGTCGCCCGGCGGGCTCGCACATTGATTTTACTGCCCGGCTTGCTTTCGTCGACCGGCCAGCCAGCCGGTGAACCCGGCGACGAATGCGGCAAGGACGGCGAGCCAGATCACACTGCCCGTGTTCGCAGGGCTTCCTCCCAACCTGGCCACGACGATGACGACTCCCGCCAGGACCAAGCCGCTCACGGCTCCGTGGAATCGTTCCGAGTGCTTGGCCATCCGTCCGGCCACCCAGCCGGCGATGGCCAGTCCGGCGATGATTCCGATCACCAGTCCGATATCGCCGCCCTTCCCGACACCGAGCACGGTCAACAGGCCTCCGAATGTGAGGGCGAGGAGGGTGGCAGAAAGCCCTCCGGCGCCGACCCCGAGGCCGACAGCGGCGATATTCAGCGCGGCCAGCATGACACCGGGAATCTTGGCACGGAGGGCCCGGTAGCCCCACCTGGCATGCGACCGGCGTTCGTCCCGATGGCGCTCGAGGGACGATGGGTAACTTGGGGCATGATGGAGAACAGCCGGGTCGGTGGCAGTCTCGTCGTTGCGGCGCACCGCCTGCCCGTTGCCTGGGATGACGAGACGGAGCAGTGGATCCCGAGCCCGGGGGGTCTGGTCTCTGCATTGACCCCGGTTCTCCGTGAACGCGGCGGTTCTTGGGTCGGGTGGAACGGCGGGGTCGGCGGGAGTTCGCGACCCTTCCGCGCCGCCGGCATCAGAAACCAGCCCATCGTGCTCGACGAAACGGAGATCAGCGACCACTACGACGGCTTCTGCAACGGCACGATCTGGCCCCTCTACCACGACGCGATCAGACCGCTGGAGTTCCACCGGCATTGGTGGCGCCCCTATGTCGCCGTGAACGAACGCTTCGCTCGGGCGACTGCCAGGGCTGCCGGGGACCGGGGAATCATCTGGATCCACGACTACCAACTTCAGCTGGTGCCGCAGATGGTGCGTGACAGACTGCCTGATGCCCGGATCGGGTTCTTCCTGCACATCCCATTTCCACCAGTCGAGATCTTCGAGCGGCTTCCCTGGCGTGAGCGGGTGCTGGAGGGGTTGCTCGGGGCGGATTATCTCGGGTTTCAGACCCACAGAGCTGTTCTCAACTTCGCCGATGCGGCGCGGGAGATAACCGGGGCCACCGGGCCGGCGTCCTCACTCGGGTACCGGGATCGGCTGATCAGGGCCCAAGCCGTCCCCATTTCGATCGATGTGGCCGAGACCCGGACGGTGGCCAACTCCCCTGAAGCGCGCTCCGGCGCAGAGAGCCTGCGACGGGACCTGGGCAACCCCGAACATGTCATCCTCGGCGTCGATCGGCTCGATTACACGAAGGGCATCGACCTGAGGCTTCGGGCGTTCGAAGTGATGCTGGAAAGGCATCCCGAGCTCTTGGGCAAGGTTTCGATGGTCCAGATCGCCGTGCCCAGCCGGGAGGACGTTGGTGAATACCAGGTGATCAGGCGTCTGGTCGAGGAACTGGTTGGGCGTATCAACGGGCGTTTCGCCAGGGCATCGTGGACACCGGTTCATTACCTCTATCGCAGCTACCCATACGCCAGCCTGGCCAGCGCCTATCTCGCCGCCGACGTCATGCTGGTGACTCCGCTGAGGGATGGGATGAACCTCGTCGCCCTGGAGTACGTCGCCAGCCGTGGCGACAACTCCGGTGTCCTCGTCCTGAGCCAATTCGCCGGGGCCGCGGAGAGGCTCTCGGACGCGCTGATCGTCAATCCCTACGATCTCGACGGGTTGGCACAGGCCCTTCACACCGCTGTGCTGATGGGAAGCGGGGAACAGACCCGGCGAATGGCGAAGCTGAGAAGGTCATTGACACGGTGGGACGTCCACTCCTGGGCGAGACACAACCTGGCAGAGATCGGCCGATGATCGAACAACTTGCATTCGCACCCCGTTTGCTGATCGCAAGCGACTTCGATGGCACCCTGGCCGAGATCGTCGAAGACCCGGATCTGGCCACGCCGCTGGCGCGATCCAAAACTGCCCTCGAAGGGCTCGCCGGGCTGCAAGGGACCACGGTGGCCATTGTCAGCGGCCGTCGTCGCTCTCAGCTCACCGAGCGCTTCGACGATCCCGGGTTCATCCTGATCGGTGAGCACGGCATAGACCACGGTGAGCCGACCGGGCCCGACACACCACCTTTGACACTGGCAAGAGAGCTGGTCGATGCGGCGGCCCGTGCTACTCCGGGCGCATGGGTCGAGCACAAAGCGCGTGGAGTCGGTTTCCATTACCGGGCGGTACCCGACCCCGAGCAGGTGCTCGACGACCTGCGCAGGAGTGGCGGGGCAATCCCGGGCATTCAGATCATGGAGTCCAAGAAGATCCTCGAATTCACCGACTCTCCCCTCAACAAGGGGATGGCCCTTGTGGCCTTGAAGGAGTCTCTGGGAGTGGACCGGGTCTTGTTCATGGGGGACGACGTGACCGACGAGACCGCTTTTGCCGCACTCGGCGAGAGCGATGTGGGGGTGCACGTCGGGTCCGGGCCGACCTTGGCCGGTGTCATCGTGCCCACGCCCTCGGCACTGGCAGACTTGTTGGAGAGGTTGCTAGCGGCCAGGGCCGGGGCCTTCCCGACCTCCTCGGGCTTGCGTCAGGGGCCGGCCCTAACCTGAGACGTTGTGTGCGGGCGGTTCTCGATCACCGGCGACCTGGACTTCTATGCCGAATACTTCGGCGTGGATGAGGTGGCCACGGATCGTCTCGAGCCCAACTGGAACGTGGCCCCGACCGACCCGGTCTACGTGGTTGCCGAACGGGAGGGAGTCAGGGCGCTGGGGTCGATGCCGTGGGGACTCGTGCCGCACTGGGCGAAGGACACGAGGTCGATTCATATCAATGCTCGCGCGGAGACCGTCTCCACTTCGGCCGCCTTCAAGGAGTCCTTCTCCCGCCGACGCTGTCTGATCCCGGCCGACGGGTTCTACGAATGGGAGCCCAAGGACGAGGGACGCACCCCTCATTGGATGTATCGCGCCGACGGGCACCCGATGGTGTTTGCAGGGATCTGGGCATCCCGACTCGATCCCGAGACCGACACCTGGCAACGAACCTGCTCGATCATCACCACCGAGGCCGAGGGGGTGATCACCTCGATTCACGACCGGATGCCGGTATCCCTTGTGCCCGGGGTGTGGGACGCGTGGCTCGACCGTGACCTCCGAGACGCCGAGGTCGTCGCAGGCCTGCTGCAGCCCATCGACGCGGAGGAGATCATGGAGCATCCAGTTTCGAGCAGGGTGAACTCGGTGAGGAACAACGGGCCCGAGCTCCAGGAGCAGGCAGAGCCCGAGACGCTGTTTTGACCCACCCGACGCTCCAGCGCGAGATGGGGATGACCGGAGCCATCGGCACCGGGTTGGGCTCGATCCTCGGCACCGGTGCCTTCGTCGCGATTGGGATCGCCTCGGGGATGTGGGGCGATGCAGTCGTGTTTGCCATACCGGCGGCCGGGGTCGTGGCGGTCTTCAACGGCCTCTCATCGGCCCACCTGGCCGGCAGGTTCCCTGTGGCCGGCGGGACCTATGAGTACGGCTATCAGACACTCGGCCCCTGGTGGGGGTTCACTGCCGGCTGGTTGTTCCTGCTCGCCAAGACCGCATCGGCCGCAACCGCCGCACTCGGCGTCGGTCTCTACCTGGGTGCCTCGATCGACCGGCGGCTCGTTGCCATCGCCTCCGTGGCGGTGGTCACCGGGTTGGTCCTGGCCGGCCTGAGACGCACCACCGTCGTCAACGCGCTCCTGGTCGGCATGACCGTGACCGCATTGGTCGTCTTCTCTTTCGCCGCGCTGGATGCCTCCGGGTGGGCCGCCCCGGCCCTGGACACCCCCCGGCCCGGCGACATCCTGGCCGCCATCGCCTTCCTGTTCGTGACCTACACCGGGTACGGCCGCATCGCCACCCTGGGCGAGGAGGTGCACCGCCCGGCTCGCACCATTCCGCGGGCGGTGATCGTGACCCTGACCGTCGCCGTGTTGCTCTACGCACTGGTCGAGATCGGAGGACGCGCCCTCGGAGGCAGCCAATGGGGGCTGGATCTGGAAACGGGCTCGACGCTGGCCCGGCTCATCACCCCGCCGTTCTCTACCGTGGTCGCCATCGGTGCGGTGACCGCCATGCTCGGGGTCCTGCTCAATCTCGTCCTCGGCCTGAGCAGGGTTTGGCTGGCCATGGGCCGCCGCCTCGACATGCCGCAGGCCCTTTCCAGGCTCGATCGACGGTCTGTTCCCGTGATCGCCATCCTCACATCCGCAGTCCCCGTCGCTGCGCTGACCCTCATCGGGGATATCTCTCTGGCCTGGAGCTTCTCCGCCTTCAACGTCCTCCTCTACTACGGGATCACCAATCTGGCCGCCCTCAGACTGGACAAGCGGCGAGCGACTGCCTGGCTCGGGCTCGCCTCGTGTCTGTTCCTGTCCTTCTTCGTCCCTATCGGCGTCTGGCTCACCGCGGCCGGTCTTGTCGTCATCGGCCTCATCTGGAAGGCACAACGCCGGATTTAGCCACCTGTCATCGGTACGCTGCCGTCGGCTTCGGACCCCATGAACAACGCAGTTCGTATCGCTCTCCTTGCGCTGTTGCTCAACTCCTGCAGTACTTTGGTCGGCGAGACTCCGACTCAGACAGCCGGGGGGAGCACCGGCTCGACCAACACCACCCCTGGAAGCCCCGGTACAACCTTCCGACCCTGTGTCCACGTCACCGGTGGCACGGACCCTGTCGCCACCGGGTCGGTTGCGGGCGACGCCCTGGCCCTGTCCGGTCAATTGTTCGTCTGCGCCGACGACGTCGTGGTGGTTGGAGAGTCCGATCTCAACGAAGTCGCCGCGGCAGCCCAACTGGCGGCGGCCTTGGGCGGCCCCCTGCTTCACCCCCACCCCCAGCTCGCGGCCGAGCTCGGTCGTCTTAAGCCGATGCGAGTCCATCTCCTCGGTGCCATCGAGACGACGACGCCACCGAACGCCGAGGTGTTGCGCCCCACCATTGTCGACGCCGTCGAGACCGCGCGTTCCGTCCTGAGCGTGACCGAAGAGGTGCGTCTTCCTGCCATCCCTGACGCATCGACCGTGGTGAAGACCGTCAACGCCATCGCCACCCGGGGACAGGTCGTGCTCCCCCAGACGGATCCCGATGTCTCCAGCACCAACCCGGCGCCTCCGGCGATCGACACATCTGCCGTGGTGACCGGGTTGGCCACCGAGTCGGACGCGACCTCGGTCTGGCTCGTCGACGCCGGCCAGCCGGTGGCCATCCTGTCGGCTGCCGCCACCGGTCGCGTCGCCGGGGCGACTGTCGTCGCCTACGACCCGGCCAATGTTCTCGGCCATCCGGAAGTCGGCATGGCGCTATCAGGGCGGACGAGCGAGTCGATCCGTTATGTGGGTGCCGTCCCCGATGCCACCGAGTGGGAGATCGCCCTTCTCTCCACCGGCCTCCAGGTGCCAGGCGGCGGGTTCTTCATCTTCCCCGAAGGCCAGCCACGCCGCTTCGTGGCCTTCTACGGCCATCCGGAGACGACCGGGCTTGGTGTGCTGGGCGAGCAAGGCCCGGAGGCGACCCTCGAGCGCATGGCGCCTTTCATCGAGGAGTACGCGGCCGATGGCAGCCAGGTGATCCCCACCTTCGAGATCATCGCCAGCGTTGCCTCTGCTCAGGCCACCGATGATGGCGACTACAGCTTCGAATGGCCGCCTTCCAGTTTCGAGGAATGGATTCGGGTCGCCGCGGAGAACGACATGTATGTCGTCCTCGATCTCCAGCCTGGTCGTGAGGACTTCCTCACCCAGGCCAAGCAGTACGAGGAGCTGCTCAGATTGCCCTTTGTCGGCCTGGCACTCGACCCGGAATGGCGTCTGACCTCGGATCAGGTTCACTTGGAGCAGGTCGGCCAGGTTCAAGCATCAGAGGTGAACACAGTGGTCCATTGGCTGGCCGACCTGGTCCGGGACAACGGGCTGCCACAGAAGCTGATCATCGTCCACCAGTTCCAGTCCCGGATGATCGTGGACCGGGAGACCCTCGACCAGAGGCCGGAGTTGCAGATGGTCATCCAGATGGACGGCCAGGGACCGATCGCCACCAAGGACGAGACCTACCGGTTCCTCACGGAGGGCCAGGAGGACGTTCATTGGAAGTGGGGCTGGAAGAACTTCTTCGACGAGGACTCCCCCACCCCCACTCCCGAGTACACAATGGGCAAGGACCCCGTGCCCGTCTTCGTGTCATACCAGTAGACCTGGCAACATCGACCGCAGGAAAGGAACGTCTTGACCAAGTTCGCCTACTTCTGTGGACATGAGCAGTGGCATCCCGAGGAACTGGTGCAGCACGCCATCCTCGCCGAGGAGGTCGGATTCGACGCGATTGTCGTTTCCGAGCACTTCCACCCCTGGGTCGACGATCAGTCGGCATCCGGATTCGCCTTCTCCACCATCGGGGCGATGGCGGCGGTGACCAACAGGGTGGAGTACATCACCGGGGTCACCACACCCTTGTTTCGCTACCACCCCGCAGTGGTGGCACAGGCGGCGGCAACACTGGACCGGCTTTGTGACGGGCGGTTCACACTCGGGGTGGGCACCGGCGAGAACATCAACGAGGGCCCGCTCGGGTATGACTTCCCGGCATATGCGGAGCGGAATGCCCGCATGGCCGAGTCTCTCGAGATCATGCGTCGTCTCCTCGACGGCGAGAAGCTGACCTACGAAGGCCAGTATTACCGGACCGATCGCGCCAAGCTCTACTCGCCACCTTTCGGGCCGGTTCCCATCCTCCTCGCCGCCGGTGGGCCGAAGTCGGCAACCCTGGCCGGCGAGAAGACGCAAGGGGTGATCGTCTCGGTCAAGGATCCGGCCGAGGCGGGCGAGAAGGTCGTCGAACCGCTCAGGGCAGCCGCCGAGAAGGAAGGTCGTCCGGATCCTCTCATCCTGGCCACACGATGGTCGATCTTCGCCGACGACGAGGACGAGGCATGGCGGGCGATCTACTCATGGCGCGGCCTGCGCGCTCCGGGAAGACTGGAGGCAGTCGATCCTGCCGACCTGCGGGCCATGGCCGATTCGATGCCCCGGGAGGAGATCCTGGGCCGATACGCCCTGGTTTCGTCCGCACAGGACATCGTGGAGACCTATCGACCTCTGGTCGAGGAGGTCGGAGCCGACATCGTCACCTTCCAGATGGCGTCGTTGGATCAGCCGGGCCTGATCCAGATGCTGGGTGACGAGGTGCTGCCCGCGCTACGCGCCCGCTGATTCCCGGCGGTCGATGACGAGGCGGAAGCCCTGGCCGGCATTCCCGCATCTAGCCCACGCGGGTGATCAACTCCACGAGTTGCAGGATCTCTTGGGTCGCTTCGGGTGACAGCGACTCGTCGGCGGCGGCCACGAGGAGCGAGGGCACCACGTCCTGGAGGGCGCGGAGGATCACCGCGGCGTCTCCGGTGGACGATCCGAGCAACGTCTCCACCGGCGACATCATGTCCTTGGCGAGCCCGGCGCCGAAGGAGGCAAACAGGTCGACGCGCTGACCGTCGACGTCCCTGGTGATGATCACCTGCTCGACCCCTTCCTGAGGAGTGACCCCGACCAGGAAGAAATCCACACCGTCCTCGGTGGTGGTGCCCAGTTCCTCGATTTCGACCGGGTCGCTGAAAGCATCCCCTGCCCCCTGGGCGAACCCGGCCCAGAAGTTGGCCGCGACGTCGATGTCGCCGGTCTCGAGGGCATCGGCGACCTCCCCCGACGTGGCCCCCTCGGCGAGGGAGGCAAGAGCCGCCTGATCGGGGACGGCCAGCGACCCCGCGGCAGCGAAGTCCCCGACAGCAAGGTGTGTGCGAAGCTCCTCGATGGCCGCCACTGGCTGGTCCGCCCCGTTCGCGAGAGTGATCGTGGTCGTCGACCCGCCGCCTTCTCCACATGCCAGGACGGCCACGAGCAAGGCCGGCAGCGCCGCCCTACGCATCATCGGCCATCGATTCCGGGAGGCGCCCCGTGCGTGCCAGTGCGGAACGGCTTTCCCGGCGGTTGAGGCCCGATCTCCGCCAAAGCCAGGCCAGGTAGACGAGCCCAATCGATTCGAGCACCCATCTCCACGGGTCCGACATCGCCCTCTCCCAAGCGAGCGGCCAGAACGGCGCCGCGCCGAACGGCATGTCCCACCCGAAGAACGGCCAGAAGAAGATCTCGGGCTTGGCCCACATGCCATCGAGCAGGAGATGGAACAGCCAACCGATTCCCAACGCCATGAAGGCGCGGCGTCGGCGGCCTCTTCTGGTCAGGACCAACACCAACGCCGTATATGCCGAGGCGACGGTGAGCGAGTGGAACCAGAGCTCTCCGGTCGAGAAACGCTCGGGGAACAAAACCGTGCCGATGGTCAGGTCGACGAGATCGAGCAGGATCACTCCCAGGAAGAGGAACCGCACGTCCACCTTCGGGTCCCTGAAGATCCACCGGAACAGCCAAAGACTGGCGCCCAGGTGCCAGAACAGCATCTCTCAGGCGACGAGGATTCGCCGGCAGTGCACGCATCGGGGAATGTCCGCCGAGAGCGCCTCGGCTTGCTCGGTGGGTGAGAGGGCCATATGGCAGCCACCGCATACCCCGTGATCGAAGCGACCGATGGCCACGCCCTCTTTCATATGGCGGAGCTTCTCGTACATCTCGACCAGGTCGGCAGGCACGGGGATGAGTGCCTCCCTCTTTCGCTCCTCCTTGCGAGCCAGCTCAGCGTCGATCTGCTTCCACTCCGCCTTTATCGCTGACTCAAGCGCTGCCTTCTCCGCCCCCAGGGCGTCGAGCCGAGACCGGAGATCGGTGACCGTGCTGCGTGCCGGGTCGACCTGCTCGAGCATCACCAGCACCCGCTCTTCGAGAGCCTCGCGCTGGGCCTTGAGACCCTGAACCTCGAGTCGCATGTGCTCGGTCTCGCGAGCACTCATCCCCCCGGCGTAGAGCCTGGTCTCATGCTCGTGGAGCTTGAGCTCGAGGATCTGGAGCTCTCCCTCGGACTTGTCGAAGTCGAGCTCGAGCGTCTTCAATTCGGCCGCTGCGGTCTCCATCTCGGCGTTCAGCTCCTGCTCGTGCTGGTGAGCCTGCTTGTAGGCCTCGAGCTCGGGAAGGGACTGCCTTCTCTCCAGGAGACGGTCGATCTGAAGATCGAGATCCTGGACGTCGAGAAGATCGGCGAGGCTCGTAATCTCCATGCAACGCCGGAGGCTAGCGGTGCCTCAGCGCCATGTTTCCGGGTCGATATGGGTCAGGTCGACCACCCGCCCGCCCACAACGTCGGCGACCAGGCCCACCAGGGCGACCATCCCTGGCCGCTCCGTGGCGACATGACCCGGGTCGATGACGGCAAGGCCCTGATCGAGGGCTCTCACCACGCGGTGATGGGACACGTCGCCGGTGACCAGGGCATCGGCCAGCGAGGCGGCCGGGTCGATGAAACCGGCTCCCGAGCCCGGCACCACCGCCACCCGCTCCAGACGCCGATCACGGTCACCGGAGACACGCAGGCCGTCGGAACCACAAGCGTCGGCGACTCTGACCTCGAGCGCCTCGAGCGTGCCCTCGAAGCCCCCGATCCTTCCGATGGCCGGGATCCCCTCGACCTCGTCGGCACCGAACGGGAAGATGTCATGGAGCTTCAACGCCGCGGCGAGCGCATCGGCGGTACCGCCCGGCGCCGCGTCGAAGTCGGTGTGGGTAACCACCAGATTGACCCTGGCACCGAGGAGCCGATAGGCCCGGGCCGATGGCGATCGCCCGGCCAGGATGCGGTTGACCGGTTCGAACAGCAGAGGGTGATAGGTGACCAGAAGGTCGACCGGCGTCTCCTCG
>Ga0105100_10000986_pt1 | contig 16805 bp, 12 predicted proteins | sample PPLLak12cMay2015_2_FD_87033 | JGI IMG/M metagenome (GOLD analysis project Ga0105100, IMG submission 87033) | Freshwater sediment microbial communities from Prairie Pothole Lake near Jamestown, North Dakota, USA - PPLs Lake P8 Core (1) Depth... | ecosystem: Environmental > Aquatic > Freshwater >...
GAAGCTCATCGGCATTGAGCACGTGGGACTTGGAACGGATTTCATGGAAGAAATCCCTGCCGAAATCATGATGGCGGCCCTGAAGGGGATTTCACCGGAAAATCTGCAGAAATACTATGGGAGCAGCATCGTCAAGGGGTTTGAATCCGCAGCAGAATTTCCCAAAGTGACGGAAGGGCTGCTCGCCAGGGGGTACAGCCCTGAAGACGTGAAAAAGATCATAGGAGGCAACTGGCTTAGCCTTTACGAAAAGGTGTGGCCGGGATTCTAGCCGGCAGCTACTGTGAATATTGGGAACATGCTTTCGAGGCCGGCCATGGGAGGTGTGGTCTCTCAAGCGCTGCAACCATTTCTTCAGTGCCATCCATCGGCGCCAAAAACTCAGTGGGTTATGGTGGTAGCCCATAGGCACAGATCCTCCGACTGGCTTGAACGTATGCGCCTAATTCGGGGAAGGTCCGAAGGCAAGGGGGCGGTTGGCGGGATGAGTCCATTTCCGGTTGCAGACTCTTGAGAGACCACACCTCCCATGGCCGGCCTAAGCGTGAGGTTACTTATAGACAATGCACCGCATGGATGAACATCAGGCCAGGCTTAAAGAGTGGATTGACGAAGGGGTCAAAGAACTCAGCGTCACAGGCCTGTCCGGTTCTGCTAGGGCTTACTGCCTGGCAGGACTTCTCCTTGAACTGGAAAGACCCTGTCTCATCGTTCTGCCCACCGCCAAAGACGCAAAGAGATTCCAGAGAGAATTGGAGTTCTTTCTTCCAAAGGGCTGTGCTGTCGGAGAGCCTGGCGATCGCAGGCTGTATACCTTTCCCATTTATGACATATCCCCGCTCAAAGGATTGAGCCCTCACCGGGAAATTGTTTCTCAAAGGCTGGAAGCGCTCTATGCGCTGGCCTCTGAAAAGGCCCCGGTGGTGGTGACTTCCGCGGAAGCCGTTCTCTTCAGAATCCTGCCCAAGAAGGAAATGATGGCTGCCCTCGACTTCCTTCAGGTGGGTGAGGAGGTAGACAGGGAAAGGCTCTTGCGAAAACTCGAAGCCTCAGGATTCCAGCGGACTTCCCTGGTGGAAGAGAGAGGGGACTACTCGGTGCGAGGCGGCGTCATCGATCTCTTCCCCCCGTTGTACGCCAACCCTCTAAGAGTCGAATTCTTTGGAGACAAAGTGGAATCCCTCCGGTTCTTCGATCCCCTGAACCAGAGGTCGCTCCGGAGTTTGAAGGAAGCGATCATCCTGCCGGCCAACGAGATCATCATGAGGGAGGCGAATGTGCAGAGGGCGAGGTCCATGGGGAGGCTTCCTGCGTTGATGAAGGAAGGGGGCGCTTTCCCCGGGCAGGAGGCGTGGCTCAATCACTTCTATGAATGTCCGGATACGGTTTTTGACTATGTCCCTGATCAGGGTCTTCTCATCTTCGTGGACGATCTCCAGATCGAAAAGGAGATCAAGACGTTCACGGAAGCTTTTATCCATGAAGAGAAGAAGCTCCGTCTGGAGTCTGAACAAAGAGAAAGCCCTTTACCGGAAATCGAAGGCATTCTTCTTGCTTCTGAGGAGCTCCATCAGCGATTCAGGTCGTTTCAAAATATACGGTTCGGGGAGTTGCCTCTCCGCAAAGAAGAGGTCGGAGCCAGAGCGTTTCATTATACCGGCCTGTTCCGAGTAGACGACGACCTCACCCTGAAGCTGAGCGGCAGAGGAAGGGCCTCCATGGCTCCTCTTGCCGAGAAAGTCACCCAATGGTTGAAGATGGGTTTTCGGATCGTTCTGGTTTGCCGCACAGAGCAGCAGGCAAACCGCCTCAGAGACATCCTTCAGAATTATCAGGTAAGCGTCGAGCGCGTGGTGTCCCATTGGCATGAAGTGCCTTCAGGAAAGGGTTTGACCATATGTCTGGGCCGCTTGTCCGAAGGTTTCTCATGGCCTGAGCTCGGCCTCCACGTGGTCAGCGAAGATGAGATCTTTGGTCCAAAGCGGTCCCTGGCCAAAACCAAGGCAGGAATGGGCGAGGTCGACTGGACAAGTTTCAGCCAGCTCAAGGCCGGAGATCTGGTGGTCCACGAGGATCATGGCGTTGGCCGCTATGGCGGCCTTTCCAAGATGGAGATCGATCAGAAAATCAATGACTTCGTGGTCATTGAATACGCGGGCAATGACCGCCTCTACGTCCCGGCGGATCGCATCAGCATTCTCCAGAAATACATCGGGGCGGACGAGAAAGAACCCAAGCTGGATCAGCTCGGGGGCCGCGCCTGGGACGTGGTCAAGCAGAAGACCAAGAAATCCGTCCGGGAGATCGCCAAACAGCTCGTAGAGATCTATGCGATCAGGAAGTACCGCCAGGGATTTGCTTTCTCCCGGCCGGACAACACCTTCATGGAGTTCGAGGCCGGCTTCGAGCATGAGGAAACCCCGGACCAGGTGAAAGCGATAGAAGATGTCCTGTCCGACATGGAATCGGATCGGCCCATGGACCGGCTCATCTGCGGGGATGTGGGGTTCGGGAAAACCGAGGTGGCGATCCGGGCGGCTTTCAAGGCGGTCATGGACGGCAAGCAGGTTGCCATGCTCGTCCCGACCACGGTTCTGGCGGAGCAACATTTTGAGACCTTCTCCAAAAGGATGCAGCCCCACGCGGTCACGGTGGCCGTGCTCAGTCGCTTCAAAACCAGGGCGGAACAGAAGGAGATCCTGGCCAGGGTCCGGTCGGGCAAGGTGGATGTGCTCATCGGCACGCACCGGATTCTCCAGAAGGATGTAAGCTTCAAGGATCTTGGCCTCCTCATGATCGACGAGGAGCAGCGTTTCGGCGTTAAGCAGAAGGAGGCGATCAAAGGCTTTAGGGCTCTGGTGGATGTTCTGGCCCTCACGGCAACGCCCATACCGAGGACGCTTCACATGACGCTTATGGGAATCAGGGATTTGAGCATCATTGAAACCCCTCCTGAAGATCGACAGCCCATCCAAACCTTTCTTTCTCCCTATGATGAGGGCGCGATTGCCCAGGCCATCCAAGTCGAACTGCAAAGAGGAGGCCAGATTTTCTTTGTTCACAACCGGGTGCAGACGATCCACGCTGTGGCCGACAGGCTCATCAAACTGGTTCCTCATGCTCGGTTTGCGGTTGCCCACGGTCAGATGAAGGAGAGGGACCTTGAGGAGACCATGATCCGTTTCCTGAAAAAAGAGATCGATGTGCTCGTGTGCACCACCATTATTGAGGCCGGTCTGGATATCCCGTCAGTGAATACGATCCTCATCAACGAGGTGGATCGTTTCGGTCTTGCGCAGATTTACCAACTGCGGGGGAGAGTGGGCCGCTCCGACGAGAATGCCTATGCTCACCTTCTTCTTTCACCGGATGCCACCCTCACCAGGGATGCGGAGAAACGGCTCAGGGCTTTGATGGATTTCTCTCACCTTGGGGCAGGGATTCAGCTGGCCATGCATGATCTCAAGATCAGGGGCGGAGGCAACATCCTCGGCTTCTCGCAGTCGGGTCACATCACGGCCATCGGCTATGAGCTCTATGTCCGGATGATCGAGCAGGCCATTTCGGAGTTGAAAGGAGAGGAGTGGCATGAGGAGGTGAATCCTGAAATCAATGTGAACATCCCTGCTTATTTACCTTCGAGCTATGTGGCGGATGCAGATGTGAGGCTGAATCTCTATCGGCGGTTGTCGGGCCTGCATGGGAATGAAGAGCTTGAATCCATGAAAGAGGAGATGCACGATCGGTTCGGCCCGTTTCCCCTTGAGGTGGTGAATCTCCTGGAGGTCATGTCCGTGAGGCTGCTTCTTAAGAAACTTCGAATAACGCGGCTCGATGTGGTTCCGGACGGCCTCATCGTTACCTTTTCGGAAGACACCGCCGTTAACCCGGCCAAACTGGTCAGCCTGGTGAAGAAGCAGCCAAACAAGTACCGGTTCTTGACGGAGAGAAAACTGAAACTAAGGCTCCCTGCTTGTCAACCCCTTGAGGCGCTCCTTGAATCCAGGAAAGTGATCGAGGCTTTGGCCTCCCCTTGACCCTTCGACGGCGCTCAAGCTCGGCCGTTCGATTTGACTCGGGGCGATGAGCTTGTCGAACCGCTGAGTGTCATCCCTGAGCGTGCCCCGGCTGGAAGCAAGGGGCAGCCGAAGGGTGGACACGGGGGTGGGGGGTGGCGTTCTTTTTATGCAAGTGATTTCGAAAAGTTGTCCCACTTCTCCAAGCCAAAATTCTACTTGCAATTTTTCCATGACCTGGTAATTTAAAAAACTGGCGTACTGTCGGCCATCCGTTTCGGTAGGGAGTGAATAGAGCTATCTCTAAACTTCTGTTGGTTGTGTTCGTAGCTTTTCTTGCGGCTTGTTCAGCATGCGACGTCCTGGACCGGCCTTCCGAGAAGACGGTCCTATCCGTGGGCGCCCGGAAAATCACTCCGGAGGATTTGAGAGTTCAATCCAGGCGCATGGCCTTTGAGTGGGATGGGACGAGCAAGGATTCGTTTGATTCTTTTGTCGAGAGGGTGGTGGATCACTACCTGATCCTGGAATACGGGAAACAGCAAGGCCTCTCTGTATCTGACGACGAACTCGAAAACACGGTGAGAGAAATAAAAAAAGATTACGCGGAGCAAGATTTCAAGGACCTTCTGGTGAGGGGCTACATTGATTACGGCGAGTGGAAAGAAGGATTGAGGGACCAGTTGCTGATCAAGAAGATCATCGGGAAAGCTTCTGAAGCCGGCCCCCAGGTTACCATTGAAGAGATAAAGGCCTACTACGAGTCCCACTCAGAGGAGTTCCGTCGACCGGCCGTGGTCCGGTTCAGACAGATCGTGACAAGAACCAGGGAAGAAGCGGAAAACGTGCAGAAAAGACTTGTGCAGGGAGGCGACATGGCGGCAAGCGTTGCCCAGTCCTCCAGGGTGCCTATTTCGGCAGGCAGCTCTGAGCCGGGCTGGTTTGCCAAAGGAGATTTGGATGAATCCATTGAAAAGGTGGTTTTCTCCCTTCCTGTCGGGAAGGTGAGCGCGGTGGTGGAGACTCCTTACGGGTTCCATATTATTGAAGTTCTGGGAAGGAAGCCGGAGGGCGTCCGAAGCCTTCATGAGAGCATGCCGGAGATCGAAGCCAAGCTTCGCTCCGAGCGAGGGGAAGCGTTTTATTCGGAGTGGCTTCAGGGCCTCCGTAAAGCGATCCCTGTGACCATCGATCGTGAACTTTTGAAAGAACTGGAGCTCGGATGAGGAAGGCCTTGCGACGTTTGTCTTTCCTGATTCTGGTGACGAGCCTATGGCCGGAACCACTTTTTGCTGCGGAAGTGTGTAACCGAGTGGTGGCGGTTGTGAACAACGATGTGATCACTCTCTACGAACTGAACAACAGGATGAAAGAAATGACGGGAGTGACCCCCGATGAGCTCAAGGTGAAAAGCGAGGCCATGTATCGTGATGCGCAGCAGAAGATTCTGGAGTTGCTCATTGATGAAAAGATCGCGCAGGCGAAAATCAAAGAACTGAGAATTCAGGTGTCCGAAAAACAGGTGGATAACTACGTCGAAAAGTTGAAACGGGATAATCAGTGGACCCAGGAGGATCTGGTCGCAGGGCTCGAAAAGGAGGGCCTCTCCTACGAGAAATACAGAGAGAGAATTAAGAGGGACATCGAGAGGGCGCAACTCATCGAGTATGAAGTCCGATCCAAGATCATTATCCGGGAAGAGGCGATTCAGAAGTATTATGAAGAGCATAAAGGGACGTTCGGGGTTGCGGAGAAAGTCCAGCTTGCCGGGATCTTTCTGATGCGAAAGAACTTGAAAAGCGAAGAGGAGATGCGGGAGCTTTACAGAAAGGCACAGGAGATCTCGGCCAAACTTAAAGCAGGCGCCGATTTCAGCCAGATGGCCGGAACTTACTCCGAAGGTCCTGGGGCAAAACAGGGCGGGGACCTCGGCCAGTTCACCGTGGATCACCTCGAACCCGGATTGAAGAGCGTCGTAGAAGCGCTGCCTGAGGGAGGAATCAGCGACCCGTTGGTGAGGCCGAACGGCATTCAAATCATCAAGGTGGCCAAAAAGCAGACGGGAAAAATCCGGTCCCAGGAGGAGATGAAAGAAGCCATTTATGGAATTCTCTATCAGGACGAGGTGAATACGCGATACCAGAACTGGATCAAAGAATTGAGGGAGAATGCGTACACCCGGGTGTTCTTCTAGCAGGCGTTTCTGCTTGATCTGCTGGTGGGCGAGTGGTTCTCTGAAAGGGTGGTCGGGTTGGAGACAGAGCAGAAGGAAATCCAGGCTAAAGAAGGAGAAAGCCTGCAGCAAGAAGCTCCGCAGGCGCCTCAGAGTGTCGGCGCCTTGCTGAAGAGAGAAAGGGAGCGGTTGGGCCTTAGCCGGGAGCGGATCGCCGAGACGATCCGAATAAGAACGCAAGTCGTTCAGGCGATTGAAAATGAAGCCTGGGACTCTCTCCCCCCTCCCGTCTTTGTGCGAGGTTTCTTGAGGTCTTACGCAAAGGCGCTTGGTCTCAGCCAGGGTACGGTGACCGACCTCTACACGAAGCGAATGCCCCCTGAATCTCCCGGCCCGGAGCCTCGCCTGGCGCCTTCAGGGAGTCGTGGGCGAAAAGCATGGTTCGTTCTTCTTGCCCTGACCCTGCTGATCGGGGTTTACGGCATGTGGCACTTCTATTCTTCCTCGCAGGTCAGCCAAGGATCTCGCGAAAGCAAAGAAAGAGATCAGGAAGGAGTTGCCGCACCGTCTCAGCTGGCTGTTGCGAGTCCACCGCCGGTTCGTGCGGCAGAGGAACCCTTGAAACCGGAACCGCGCCTGGTGCCGAGCGCAGGCCAGGACACGCCTTCCAGCCCACAAGGAGATGAAACTAGGGCGAGGCGTCAGGCCGACGACGGAGACAGGTGGCTTTCCCTCACAGGGATGGTCAAGGAAAAGACCTGGGTCCGAATAAGGATCGACGGCAAGGAGGAGAAGGAGTACCTTTTCCAGCCGGGGTCCAGACCTCAGTGGAGGGCGAAGGAAAGTTTCTACATGCTCATCGGGAACGCGGCGGGGATTGATTTTGATCTGAACGGAAAGAGAGTGGAGAATCTGGGCAACCCGGGTCAAGTGATCCGGCTGACCTTGCCCAAGGACACTGGACAGCGAGAAAGGGCAAACTGACGTGAGCAAGGTTCTCGATACCTTTGAGGAGAGAGGTTTTGTCGAACAGGTGACGGACCGTGCAGAGCTTAGCAAAGATCTGGAGGCGCCGATGACCTGCTACATCGGCTTTGATCCCACGGCGAGCAGCCTGCACGTCGGCAGCCTCGTTCCCATCATGTCCCTGGCCCATATGCAGAGGGCGGGCCATCAGCCGATTGCCCTCGTGGGCGGGGGAACCACGCTGGTAGGGGACCCGAGCGGAAAGACGGAAATGCGGCGACTCATGAGCCGTGAAGAGATCAACCGGAACGGGGAGGCCATCAAGAAGCAGCTGTCCCGTTTTCTTGATTTCAGTTCTGAGAAAGCGCTGATGCTGAACAACGCAGACTGGCTGTGCGGCCTCAACTACATCGAGTTCTTGCGGGATATCGGCCGCCATTTCAGCGTCAACAGGATGCTGGCCGCGGAGAGCTACAGGGTCCGGCTGGAAAGCGGCCTCAGTTTTATTGAGTTTAACTACATGCTCCTTCAGGCCTACGACTACTGGCATTTGTTCAAGCACTACCAGTGCCGCCTGCAGATGGGGGGCAACGACCAGTGGGGGAACATCCTGGCCGGAGCGGATTTGATCCGCCGGACGGAGGGGGACGTGGTTCACGCCCTTACGTTCCCTCTGATCACGACTTCCTCCGGTATCAAAATGGGCAAGACGCATAAGGGCGCGGTGTGGCTGGATTCGAAACTCACGACCCCTTATGACTACTATCAGTACTGGATCAACCAGGATGACAATGACGTGGAGCGGTTTCTGGCCCTTTTCACTTTTCTTCCCATGGAGGAAGTAAGGAGACTGGGGGCTCTGAAGGGAGAGGGGATTCGGGAGGCCAAGGAAGTGCTTGCCTTTGAAGCCACCGCGTTGTGCCATGGACAAGAGGAAGCGGATAAGGCAAGAAGCGCTGCCAGAGAGCTTTTTGGGGGCGGCGAATCCGAGTCCTCCGAATCCGTCCCGATGTGCGCCATCGGGGCGCAGGAACTGGAACAAGGCCTTGCCGCTTACCTGCTTTTCGAAAAATGCGGCCTGTGCAGGACCCGAGGGGAAGCCCGGCGCCTCCTCTCACAGGGCGGAGGGTATGTCAACGGGAAGCGAATCGATGCCTTTGATCAGGTGGTCAGTTCGAAGGATCTCGCGAGCGGATCGATTCTCCTCAGAGCCGGTAAGAAGAAATATGTCCGAGTAACTCCCGGCTAGGAAGAAGCGCAGGGAAGGATGAAAAAAACTCGCAAAAAAAAGTCCGAACCGGCTAAGCCGGAAACCTCGCCGAAGGTCGAGCTCATTGAACCGGCCCGCAGAGCGGGGAGAAAAAGAAAGACAAGCGTCGAGCCAGGCCCGGGCGAGAGGCTTGAAGCCCGCGAAGCTCCGTCCGTGTTGGATCTCCGGCCGGTTGTCACGACGAGGGAGAGGGGTCTCGTCCCTTATGATCCTCTCCAAATGTATTTGATGGAGATCAAGAATTTCAGACTCCTCACCCGAGAGGAAGAGATAGACCTGTCGATCCGAGTGAGGGAAAAGAAAGACCAGAAGGCCGCCTATCTTCTCGTGACTTCGAACCTGAGGCTTGTGGTTAAGATCGCCATGGACTTCCACCGATATTGGACAAAAAGCCTTCTGGACTTGATTCAGGAAGGGAACGTGGGATTGCTTCAGGCCGTGCGAAAATTCGATCCCTACCGGGGAATCAAATTCTCCTATTATGCGTCTTTCTGGATCAAGGCGTACATGCTTAAGTTCATTATGGAGAACTGTAAGCTAGTGAAGATCGGCACGACTCAAACGCAGCGTAAGCTTTTTTTCAATCTGGCGAAAGAGAGAGACAAACTGATCTCCCAGGGCTTTGCTCCGGAACCTCGGCTTCTGGCCGATCGGCTCGATGTCAAGGAGAAAGAAGTCGAGGAGATGAGCCAGCGCCTGGGAGGCGGGGAAGTTTCGATCAATGCGCCTGTGGGCGATGATGGCAAGGAGGTCTACGGATCGTTCTTGCCGGATTCCGGAACCGCGGTGGACGAACAGCTCTTTGAGAAGCAGAACAGAGAAGTCCTCCTCAGTAAACTGGAGGAATACAAAAACAAGCTTTCGGGAAAAGAGCTCGACATCTTCTTACATCGGATCATGGCGGAGAATCCCGTGACGCTGCAGGAACTGGGTGAAAAGTACCATATCTCCCGTGAAAGGGTTCGCCAGATTCAGGAAAGAATTGTCAATAACATCAAGAAATGGCTTACGGAGCAGATCCCCAATTTTGAAGAAAACTACTCCAATTTCATCAAATGACCGAGGGCTCGCGACCCCTGCTTTGAAGGATCACAGGGTCTCTACGCACCGATACGGGTTCCTTTGTTTTTTTGCCCTCCTTTCGCTTCTCTCCTGCTCAGGCCTGGAGCCCAGAACGCAACCCGAACCGGCGATCGAGGTTGCAACGATTCAGGACGAAGGAAAAGAAGACCGGCTGGAGCTGGCCTATCGCTATTTCCTTTCAGCCTCCCTGGCTGAAATCGATGGGCAATACGAGGAGGCGCGGCGGTTTCTTCTGATGGCGATCGAGCAGGATCCGGACTCCGCCTATCTCCATGCGAAAATGGCCGGCGTGCTCAGGGTTCTCAAACGAGATCAGGAGGCTCTGGAGTCTGCGTTGAAAAGCGTCGCTCTGGAGCCGGGAAATATCGAGAACCGATTCCTCTTGGCGGAGATCTACACCCAGATCAAAGACGATGAGGCTGCGATCAAAGAGTACAGGCGGATACTGGAACTGGAGCCGCGGCAGAAGAGATCGCGTCTTGTTTTAACCACGCTTCTCATCCGGAAGGGACAGTACAAAGCCGCGGTGGAAGAGCTCGATCGTCTGATTCAGGATGATCCAGATCTCGTGATCGCGCACTATTACAGGGGGCGAGTTTACCTGGAAATGGGGAATCATCCTGAGGCGGAAAAAAGCTACTTGGAAGCGCTGAAACTGAACGAAAGCATGGAGCCTGCTCTCTTCGACCTGGGGGCTCTCTATCAGGTCAAGAAGAACTATGCCGCCGCGGCAACGATCTATGAAAGACTTCTCCGCTTTTATCCCGGCAACGTGATCGTGCGGGAAAGACTCATCCACATGTACTACCAGCTCGGGGAAGAAAAGAAAGCGGAAAATCAAATGGAGGAAATCAAGAGGCAGACCAGCCCAGGAGACCCGGGCCGGCAAACCCTGGGGCTGATCTACCTCCGCCACGGAAAGGTGGAAGAGTCCATCTCAGAGCTGAATCTCATTGTGAACGCCTGGCCCGATGACGACAAGTCCAGGTACTATCTCGCCTCGGCTTACGAAGAAAAGGGAGAACACGACAAGGCTCTGGAGCACTTCCAGAAGATCAAGTCAGGTTCCGAATATTACGGAAACGCCAAAATCCACATCGCCTTCATCTTGGAGAGCCAGGGACGATCCGAGGAGGCGATCGAGATTCTTGAAAAGGCCATTCAGATCGAAAAGGAAAAAGTCGAGCTCTATCTGATGCTCTCATCCCTCCACGAGAACCGGAAGGATTACGACAGGGCGATTGAGGCCCTGGACCGGGGTCTGAAGGTGGACGGAAAAAATGTGGAACTGATTTTCCGGATGGGCGTCGTGCTCGACAAGAAGGGAGACAAGAACAAGGGCATCGAGCAGATGCGGCGAATTCTTGAAATCCAGCCGGAGCATGCGGATGCCTTCAACTACATCGGGTACACCTACGCGGAGCAAGGCATTCGACTCGATGAGGCAATAGACCTGATCCAGAGGGCTCTCAAAATAAAGCCGGGCAGCGGCTATATTATCGACAGTCTTGGCTGGGTCTATTACCAGAAAGGGCTTTATGACGAAGCTCTGAAATATTTGCTCGAAGCGGCCAATCTGGTTCCCAACGACCCCACCATCATCGAACACCTGGGCGACGTTTATTTCAAAAAGAAAATGTACGAAAAATCATTGGAAAAATATGAAAAGGCCCTTACCCTGAATCACCCTCAAGCCGACAAGGTAAAGGAGAAGATTCAGCAGTTGAAAAGGCTTCTCAAGCAAACCCACCCTGAAAGCAAACGATCCACCAAAGCCCTCTGACCATGAAAGAGAATCCCTGTCCCCGCGACCGGAGGATGCCGTTCATCCTCACTCTGATAGTGCTCATCACCCTTTCCGGATGTGCTCCGGTTCTCTTTAAGAAACCTCTGAGTGATCAGGAATTGGGAAAGATCATGTCTCTCTTGAAAGCGCAGGAAGAGGCGGCGAACGCCTTTTACACTACGGGGCAGTTGGTTGTGAAGGACTGGTACTGGGATCAAGAGGCGAACACCCTCATGGCAGGGACCAGGACCCCTTTGAGATTGAGGATGGAGATCACTCACGCATGGGGCCAGCCGATCTTGCATCTTCTCGTTGTCGGCCGGACCTTCAAAGCCCTCTCCTACGGGGAGAGAAAACTCTATTATGGCGACCTGACCCCGGGGGCTCTTTCAAAGTTTTTTCCCGCCGATCTTGATGCCGACATGATCTGGGGAGTGCTACGGGGATTTCCAAGATTGCGGCCGGATGGCCGGATAGCATCGAGGAAAGGCGATCAGATGAGCCTCTTGGACCAAAATGGGGTTGAGGTGGAGATCCTGGAACTCGATGCCGAAAACGGGCTGCCGAGACGGATTTCTTTTCCTGAACAAAAGGTTGCGGTAAGCTATGCCGATTTTCAGCAGGAGAGCGGTATCCTCTATGCCAAGGAGGTGAGGGTCACGCACCTGGAGGGCACCAGAAATCTCACCCTCAAAAATGGAAAAATGGTCTTCAACAAGCCGATTCCTGATGAGATCTTCAGGATGGAGATACCGCCGGGATTTGAGACAGAGCACATACAGAAAGCCCATTCGAACTGAGGAATGGACGAATTAGGGAATCCCGAATTTTCAAATCCCACCATTCACAATTCCACAATCCCTTACTTCCTAGCTACCCTCCAATACTCGACATATGTCGGACGCACTTCTTGGGGTCCGTTTGAACCAGGCCGTGGTCCTTAGGCTTCTTGTCGATGGCAAGCTTGACCAGATCGAGAAGATCCTCTTCGCTTCGCCCTTGGCGCAGAGGGGTCTTGATGTCGATTTCCTTGTCCGAGAAGAGACAACCTCTCAGATGGCCTTCGGCGGTGAGACGCAATCGGTTACACCGATCGCAGAAGTGATTGCTGATCGCGCCGATCAAACCAATCTCTCCCTTTGCTCCTTGCAGCTTGTACCTCTGGGCAGGTCCGTCCAAGGAATGGTTCTCCAGGGCCTTCAGATCGCCGAGCGTTCTGATGGTATCCAGAATCTCATCGGCAGAGATAAACCGGTCGCTCGTCCAGCTGTTGTTTTTGCCTATGGGCATGAATTCAATAAAGCGGACGTGGTAAGGTTTCGTGAGTGTCAGGCGGCCGAAATCGAGAATCTCATCATCGTTGATTCCCCGCATAGCCACCACGTTGATCTTGATGGGGTTAAAACCGAGACGCTCCGCTTCCTCGATGCCCTCCAGCACGCGATGAAAGTAGTCCCGGCCCGTGATCCGCACGAACTTCTGAGAATCAAGAGAATCCAAGCTCACATTGATGCGGCAAATCCCGCAACGCTTGATGTCTGAAGCGAATTCCTTCAGGAGGACTCCGTTGGTTGTCAAGGAGATTTCCTTCAGATCCTCGAAGGCGGAAAGCTTTTCCAGGAAGGGAATAAAGCCCTTGCGGACCAGGGGTTCCCCTCCGGTCAGCCTCACCTTGCGTATCCCGGCTTTGATGGAGAGCTCGACCAAGTGGAGCATCTCTTCATAGGAGAGGACCTGGTCGTGAGGGACAAAGTCCACCCCTTCTTCCGGCATGCAATAGACGCACCTCAGGTTACATCGATCCGTCACAGAGAGACGGAGGTAATTGATAATTCTGTTTCCCTTTGCGGGAGAGAGTTCAGCACTCATGGGATCACTTCAATGTTTACGGGCAACAAAAGAATTATTCTCCCTTCGACGGGATGATGACGACATGCTCTTGACTTTACGGAACAGATAAACGCACCTTCACAGACAGATAAGAATATATATCCTGGAACGCTAAAATCAAACGCCGAATGCTGATGGATATTCAACTCATTGCGCTTTCCTGAAAAATCTTTTTTTGAAAATAAAGAACAGGACGACCAAGGCGAGCAGAATGATCATGGCCACGTTGTACCGCACCATGAAATCACCCATCTTCTTTTCCACCGTTTCCCAGTGAGTCCCAAGAGTGTGGCCCAAAAAAATCCAGATCAGATTCCATGCCGCGCAACTCAGGAAAGAGAGGAGCGCCACAGGGAGGGTTCTGAAGCGAGATATTCCCGCAGCCAAGGCAACGGCGGAACGGATGCCCGGCATGAATCGATTGAATAGGATCAGGAAATACCCGTACCGCCCAAACCATTCCTCTGCCTTGATAATGTCTTTTGCCCGGAGGAACCGGAAATCTCGCTCAATAAAGAAATGTCTTCCCAGAAATCCTCCGATCCAGAAGAGGCTCAGAAAACCGAGCAAGCTCCCGACCGTCGTGGAAATGTAGACTCCTGCAAAGCTCAGTCTTCCCATTCCCACCAAAAAGGCCCCGAAGGCCGTGATCGTGTCACCGGGAATGGGTGGCACCAGGTTTTCCACAAAAGCGCTCAATCCTAAGAGAAAGTAGATCAGGAAGTCGGGAAGGGAACGTAGTTCGTTCAGAAATTTTTCGATAACCATTTCGTGATTCTCGGTGAAGGAGAAATCTTGCCAAAAAGCAGGGTATTTATACTCGATCCTTTTTGGTTCTCAAAGAAAAAAGAGATTGACGGGCCTGCAGGCATCTGTTAGACGAAACACAAGAACATAGAATGAGTGATGGGTGAACGATGGTCAAAGAAAAACTGAGCCGCAAAGAACTGCTGAAAGGCCCTGATGAGTTTTTAACCGTTTCAGGGAGGGCTATCCTCTACGTCAAAGAACATGCCAAGCCTTTCAAGGTTGCGGGATACATTCTTGCTGGAGCCGCGCTGGTGTATCTCGGCGGCAATTACTACTTCAACTATGCAAACAGGAAGGGGCAGGAAGCCTATAACGCCGCCTACTATGAAGTCATCAAGATAAAAGAAATCAAGGCAGACGATGAAGCCCTGAAAAAGTCGGAAGAGCTTTTCAAGAAAGTTGTTACCGATCATGGCCTATCCAAGGCGAGTCGGCTTGCGCCGCCGCAAATCGCCCACCTCAAGTTCCTTGAAAAGAAATATGATGAAGCCATCCAGTTCTATCAAGCCTTTCTCAAGGAAGTTCCAGAGAATACGGTCTATCAGTCTCTCGCGTTGTTGGCTCTGGCAGCCAGCTATGAAGGCCAGGGAGACTTCGGAAAAGCCATCGAAGCCCTGCAAAAAATTCTTTCCAGCTCGGAGAAGTCCTTCAGAGAGCAGGCGACCCTTCATCTGGCAAGGGTTTACGATCTTTCCAAACAGCCGGAGAAGGCGAAAGAGACGCTCAAGGAATTCATCGAGAAGTACAAGAACTCCCCTTTCCACCCCATGGCCAAGGCCCGCCTCAGTGACTATTCGTCCTGAACACACGGGCACTATCCCGGCGCTTGCGCGGTGCTCCTTTGTTTGTCTAACAAACCGAAATTCATAGAAAACCAGGGTAGTCTCCTTTTCCCTCCGCGGAGGAGGCCTGATTTGGTTTTTGCTTGACAAGGAAAGTTCGATCATCTATGGTCACGTTGTAGCTAAAATGTAGCTTTTGCGAAGGGAGGGTGAAACGATGATCATTGCCGAAATACTGGCTCGGAATGCTAGGCTGTATGGGGATGAAGTGGCTCTCGTTGAAAGAGAACCTGCCAAGAATCTTAGGAGGGCGATCACCTGGAAGGTTTTCGACGACCTGGCGAACAAGGTCGCCAACGCCTTGATTGCAAAGGGCATCAAAAAGGGGGACAAGGTCATTCACCTGATGATGAACTGCCTGGAATGGCTTCCGGCCTATTTCGGAATCCTTCGAACCGGGGCTTGGGCCGTTCCCCTGAACTTCCGTTTTACCGCCGACGACATCCGTTACTGCGCGGACATCGCAGAAGCCAGGGCGATCCTCTTCGGGGAAGATTTTATCGAGCGAGTGGACAAAATCAAGCAGGACCTCAATGGCATGAAGGATTTCATCTATTCAGGTCCCAAGGAGATGAAACCGAAGTACGCAGAGGATTTCGACGATGTTGTGAAAGGGGCTTCAACGGCGGAACCAAAAACCCCGATCAGCCTCTTGGACGAAGCGGCACTCTACTTCACTTCCGGCACTACGGGGCAGCCCAAGCCCATTCTCCTCACGCACAGAAACCTTGAGCACGCTTGCATCGTGGAGAACCGGCATCACAACCAGACCCACAAGGACAATTTCATATGCATCCCGCCTCTCTATCACACCGGCGCCAAGATGCACTGGTTCGGGAACTTTATCGTGGGCGCCAAGGGCGTTCTTCTGAAAGGCGTGAAACCCGAATGGATTCTGCAGGCGGTTTCCGAAGAGCAGGGCACGATTGTGTTTCTCCTCGTCCCCTGGGCGCAGGACATCCTCGTGGCCATCGAGAACGGCCAGATCAAGCTGAAGGATTACAAGCTCGATCAGTGGCGATTGATGCATATCGGCGCCCAGCCTGTGCCGCCGGCCCTGATCAGGAACTGGAAAAAAGTTTTTCCGAAACAGGAGTATGACACGAACTACGGGCTCAGCGAAACCACCGGCCCGGGATGCGTCCACCTCGGAATCGAAAACGAGCACAAGGTCGGCTCCATCGGCAAGCCCGGTTTTGACTGGGACTACCGCATCGTGGATGACCAGGTACGGAATGTGAAAAAAGGGGAGCCGGGCGAACTGGCGGTCCGAGGTCCCGGGGTCATGACAGAGTACTACAAGAATCCGGAAGCGACCAAAAAGACACTAGTGGACGGTTGGCTCATGACCGGAGACATGGCCCGGGTGGATGAAGACGGGTTCATCTGGCTCGTAGACAGGAAAAAGGACATCATCATCACAGGCGGGGAGAACATCTTTCCTGTGGAAATCGAGGATTTCCTGATCGAGAACGCCAACATCCAGGATGCGGCGGTGATCGGAATCCCGGATGAGCGGCTCGGCGAAGCGGTCACGGCCATCATCAAGCTCAAACCGGGCAAGCAGATGACGGAAAGGGATGTGGAGAAGTACTGCGAAGCCCTGCCGAGGTACAAGAGGCCGAGGAAGATTATCTTTGATGATGTCCCCAGGAACCCCACAGGAAAGATCGAAAAACCCAAGCTGAGAAAGAAATACGCAGGATTTGCGGAAAGTTTTAAACTGTAACATGCGTCGAGTGGATCAAGAAGTTCCATTTAACCTTTAAACCGATAGGGGGAATAAAATGCACAAGCTACTTGAAGATGCTCCTGGAAAGGAGATGCTCCTTCTTGGCAATGAGGCGATTGCGCGCGGGGCACTGGAAGCGGGTGTCGCCTTTGCAACCTGCTATCCCGGAACTCCCTCTTCCGAGATTCCCGAACAGTTCTTTGAGATCAGCAAGGAAACAGACCTTTACTTCGAGTA
>Ga0105100_10000988_pt1 | contig 16752 bp, 17 predicted proteins | sample PPLLak12cMay2015_2_FD_87033 | JGI IMG/M metagenome (GOLD analysis project Ga0105100, IMG submission 87033) | Freshwater sediment microbial communities from Prairie Pothole Lake near Jamestown, North Dakota, USA - PPLs Lake P8 Core (1) Depth... | ecosystem: Environmental > Aquatic > Freshwater >...
CCTTCACGTTTTTGAAGACTCCTATATCAAAGACTGGATAACTGAGAAAGGCTACCAAGTAATTGCCTGCTATACTCCATACTGCATTCACTTCAGACCTGAAGATGTGTGGACCTTAAAAGGTAGCTCAAGAATAATAACTGATGCCATAAGGTGCGGTAGCCCAAGGTTGATTATCAGACTAGTACTCGCCTACGGTTTTTACGCTGCATATTCCATATATCAGTTGTTCACAAACAAGACATAAAGCTCCTAAGCTGCACAAGCCTCACAGCACAAGTTTCGAATAGGTCTATATTCTTATATGTTGCATCAGTATCACGAAATCAACAAGGAAATTTCAGCGGAAACACGGAGGAGACTGTGATGCAGGCAGTTGATGTTGTATTGCTGACGAAAAACAGCGACTACCTTCTTGAGAAATGCATTGCCTCCATCTACGAGAACGTTCCAGTTAACAACCTGATAGCGGTTGACGGCTTTTCAACCGACCGCACCATGGATATTATAAACAGACTGAAACGGAAAAACGGAAATGTCAAAACGCTGAATGTAGATGGTTCTAGAGCCAGGGCAAGGCAGAGAGGCATTGACCAGGTTGAAACGGAATCGTTTGTTTTCGTTGACAGCGATGTCATCCTCAGCAAAGGCTGGTTTGAGAAAGCAAAAAAATGGTTGACTAGTGATGTCGGCGCTGTTTGGGGAGTAAACATCGATGTGATTCCGGGAGTCAAGGATGAGCGTATTATGCAGTTTCAGAGCTTGATAGCGCGGCAATGTTTCGGTATCAGAGGCGGAATGCACGACACCCTAATTCGTACAGACGCTGTGAAGGGAATCGAGATTCCAGAGCAACTACATGCTTATGAAGACGCGTTCATCATCAACTGGATAAAAGAGCGCGGCTACAAGACTGTGATCGGCGACGATATTTACTGTTTGCATTACAAGCCGCCTGGAAACTGGAGACTGCAAAACGGTGTCTCACAGGCTATAGTAGAATTCCGCTGCGGCCTACTCTATTCGCGGATGTTGACTTATGGATTTTATTATCCGTTTTTCTTGCTCTATTGGTTTGTTCAGTTTGCACTCCAGATACCGGAGAATTTTCATCGCGCTAATGCGGTCCAAAGATGATCTGAAACCGGTCGCGGCAAAGTCTTTGTTCTACCGTCCTTGATTACTAAAACTCTTTCGTTTGACTTTCCTAGGAATTCACCTATTATTGAAGCTTGGATATTTTCACCCTCAAGATTCTCGGTAATGTCTTTTGCTTTCTTCGGATCTGCCGAAATAAGCAAAGCCCCCGAGCTTATCAGTTGCAACGGATCGATTTTGAAATATCTGCATATCCCAGAAGTTTCAGGAGCAACTGGAATATTCTCCCTGAAGATTCTCACTCCCAAGCGGGATGCATCAGCGATTTCATGGATTCCTCCTGCGACTCCTCCTTCTGTTGGGTCGTGCATGGCATGGACTCCTCCAGTTCTCCAAGCGGTCATGGCGTCTTTGACAACGCTGATTCTGCAATAGAAATCTTTGGCGTTTTCCACGGCAACTCTGCTGAATCTCTTTGCTATCTCCCTTTCCCTGTCTGTGGCTAAGATCGCGGTCCCTTCTATGCCTGCAGTCTTCGTTAAAATAATTTTGTCCCCTGCTTTTGCTCCAGCGGCTGTAACGTACCTGCCTTTTTCGGTCAAACCCATAATACAGCCCACGACAATGGGCTTTGCCAAGCCTGGCGTTGTTTCGCAATGACCGCCTACGATAGCTACGCCCAAATTTCGGGCTGCATCGTGCATCTGGGTGCTAATCATGTCTACGAGGTCTTTGTGCGCACCCTCAGGAAGGAGTATGCATGAGAAGAAAAAGGAAGGTTCCACGCCGAATGTAGCGATGTCATTGGCATTCACATTGACTGCAAGCCAACCGATTCGTTCGATAGCCCCAGTGATGGGATCCATGGAAATTACTACGGATTTGTCCCCCACATTGATGACTGCACCGTCAATCCCAGCTGATGGACCTACAACAACCTCTTCACGTTCAGCGCCGAGGTTCTTGAAAACCACTTCTTTCAGCACGTCTATAGGGATTTTTCCTGGCGGCAGTTTCATCTTGAACTCACCTAGAACGTTGTTCGTTTGCCCTCTAGTTGTGGAAAGATGCGCAAGATAACATTAGCAATCGGTATTGCTACCAACAAACCAACAAGCATTTGTATGATATTGATCGGAATTTCGACAAGCGCAACTGCGAATGGATAGCCAAGTACTAATATTTCGTAAAGAAAATATCCTGACACCATGATTAATCCTCCTCCGACGATGGAAACAACAGCACAGAGACCACGGTTTGACATGTATCTCTGAAGTCTGATATAAAGAAAACCGACAGTCGCTCCTTCAAAACCCTTGATCAGGAATGTCCCGGGGGCAAATTGCGCTGCACCAGGGACCACCATATCAGCTATTGCTGCGCCAGCTCCAGCAATGGCTCCCACATAGGGGCCAAACATCAAAGATGCGATATATATTGTGGTTTCGCCCAAATTGAAGTATCCGCTTGTAGCAGGTATGGGGACGACGAAAGAATACGTCGCCACGAATACCAGAGCAGCAAATATTGCTCCTAAAGCGAGCTTGAGGGCTGTCATAGGAGGATTATGGGATTGTGTCATTTGGCTTCACTAGAAGAGCTACTCTCTTCGTACTTTCTTTATGATTTCTTCAGCTATCACCAAATCATTTTGGGTATTTATATTTAAAAGAACCTCAATATCTTCTGTAATTATTGCACTCGTGGCGATCTTCCCCTCATCCCGGATTCTTTCACCGTTTATTACGTTAACTCCAGACACGGCATACCATGTCCCCTCATATTCGTCGGTAGATGAGACCGAGAGCCTGAATCTTTCCCGTGTTTCTATTGGCACAAAAACTGCCAGTGCATCCTTCCCGCATTTTGCGAAAGCTGAGATAACTCTATCTAAAAATCTCCCCGTCAATGCGGGCAAATCTGAGGGAATAATCAACACTGGAAGTAACAAATTTGCCTTGGTTATAGCTTGAACCAGATCATTGTGATATCCCTTGCCGTCCGTCCTGATTATCTCTAATCCGTCTTTCAAACACTTGGCTTCGGTCTCAGGAGTGTTCTTGCTTGTTACAACATAGAATTCTGGGATTTGTCTGGAAGATTTGACTGCTTCAACCACATGCTCTACTAGCGGCTTACCCATGAACTGCACAAGTGGCTTCTCAACTTTCAGTTCCATCCTCTTGCCCATGCCGCCGGCCATTATTAGAGCAGGGACTCTCATAACGCAAACGCTCCCGCAGCAAAAATCAACACCCCAGCTCTTACAACCTCGTTCGTTGCTCCCATCATATCACCGGAGACTCCGCCAAAAACGCTTTTCCCAACCCACCCCATTAGTACCCCGAAGAGAACGCTAATCAAGATTGTGCCGAAACCGACGAAGCCTAAAAGGGGAACGACAATGAAGGTCGCAACGAGGTACGCTATTATGCTGCTCTTTCTCTTCGCGCTTTCCAAGAATATGGAACCCAATCCTCTATGAGTTGGTTTACCCACCGCTGCGATCGTAACCATCGCCAATTTGGCCCCTACTTCAGACACGATTATCAACAAGAAGGCAATCGCCCAATTCAAAAAGACTAGGCCCAAAAGCGCTAGAAATTCGACGACAATTGCGAGAGTAGCACCTTTGTAAGATACGACCCACCTGTGTGCTGCTGCTCGCCTCTCTTCCAGGTTGCCCAAGCCTATCGCATTACCCAAATCTACAAGGCCATCGAAATGTTGAAGCCCCGTTAACACCAAAAGAAATGCCATGGTCATAATTGCAGGAATCAATCTCTGCAGAAGTTCAGTTGGAACTTGAATAAGTGAGTTAATCAACAACAAAATGTAAGATGTTACAAAGCCAGAAGCCAAAAAGTACGTTCCCCCAAGCAGTCCGATGAACGCTCCTATCAAAGGAAACAAAAAAACATGCTCTGCAGTTGTTACAACAAAATCTTCAGTCGCTCCCAACGGTATGATAGTGAAGAAAGAAAGCATGTCCCTAAAAGTTTTTATAGCTTTCACCGGCGACATATACCATTAACTCTCTAAAACAAGATATAACTTTGTCGTGGACTTCATGGACAAACTCGATGAAAAGCGAATACTGGTGACTGGGGGAGCCGGTTTCATAGGCTTCCACCTCTGCAGAAGACTCTCCGAGCTGACACCTGGACTGACAATATATGATAACCTGTCAGGTGGAAAAATCGAAAACGTCAAAGACGTTCCTAAAGCAGCATTCGTAAGAGGCGACATACTTGCCATTCAGAAACTCTGTTCTATGGAGAAATTTGATCTCATCTATCACCTTGCGGCTCAAGTCGTTGTCCCATATTCTATGGAAAATCCTGTGGAAGATTTTGAAACAAACGCACGAGGAACACTGAATGTACTGGAAAAGGCACGCAAAGATGACGCAAGGCTCATTTTTGCTTCTAGCGCAGCCGTATATGGTAACCCAAAAGTTTTCCCGACAGCGGAGGATTATGGATTCAATCCCTTCTCCTGCTACGGCTTATCAAAGGTTGTCGGCGAAGAATACTGCAACATGTACGCAAGCCAGTATGGGCTAGATATCACTATTCTCCGGTTTGCGAATGTCTATGGACCAAGATGCCATGGAGTCATCAACGATTTCTTCGATAAGATAAGCAGAGATCCAAACAAGTTGGAGATAATCGGAACGGGTATGCAGTCCAGAGATTTCGTACACATCTCCGACATTGTAGACGCCCTCGTTGTTTCCGGCCAAAAAGAGAGCGCTGTTGGCAAAACATACAACTTGGGCTATGGAGAGACCACGAAGATAATAGATCTCGCCAAAATGATTCTCAAAATCCTTAATCTGCTCGGCAAGACGGTGATCACAACCACCAACGTTTCTTGGCAAGGAGATGTCACCACAATCTGGTTTGACATCAATAAAGCCAAAAAAGAACTAAACTGGTCCCCGAAAATAACTCTTGAAGATACATTGAGAGAAATGGCTAAAGCGAGGAACCTCGTATGACAACGTCGGCCAAAGGTCTAGTGGCACTTCTACGTCTTCCCTATTGGATGATGACGGGCGGTCTCGCTCTCCTCACTTCCTTCGCAATAACCAAAGGTGCAATGGACCTTCTGACGGTGCCTTTGACTTTCTTTTCGATGGCTTTAGTAACATCAGCTGGTTTCGCCTTGAACGATTATTTTGACAAAGAAAGTGATGCTATAATTAAACCCAGGCGTCCTATACCCTCAGGCGCTCTATCCCTGAGACAGGTAATGGCAATCTCATTTGCTTTATTTGCCATTGGTTTGATTCTTTCTGCGTTATTAAATCAGCTCAGTTTCCTAATTCTCCTTGTTGACTCGATACTTCTTGTGATATACTCAGCGTTCATCAAACGTAAGTCTGGATTTGCTGCAAACATACTGGTCGGGGTATTGACTGGGACAGCATTTCTTTACGGCGAAGCTGTAACTTTGGGAACCGGGGTCTGGAACCCCGCTGCTCTGACTTTTGCTTCATGGAGTCTGTATCCAATCGCTTTCGGAACAATCGGCGGCAATGTTTTGCGAGATATTCTGAGCCTCGAAGGCGATTCGAAAGTTGGTTATCCCACACTTCCCCAGAGAGTTGGCAACCTCAATTCTGCAAAGGTTGCCGCTGTTTTCTTCATAGCGACAGGAGTCTTAGCTCCATTGCCGTATTTTCTAGGCAACTTCACTCCATTCTATCTGCCGCTTATCCTGGTCTGGAGTGTCATACTAATCTACGCTTCAATTCGTCTCATGGTCGCCGTTTCGCCAGGAAATGTAAGGAAATACGAGCGAATGGTTACAATGTCGATGATTCTGTTGCCATTAGCATTGATTCTCGAGGCTCTGTCATCTCTGCTTGGGGGTCTTCTTTGAAGAAGACCAAGAGCATTTGTCCAGAATGCCAGAAAAAGATTGATGCTGAATTATCCGTTGAAAAGGGCAAAATAGGAATCACTAAACGATGCAAAGATCATGGTGTCTTCACCGCCACACATTGGCAGAGCCAAGACATTTACGATTTTGCCGAAGCTTACGACTACTTCAAATATTTCGAAGATCAGGACTCAATTAAGAATCCTGAAGGTTGTCCTTATGCATGCGCGACCTGCAAGAACCATACCTCTGACACCGTAATAGGCGTGATCGATGTAACCAAGAAATGTGACCTAAAGTGTGCCGTTTGCTTCTCCACCTTCTCCGATCACATCGTTGATTACGAACCCACCAAAGATGAGCTCATCGATGTCTTAACCTTCCTTAGTAACCGAAATCCAAAACCTCCAGCCATCCTATTTTCAGGCGGAGAACCGCTGGAAAGAGAAGACATACATGAGATAATTGGCACCGCACACAAGCTGAAATTCATGACTATTCTAGCGACTAATGGTATTCATCTAGCCGAGAATCCAGAACTCGCTGCAAAGTTGAAACGAAATGGGCTTAATATCGTCTATCTACAATTTGACAGTTTCCGGGATTCTTTTTACGAAAAAGTCCGCGGCCGCAAGCTTTTGGACCTCAAATACAAAGCCGTGGATGTTTGTCGCAAGCTTGACATGGAGATCATTCTGGTCACCACGTTGATGCGTGGTTTTAACGATGCAGAGGTCGGGCAAATTGTCCGCTTTGCAGCCGCCAACTCAGACATCGTTCGAGGATTAATTTTTCAACCAATTGCGTTTACTGGCCGAGCAACTGACAATCCTTTCAAAGAAGCCTGGCGGGATTGGCATTTTGCGGAGGATGTTGAGGCTCAGACTGGTGGCGAAATCACGGCGAAAGACTTCTTCCCATTAGGGGTGATGGTTTCACCGATAAAGATTATGCGCAAGTTCATGAAGAAACCGTGGCCACTGTTTTCCTGTAGTCCACATTGTGGCATTGTAAATTGGATGTACGTTTCGAGAAGTGGCCGGATTATCCCGATTAATCATTTCGTGGATTTTGAGCGTTTCTTCAGGATGATCCTGGGAACTGCTCAGAACGTTGAGACTAAGGGAAGGGTTTCACTTCTTTCTTCACTATTCATGGCAGCAATGGTTTCATTGAATATGCCTCTTGTCACCAAGGAAGTGGGAATCTTCACCCTTATGAGGAGCATCCTAAAGATGCATATATCCCCGAGTTATCAGTCACTCGGACCTATCCGGCGACGAATTTTCTTGTTGGGATGCATGGCTTTTATGGACTCACACAACTTTGACGTAGACCGTGTGCAGAGATGCGTCATTCACTACGTTACTCCTGATTTGAAGGTAATTCCTTTTTGTGCGTACAATAACGTCCATAGAATCGGCACTGAAGAAGAGTATGCTTTTAGGCAAAACAGTTCATAGCAAACATTAGAGTTTGTCTACAACTTCAATGTTCAAAACACAATAGTTGTGTGAGAATTCACCAGAGATCCACAGTTCAAAAACTACAGAGTAATTTCCGGGTTCGTTTATGGTGATCGACGCCGATTTTTCATCCGTTTGATCTCTTTCCAAGGCAAAAGGGTAGGTGTTGACAGAGCTGAGGTTAATGGGTGTTGCCATAATGGGCTCATCGGTAATCTTTACCTGAATCTCACTTTGAATAGCTTCTCTCATGTGATTCTCAACACCAACCCATACGCTGAATGTGCTGTTTAGGTTCGCCACGAGGAGTTCAGGGTAGTCTATTGCCTTTTTCTGCGAATCAAGCAGATAGACTGTAGCATATCCTTCCGGCTCAGAAAAATGTGTAACAAGATAATACCCTATCACGAGACTGGAAACGAGAACAAGAGCCAAACCTATCGAGATCATATACCCTTTGTTGCCGGTTAACTTGAGTCTCTCATTCAAGTCCTTAGTCGCTTCCAAACGAATTCTTTATGCATAAGTCCTTTGACCATGGTGGTGAATATCTCGATTCCTGACTTGAACTTTCTCAGCTTTGTTCTGCCGTACTTTCTTGATTTGTACGTGGAGGGAACTTCAACCATTTTTAAGTCTTCTTTCGCGAATTTAACTAGCATTTCTGTTGCAAATGACATGTCATCTTCATGAAACTCCACCTTGTCAAGTGCCTCATGAGATATTGCACGGAAACCTGATTGTGTGTCGCTGAGAAACTCGCCATAGAGTAGGTCGAAACAAAAAGTTATCACCTTGTTTCCTACGAAATTCATTAGTCCCATGGCCTTATTCGGATCATACATCCGCGTTGCCATGCACAGGTCTGCATCGCTTTCTACTAGCTTGTCAAGCAGCAAGTTGATGTGGCCAACTTCATATGTTCCGTCACCATCGACCATCACCACGACATTGCCTCTGGCACGGCTCATGCCTGTTCTTAAGGCGATTCCGTAACCGCGTCTGGGTTCGATTATGAGTCTACAGAAGTTTGTGTCTTTGACTATCTCTTTCGTTCCGTCCGTTGAGTTTCCGTCTACAACGATTATTTCCTTTGGGTACGACACTTCCTTATGAATCGTTGTCAGTATCTCACGGATGGTTCCAGCTTCGTTTAGCGTTGGGATGACTACTGAAACCATTTCTACGTTTGAGGTCATAGCTGAACTCCGTATTTGGAGGAGTTATATAACTTTCGGCATTGCTTAAATAAGTTCTTCGTAAATTTTCTGAAGTTTTCTAACGTTTTGATCCCAACTGTATCTTTCCTCGATCTTTTTTCGCAGCTCGTTCTTGCGAGATGAGATTTTGCTGTTGAAAACGTTCAATGCAGCTTCTGCGAGCAATTCGGGATTGTTAGGTGGCACAATTTCTCCATAACCTTCGATCATGATTTCCCTGATTCCTCCCACATCTGTAGCTATAACGGGTAGTCCGCAAGCCATAGCCTCAAGTGCTACAAGCGGTAATCCTTCCCCCGACTTAGAGGGCAGAATGAAAAGGTCTGCAGCGTTGTAATAAAATGGCAAGTCTCGATCAGAGATGAATCCCGCCAGCTTGAAGTTCTTTTCAATTCCGAGCTGCTCCACTTTTGTTTTTACCTGAGCAAAATCTGGTCCTCCCCCGACAGCGATAAAGAACAGTCGCGGGTTTTTTCTAATGGCTATTTTCGCGCTTTCTACTAGTGTGTCAATTCCATTTTTGTAAACGAGTCTTCGTACCGTTACAGCTACAACCGCATCGTCAGGGATTACCAGCCCCTTTCTTATCACATCTTTCTTTTCAGTCATAGGTTTGAACCGGTTCAAATCAACGCCGTTGTGGACTATTCGGGTTTTTTCAGGGTTTGCCCCTAGACTTAATACGTATTTCATGGTAGCCTTGCTTACTACAATTATCCTGTCGGCTGATCTGAGGACATGAGATCCAACTGTTAGATCGTTCAGTCTTTCAACAGCGTTCCATATGCCTTGATATTCTATGAAGGTGTTGTGCTGGGTGAGCACGAAAGGTTTCTTGTACCTTTTTGCGAGTTTTGCTGCCATTAAGGATGATAGATATGGATGACCATGAGCGTGTATGAGGTCACAAGATTTCACCGCTTCCAAGAATGTTCTGAAGCTGCTTACGCTGGGGATAACATAAGGGATTCCCAACCTGAACCCTATGTTAAGAGAATCATAGCATTTAACACGAATACCGTCATAGGTGTAGTTCTTTTTTGTGCCGATTCTGTTCGTCAGAACCATGAGGTCAAACGTTTTTTGCATCAGCCTTTTGCCTTGCTCATAGACAACTCTTTCTATTCCACCAACGTGGGGCAGAAAAGTATGTGTCACGATGCATAGGCTTGGCCGGGCCATGGTGTCCAACTACTCTTTCTCCTCAATCTGCAGACTATTATAAACTTACTGTAAAATTCTCTGTGTCGAAAAGTCGGTTCGATTCTACTTTTTCGAAGAGGCGCAGCTGTGTCTCGCTCGACTATGGTGCCTATGTGAGGGTGAAAGATAGACTTTTGATTGCAATCGATTGCTTTCGGTCTTTGATTTTCACTTTGCCGATGCGTTCATCGACGAAACGTTTTCGGCTCAGATTCTTATGCTTGTTTTTCAGAAGAACTGCTCTTGGTGGCTTTGGAGATCAGATTCTCGGCTACTCGCAACTCCTGCAAAGTGTTGACATTGACAGCGACTTTCTCGTCGTTCAACAAACAAATTTCTTGATCCAGCTCTTCCTCGTCAATCTTTTCTCCGTCAACAACATTTATTCCAGCAGGAACCACTTCTTCGTCATCGATCATAAAGGTGTACTCCGTCGATAAGCCCAATTTCTGCTTTGTTTCCACAGGTACAACAACTGTTAAGGCAGACTTTCCACATTTTTCGTGAGTTTCCAATACGAAGTCTAATACTTCTCCGGTGATCAGAGGGAGGTCTGCCGCCATCGCTAAGACGGTTTTTAGTTTCAGTTTCTTGATAGCGTATCCCATGTCAGAGACATATTCTTTCCCAGGCGTCTTCACCACTTTGACAGGGAACTTTTTCATCAGTCTGGCTGTCTTGGGTGTGTTATCACTCGTTGCAATAACTATCGAATCTACTTTTTTTGAATCTCGAAGCGCCGCGAGAACATATAATATCACGGGTTTTCCCCCAACCAAGATCAGAGGTTTCTCCCCGGAGATCGCCATGCGGCTGCCTTTTCCACCAGCCATTACGAGTGCAGTTACGCCCATCCGGTCACCGCTAGCAGAGCGATTAGCGAAACCATGCGAGCGAGCTCGTTTGTGGCGCCTAGAACGTCGCCTGTTACGCCTTTGAAGTGTCTGTGACTTATTCCGACAATTACAAGACTTGTGAGTATGGCGGAAAGCACGGTTATCACGCCCGTCAACCACAAGAAAGGTATGGCTATTCCGAAAGATATTGCTAATGCAATTACCAAGCGGACAATGCCCTTGTAACCATGCATAGATTCGAGAAACGAAGAGGCCATTCCCTGATGGGCTGCCTTCCCAGCCCAGGCTCCAACAACCATAGAAAGCTTTGCTGAAACCTCAATCACCACTATGCCTTGAACTATTAAGTTAGAGTCAAGTTCGGCGATGGATAGGGCAGTGATTAAGAGGGTCAAAATTCCCAAACATAGACCGCCTGCGCCGGTTAAGTGGTCGTGCATTACTTCGATTTTTCTTTCTGGCGTGCCGTGTGCCATTATGCCATCTCCAAAATCCAGCAGGCCATCAGTGTGGTGAAGCCCCGTGATTAGTAGCAAAACTCCCAGTACTAACGCTCCCACGACTAAGGATGGAAGAAACTGAGTAACTGTCCAGCCGAAAACCCCGCCGAGTAAGCCTATGAACGCCCCGATCAAAGGAAAAACAAACATTAGTTTTGCGTTGTCGGTCAGCATATCTTTGTCCATACTCACAGGGATAATCGTTAGAAACGAAAAGAGGTTCTTGATTTCCTTAAGCATGATATAGCCTCAGAATCTACCTTCCATCAATAACGCATAGTTTCTCTCTATTTCTCTAAGCAACATGTCCTTTGTTATGGCACCGCCAACTTTGGCCATTGCAGAGACTGCGGCACCGCCGGCTCCGACACCTTCCTTCACAATGCCTTCTTCGTAAGCCTTCAAACCGCTGAACTGGGAAGTTCCGAAATTCATGTCAGCCGCCAAAATAGGCACATCTGCAATTTGAGATACAATCCCTTCAAGATCGGAAGACCTGTCTTCGACAACCCATCTTGTAGTGCCTATTGCCACGTTGCATAGAACGTCTGGGTTCAACGCTTTCACAAGAGCTAGTACAGCCCCCATTTGCGTTCCTCCAGCCATCAACACTGGGACCTGAGCCGCGGAGCCTATGACTAATCCTGCTAAGGCGGGCATCATTGGATCGCCTAAACACGAAATAGCCCTGATCGGATTTTTCGCGAGGCTACCGAAACTCTCCTTCGCTGCCAACAATCCAGTTTTGACAATTTCATTTTTCAGTCCATGGGGGTTTTCAGGCATGCTGCTACTGACTTTGCCTTCGGCTTTCACTCCCATGACCGACAGGACGCCCAGCGCCGTTGTTGTGCCCCCGGGAATGCTTTCGCCGATAACAAGGTAGTCCGCGGTTTTAGCCAAATGTTCCCCGGCAATTGTGGCTCTTTTGATGACTTCGTCAACACCCTCCACTGCATTGCCCGTCCTTATGTCCCCACCTGGCTTTCCGCCTAAATCCAAGAAAGGTACGTAAGGATTCACCTTTGATCCGGCATTAGCAATCAGAACAGGTATATCTGCAAGTTTCAAGGCAGACATCGATATCAAAGCTGGTGTCGGTATACCATCAGGCGTCACTGGCACGCCTGCAATGCATTTACATTTGCCTAGGAGAAGTAGCTCGGCGTCTGCGGGTGGCGTGTAATCCGTGAATTCAGGATATTTTCCAGCGGCAGATAATCCAGCAATTTTGGCAGTCTCCGTTGTGGCTATTGTGCAGATGAAAAGCGGGTTTTTTCCGTTTATCTCGTTTATGAACGCCTCTGCTTTTGGAGCGTTATGTTCCATCAATACATCAAATATTTTCTTCATTTCTGACTTCCTCCTCTCTTTTCGTTGACTTCAAACTGTTCTATTTCTAAGTTACTCGAGCCGTTTAGGTCAACCTTTCGGCTTTCAAGGATTTTTATGCGTTTGTTGAATAAAGGCCCATCTGTTACAAGCGTGTGGTATTCGCCTCTTTCTCCGCAAGGGTCCACATCGCCAATTTCTACTATATCTTCGAAGAACTTTTCGTTCAGTTGTCTTCCGAGCCATTCTGGACCGAGCAATCTTGTGTTGACCCTTGTCACAATTGCATTGAAACCTGAGGCAACGAATTCATGGAAAACCTGCTGCGTGTCGCGGTTCCACAAAGGTCTGATCATTTTTAGACCTATTTCGCCACAGATGCGATTCAGCCATCCCCTCTCGTGCAACGGAACTTCGTATATGTCTCCTGTAACTAAGCCTTGCACGCCGGCGATTTTCAGTTGCCGCAAAGCATTTTTGAATTCTTGCTCGTAAATGTTTGGCGTAGTCTCTCGTTTTGTCAGAGGGATTCCAAGAGCGGTTGCCTGTGCATCCAGCAAGTCAGCCCTTATCAGATGGAAGTTTGATCTTCCATCGCTTGCCATCATAGTGAGAAGATTGCCAATTTCGAATCCCTCTTGGATTGCCTTGAAACTGGCAAAGCAGCTGTCCTTCCCTCCGCTCCAAGAAACCGCTACTTTCATCTGTTTCCAGTTTCTCCCATGGTTTTTCTTTTGTCCGCAATCTCGCTTTCGTTGGCGGTGCCAGGTTTCAGATGACTGAGGATTCTCACTTTTTCTAATTCGGAACTTCTTGCCTTTTCCTCGGAGACGTTTAACCATTGTAGAAGCTCGTTTTGATTCGCAACGAATACTGCACCAATACGTTTTAACTCCGAGAATATTTCAGTTGCTTTGCCTTGGGTGAAGTCTCTGCTTTCGATGGGGACCTCATCTATGACGATTGTCGGGATTCCCTTTTCCATCGCTTTTTTGGCATTTTCCAGGTTCTGCAAATTGCCATGACCAAATGGAACCGAAGTTAGAACTATGGTGCTTGCTTTGCTCATCATGGCTAGGTTGGCTTTCTCTGTCTTTTCGGTGATGGGTGAGAAGGGCGCTTCTGTTGTCACGGGTATTTTTAGAAATTGCGCCGTCTCAAAATCCGTGTCCAAGACGTTGAGAACTCCAGCGGTAACGCTGTACCCTTCGTCTAACAGAATTTTCATGAGGGCTGTTCCAGTGCCTGCTCCGCATATGAGATGGATTGAGCACTTTTTAGTCGGAGAAGGTTTCTGCGGTGAAAGCGGGAGTACAAAAAGTGAGTTGGTGACGAGGTGTTTCTTAACTATCGCGTCAACTCGAAAGACGCTTCTAATGTTTTCACTAGTCAAGACCTCATCTATGTTGCCGGTTGAAAAGATTCTACCGCTCTTGAGCAGTATGGCTGAAGTGCAGTAACGCGCAGCGAGGTTCAAGTCATGGAAAACTGCTAAGACAATCAAATTTTCTTTCACGCACAAGTTCTTAACGAGATCCATGATCTCAAGCTGGTTGATTATGTCCAAATGAGTCATAGGCTCGTCCAAGAGCAGAATTCTCGGTTCTTGCGCCAGAGCGCGGGCAATTATTACTCGTTGTCTCTCTCCCCCGCTGAGCTCATTTAGGGGTCTTTCTGATAGGTGCCACGTGTTCGTGAGCTCCATGGCTTTTCGCGCGATTGCCAGGTCCTTCTTTCCTTCAATCTGGAAGCGCGTCATATGCGGGTTTCTGCCCATCAAGACAACGTCCAAAGCAGCGAAACTGAAGCCTATGGCGCTGTCCTGGGGTACAACTGCCATCTGGCGTGCAACTTCCACTCCTTTGAGGTCATATATGTCAGCTTCATTAAGCAGAATAGTACCTCTGTGAGGTCTGAGCGATCTGCTTATACTCTTAAGAAGGGTGGTTTTCCCAGACCCATTGGGTCCCAGTATTCCAACAAAATCGCCATCTTTGACTGCAAGAGTTACATCTTCAAGGACTTTGACCGAGCCATAGCGGCATTCAACTCCATCCACATTCAACAGTACCAAGTTTAGCACCAATTTCTCATATTGCATAACTCTGTTTTTTCTTTCTGAGAAGAATAATGAAGAAGGGAGCTCCAGCCAACATCGTAATTATCCCTACGGGCAATTCGAGGGTTGAAGCGAACGGTGTCGCTACCACTCTTGCCAATGCGTCACAGATTACCAAGAATATGGCGCCAGTTATTATCGAAGCCGGAAACAGAATACGATGGTCTGGTCCTATCACTAATCGGGTTATGTGCGGCACCATCAAACCTATAAAGCCTATAAGACCGCTTAGCGAAACAGCCGCCGCAGCAATCATAGAAGCAAGCACTAGTAGTCTCGTCTTGACTTTCTCGACATTTACACCTAGGTTTTGAGCTGTCTCTTCTCCCAGAGCGAGCAGGTTTAGGTCACGGGAGTAGAAATAAGCCGCAATCATGCCAACTGCGATGAAGGGCAATGTTGCCCATACTTGAATCCACAGGATGTTTGAAAAGCCGCCTATGAGCCAGAAGACAATTGAGTGAAGCGAATCGCCGGCTACTACTTCTAAGAGAGAGACTATTGAATACATGAAAAAGTTGACTGCTAGCCCGCAAAGGAGTAACATTGTGACTGGAACTTTTGATCCGACGCGGGCGATATTGTAGACTAGGAACATGGCGAATAACGCGCCGGTGAAAGCGGCTAGCTGCAAAATGCCCAAGCCGAAAACGGAATAACCAGTTCCGAACAAAATTGACAAGGAGGCGCCGACCGCTGCTCCGGACGACACGCCTAACAGGTACGAATCTGCCATCGGATTCTTGAAAACGCCTTGATATACAACTCCCGAACTGGATAGGGCTGCACCCACAACAACACCAGCTATGATTCGCGGCAATCGTATCTGAAGAATGATTGCTGCATCCCGAGGAAGAAATAGCGAGGGGTCCACGTAACTATTCAAGAAAGGAATTTGTCTAGCTAGGATTGCTAGGATGTTCTGAAATGGAATCTGAGCGTAGCCTACATTCAGGGAGATAAGAACTGTTAAGATCAAGGCTAGAGTCAACAGAATTAAGATGAGTTTCCATTTGGAAGTACGACGAAAATATTCACTTTCAACTTGATCTTGATTCATGTGTGCCACACAAAAAAAGTGGGGGTGATTTAAAAGAGTTCTGGGTGAAAGGCTTCAGCCAAGTCTTCGATGATATCTGCGACTCTTGGTCCGGCTCTGGAAATTGTATTGGAGTCAACTTCGACTAATCTGTCATTTTGGACGGCGCTGATGGAACTCCACCCTGGTCTTGCTTTAACGGCATCCAGGCTTACCCAAAACGTTTCACCGTAACCCATGCCTTGCTTTGGCAGTAATATGACGTCAGGGCTTCGCTCGATAACTGCTTCTGCACTTGACTGGAAATAGTCCAAGTCTTGATCAACAAATACGTTAACTCCGCCAGCCTTTTCGATAAGTTCATTTTGCCAAGCTTTTGATCCTGCAGTCCATAGTGAGGTGGCATCGTACCAAACTTCGTAGTAGACTTTCGGTTTGGACGTAGCATCTGCAACCTTGTTAACCACGGCGTCTATTCTGCTGTTTATATTGTTAATTAGGTTGTTTGCTTCTGCAGTTTTGCCAGTTGCGTTTCCGACTAGTTCTATGTTCTGGAGCACTCCGTTAATGTTAGCAGGATTCAAGACTAGGACTTTGTATCCCAGCTGACGCATGGTGTCAATCGTTGGTCCTTGAACGCCTCCGGTTGCTAGAATCAAGTCGGGCTCAAGAGAAGCGATTGCCTCCATACTTGGATCGCTGAAGTCCCCAATACTGGTCATGTTGCCTGCTTCGATCCAAGCCGAAAAATTGTAGGGATAGTCGCAATATTTGCTGACGCCCACAACTTTTTCGTCCAAGCCCAAAGCAAATGCGATTTCCGTTGTGCTGGGTGCGAGGGAAATAATTCTGTCAGGGAGAGACTCCAAGCTTGTGATGTAGCCAGTGTCGTCAATCAGATTTTGGAAAGGCTCGAGTTCTGTGTGGTTCTGTCCTTGATAGTAAGCATAAATGAAGACAGAACCGAATATTATAGCGATTCTACTGATTGCAGAACTCGTATATTTAGTGATAACGATACAACTTCC
>Ga0105100_10000990_pt1 | contig 16735 bp, 17 predicted proteins | sample PPLLak12cMay2015_2_FD_87033 | JGI IMG/M metagenome (GOLD analysis project Ga0105100, IMG submission 87033) | Freshwater sediment microbial communities from Prairie Pothole Lake near Jamestown, North Dakota, USA - PPLs Lake P8 Core (1) Depth... | ecosystem: Environmental > Aquatic > Freshwater >...
GATTTGGGCACATTTTGACCATTCCGGCTTTGGTCTTGACCGCCTGTAAACCCGCGTGATATAAGCGCGGTCACCTATTGGGCCGGCGTAGCTCAGGGGTAGAGCAGCTGATTCGTAATCAGCAGGTCGCGGGTTCGAATCCCATCGCCGGCTCCATGAAAATCAAGGGGTTACAGTTAGTTTGACTGTGCCCCTTTTTTGTGGGGAAGCGCTGGGGAAGCACCAGAATCAACATGGACATAGTGCATATCACCGGGTGTGCCTGCATTTTAGGAATGAGGGTGACGTCACCCACCTGACTGCGAATTCGGTGTAAGGCTCTGAGAGGTATTTGAGGTGGGATCGATTCGCATGCGCTTCCGCCAAGTTACGAAGACCCTCCCCACAGACTTCTCCCGATCGACCATTTGCGTGCTTATTGTGTGCACGAATCTCGGCTGACCTTTGTCCGTTCTGATCTGAGAGTGTAGCCATAAATCTCTCGATGCTCTCTCCATGCTCCAAGGAAGCGGGGATCAGGAAATCTCTTTTCCCATTCTGCCTCATCAGCAGTCAGGCTTTGCCAATCTGCCGATAACTCGTTCAGAGGATCGCTTGCCCCTCACTGACACGCTTCAGATTAAGCAAGGCCTTCATGTCTTCGAGGACGATGTTGCGTTCTTCCCAGTCATCCGCGATTCGAAGAGGGTGTGGCAATCCTCTCTTTGACCAGGGGAGCGCTTTTGAGTAACTGCCGCAAGGCAAAGGAATGGAGTGTGGAAATAGGAGGACTATGGTCTCTGCCAAGCTCCTTTTTGACGCGTTGCTGTCCTCCGTGGTCATCGTTATTCGTGTGGATGAATTATCGTTATTCAGACATTTATTCCCACATTAAGATGGTATTCCCCCTATTGATCCAGTCGCCTCCATTTGGCGTCTCGTCCCTTTCCGAGGATCTCCAACCGTCCTTCCGCTCTCCAACGGTTCATCACCAGGCGAATCGTATCGCGGCTGACATTGGGGCACAGCCTTTCCACATCGGCGATGCCGAAGGGGCTCACGAGATTTTGAAGGGCGTATTCCACCAAATCGGTCTTGGAGCCCCGCAGCGGACGTTGCCGGCCGGCCCGCTCGTCGAATTCGCGGTAAGCCATCCTCCAGATCGCAAGGAGGTAGCTGAACCACGGCATGACATCATGCACACCCTCGTGCCATCCAACTGAGCTCATCTTCAAGACGTCGTAGTAATCCTCCTTCGTCTGCTCCACGATTCGCTCATGACTGATGAACCGCCCGACTTCATGGCCGTGATGGTACAGAGCGAGCAGGGTGAGCAGCCGGGAAATGCGCCCGCTGCCGTCCAGAAAGGGATGGATGCAAAGGAAATCGAGTATTAAACAGGCCGATGCCAAGAGGGGAGTAACGTGCAGTTGTTCAATGGCATGGCGGTATCCCAGGCAGAGTTCTTCCATCGCCTCGGGGACCTTATCCGGAGCCAAAGGACGGAAGCGTATTTCGCGCCGGCCATCCGGTAAGATCTCAATGATGTCGTTTTGCGTTGTCTTCCAGCGGCCGGGATCGCCACTCGTGCCGCGCTGGGCCAGCGCGTGAAGATGCAGGCAGGTATCGGGGGATATGGGGATTTTGCGGTCCTCGGTGTGTACCCGATTCAAAGCCAAGCGGTAACCGACGATCTCCTCTTCTGAACGATCCCGGGGACGAGTGTTTCCCAATACAAGGGGACGCAGTCGGTCCTTTTGGACAGTTACCCCCTCAATCCGGTTGGATGACTCCGTGCTCTCGATCAAGGCCATTTCCCGAAGGGTCTTGACCAGCTGGGGGGACTGCTTCTCAAAAAGCTGCTGGCGTCCCTTAGATTCGGCCAGGGTTTCCAGCATCCACACGGTAGAGAGGGGTAGCTTTGTATCCTGGAGACGAGTCCCCCGAAAACTCATCATGTTCGTTGACCCTCGTAAGGGGAGTCATCTTGCCGGAGCATCATCGGTTTGGTCATTGAGTCCACTTCCATCCAGTAATGGGCCACCTTGGTCACCTCACGCCAGGAGAAACGAGCCGGGTCTTTGATGGGCTCCTGCATCACGGGCTTACCGGCACAATCGGTGACTACGCACAACCAGTAGCAGTCGCGGCGATCTTCAGCCACGCGGCGTTCGTTGGGTGTGAGCAGAATCGTTCCCGCGTCTTCTACGGACTGAGCTTGCTTGGCCAATTGGCGAAGCTCCGCGATCTCCTCATGCACCTGCTCTGCGTTTCCAGCCAGAGTGATGGCTTCGAGCAGCTCTTCAAGGTGCTCGCGCTCGGCCTCCTCTAATTCCTCGAGCTCTTCCGGGTCGGGGATGTCCGGCGGCGTCCAGGACATCCGGTGGGCTTCGTCCACGATGATGAGATCCCAGTGCACCTGCCTCAGGCCCGGCAGAATCTCAGTTCTTTTGGCGAGGTCGAGTGACGTGATGACCTTTTTCTGCTCCAACCACTGGTTGACGCCGAACTGATCTCGAATGTCGCCGCCCTTCATGACGAGGAACTTCTCGTCGAATTTCTCCTTCAGCTCCCGTTGCCACTGAAAGGCCAGGTTGGCCGGGCAAATGATGATGATCCGTTCGGCGAGCCCCCTCAGCTGGAGCTCGCGGATCAGGAGGCCCGCCATGATCGTTTTTCCAGCCCCAGCATCGTCAGCAAGCAGAAAGCGAGCCCGGGCCAGCTTCAGGAGATAATCATAGACGGCCTCGAGCTGATGCGGCAGAGGATCGACTCGAGAGATCGAAAGACCGAAATAAGGGTCAAATTCCCACGCAATGCCCAGGGAGTAGGCCTGCAGGCCCAAGCGGAGGAGACTTGCATCGCCATCGTAGGTGAAGCCGGAATCCAAAACGGTGAGATTTTCGAAGTCATGGGAGCTGAGCGTGACTTTGCGGAAACGTTCCGATTGGGTCCCAACAAGGCCCAGGATCCAAGTGGCATCTCCACTGGCCCGCACCGTTTCGACCCGCATGGGCTCGTTGAAGAGCGAGCCGACCAAGATACTACCTTCTCGTAGTTGGCTACCGGACATTATCATCAGATCCTGGCTCTCCCACCATAATGCTGACGGTCCTGATGAACCTTGCCAGAGGTCAGGCCATCAGTAGCTTCCTCTTCGAGGCAATTGGCAGACGCATCGTCATGAATGCCTTCCTCGCTTCGCCGCTTTTAGGATCTGCAATGTGGATCATCCTGTTAGGGAGGTACTTGTCGTAGAAGTCTTCCGAGGCCATTGCATGCCGGCTCTCGTAGGAGCTGAGACGTTTGGCGACCGCCACCAGAGCATCCACAGCTGAGCTGTATTCTGTTCTCTCTTTCTTCATGCCGCCTCCCCCGGTTCATTGACCCTTTGCTCAGATTACTTTGGAATTTAGCATGGCAATCTCAAATTTTAAAGGATGGGACTGAGGGGCGATGCCTCCTCTCGTGCGCAAGAGACGGCAGAGCTGACGGGATCTCCTCCGAATACGAAGACCTCGTGAGGCTGGTTGGCCTTTTTTCCTGAAAGGAGTGAACGAGGTCGCCCTGCATGAGATCGTTCGAACGAGGCCGACCGGGAGAGTGCAGGAATGAATGAAAAGCCGCTTCACCTGCAAACCTTTCAAGCTCATGCTGGAGAACGGACGGCAACATCTCTGCCGTTGCTGTTCCAGACCTGAGCTCCCTGACTCAACCCTTCAGGAAGCCAAAATTCTCTGACCTCCGACCGCAAGTTTTTGGCTTTTCAGTTGTTCAACAGTGTGCGAGAGACAGAAATGGGCTGCGGCCTGGAGAACCGTGTGCAACCCCCTGCCACGCCCTGCCCGGTTTCGGATCTTTCAGGAGCAACCGCGAGCAGTACGGGAGGACCAGGTGAAGTGTGCGCAAGACTTCTGCATGAACGGTGGTGAACCATGAACGGACAAGCCTCGGACACTGACCTGTACTGTGGCTCTTGAGCTTTCCATGGAAGAATCCGAGCTCCTTCTCATCAGAGCGATCGCCGACCGGGACGAGAAGGCTTTCGAGACACTCATCGGGCGATATCAGAATCCGGTGATCAGTTTCCTCTTCAGGTATGTCGGCGATTTCCATTTGGCCCAGGACCTTGCGCAGGAGGTGTTCCTGCGGGTGTTTCAGGCGGCGCCAACGTTCAGACCCAGGGCCAGGGTGTCGAGCTGGATCTTCAAGATTGCCTACAACCTTGCTGCCAACGAGCTCAAGCGTCGCAAGCGCATGGATGGCCTGAACGCCCGAATGTCGGCCGAAGGCCGGCACTTTCCGGCATCCTCGCCTCCGGGCGATGCGGCGGTGGAAAACAGGGAATTGGAGGAGCAGTTGATGGCCGCTGTGAGCCGGCTTCCAGAGAACCAGCGGGCCGCCTTGCTCCTCAAGATCAACGAGGGGCTTTCTTACCTGGAGATCAGCACGGTCCTGGGTGTTTCAGTCGCGAGTGTCGAATCCCTGCTCTTCAGAGCACGCAGCCGTTTGAAGCAGCTCATGGCAGATTCAACCGGAGTGATTCCGCGGCAGCGCGGGCCGGGCCCATGACAAACCCCGCGGAACCTTCTGAAGACAATGGACCTGCAGCGCCTGCCCAACAACCGGCGGACGCATCCAATGAAGCGATCGGGAGTGATCAATGAACTGCCCCCAGGCACGAGCAAGAATCTCAGCCTACCTGGATCACGAACTGGATGCCACCTCCTCTCGTGAGGTAGAGTCTCATATCCAACAGTGTGCAGCGTGCCGCGAAGTGCTCAGCGATTTTAAGGAGATCGACGCCGCGGTGCATGGCTTGCCCCGGATCGAGCCGGGTCCTGATTTCCCGGCCCAAGTCGTCACCCGGGTGAGGGAGCCTGCAGCGACCGGCGAGATCAAACGTCATTCCGGGTTATCTCTGCTCGAGCGGATGACTCGAATTGCCGAGGATTTTGTGGCGCTGGTCGACTCGGCGCAGTGCCCCTCCACGGGTACCCTCGATGAATTCAGGGATTTCCCCCCTCTCTCCATGGGACACGTTTATTTCAAGCTGATGGACCTGCCCGCACGGCGGGGGTAGCCATGGTCCCTCCAGGTCCGTCGAGTGTCGATGGATGTCTCGTGGAATGGTTTTGGAGGGACATCGATCTTGTCATGCAGATCGTGGAAAGTGCCTGTTGAGAAGGAGGCTGCCTCATGAAAACGAACGCGAACCCTGAAAAGGCTGCCGAGGGAGCTGCTGAGTTGAAGACAAAGAATCTGTACAACCGGATGGAATGGGCCGGGGCATTCGGAGATGTGGGCACTCTGATCCCTTTCGTCGTTGCCTACATCAGCATCGTGAAAATGCCCCCTCTGGGCCTTCTCTTCATGTTCGGCATGGCTCTCATGGCATCGGGGCTCTACTACAGGACGCCCCTTCCCATCCAGCCCATGAAAGCCATCGGCGCAGCGGCCATCGCCGGCGGCATCAGTCCGGCGGCCGTTTATGGCGCCGGTCTCACCACGGGGCTCTTCTGGCTTCTCGCGGGTCTCACGGGCATCATCAGGCCGATAGCCAAGCTTGCGACCAAGCCGGTCGTGCGCGGCATCATGCTGGGCCTGGGTCTCACCTTCATGGTCGATGGAATCAACCGGATGAAGTCGGCCCCCGTCCTTGCGGGCTGCGCCCTGGTCATCACCTACATCCTTCTCACGAACCCCAGGATCCCGGCCATGTTCGTGCTCCTCATCATCGGGCTTGTCTCTGCCGTGGTCATGAATCCGGAATTCATGACTGAACTGGCCAAGATCCATATCGGCTTCAAACTTCCCGTATTCAGCATCCCCATGATTTCCTGGAACGATCTCATTACTGGGACGTTGCTTTTCACCATCCCCCAGATACCGCTCACCCTGGGCAACGCGGTGATTGCCATCGTTGCGGAGAATAACGAGCTTTTCCCCGACAGAAAGGTCACCGAGGAGAAGATCGCCGTATCTCAAGGGATCATGAACCTGGTTTCGCCTCTTTTCGGCGGTATCCCCATGTGTCATGGAGCAGGCGGGATGGCCGGGCATGTTCGCTTTGGAGCCAGGACGGGAGGGGCTCTCGTTATTCTGGGAAGCATGCTCATCCTCATTGCGCTGTTCTTCAGCGATTCCGTCTCCATCCTCTTCAAGATCTTTCCCAATTCGATTCTGGGCGTCATCCTGTTCTTCGCCGGCTCGGAGCTTGCCATGGTCGTCAAAGACATTGGAGACAAAAAGGCCGATTTTTACGTGATGCTCATCGTGGCTGCCTTTGCCATGTGGAACATGGGTGTGGCTTTTCTCGTGGGGGTGATTCTCGACAACTCCCTCAGGAGGGGATGGCTCAAGCTGTAGAAGAGTCGGAATCGGCCGGTCGGTGAATGGGGGAATCGCAAAGCCATCATGCAGGATACGCGATTCCCACGTCAAACCGACTCGCCCATTCAGCCCTGGACCGATATGCATATGAGGTTACGAAATGGCTCTGTGGGATTTTCTTCTGGGTTTCATCTCGGCTCTCGTCTTCGCAGCGGTCTCACTGACTGCGATTTACTTTCACCTGAAGCGCTCGCGGAACAGCAAGGCTGCAATCAAAGGTTATCTTGATCTCATTCCGGATTTGACGGAGGAACAGCGAGCCCTGGTCCAGGAAATCCGCCGCACCTTCCTGCCCAGGGTCGCCCAGATCCGGGAGAACCTGCGCCGCGAGCGATCTGAGCTCGCACAGCTGCTTTTTGCCGATCCACCCGACAGAGATCGTATTCATGCCCTGGCCAGGCAGATCCTGAAGCATCAATCGGACCTGGAAAACGAGGTGATCGAGCACATCCTTGAGGAGCGGGAGATGCTCTCCCCCTCCCAGCAGAGGAAGTTCTACGAGATCATCGTCGAGCAGTTCTCCACGGGCGGACTTGGCGTCCATGATGTGCGGAGCAGGGTTTGACCGCAGGAGAAGCTCTGCCTGCGGTTCTCTGAGGGGGGAGGACAATGCTGTTGAATTAAGGGGTGGCACGGGCCAAGCGAAGCTTGCCCGTGACCGAATGAGCTCGCATGGTCAAGCTCCGCACAGCGTCACGCAGGAAGGTGTCCATTTTCGCCTCGTCATGCCGGCGGTCCTATAGCCGGCATCCAGTTTTTTCTGTGGATTCCGGCTTGAAAACTGCCGGAATGACGACTCAAATGTTGGACACTTTATTGTGTTGCCCTGGCTTAGCCCCTGGCACCCGACCCGACCGGGCAGATGAGCTTAATTCAACAGCATTGCCCCCCCCGGATCTGGTGGCCGGGTAGAATGTGAAATGGATGGCGGAAGGGATGCGATCTCGTCCCGGGTGCGGCTCACCGACCGGTCGCCGCGTGGGATGGTCTTCTCCACGTTTCATTTCGGGGAGTCGCCGCTCAACAGGCTGACCAACGATGCGCCGGATCCGACGGGAAAGATTCCCGAATTCAAGGTCTGCGGCGTGCGAGTGGAGAAAATTTCGACGGATCGTGTTTGACTGCCGCCGGGCGTTCAGTAGTCCTTCAGCAGCTTGAGAAGCTTTCCGGCACCGGCGGGAGGTGAGACCAGGCCGGAGAATATGGATTGGGCTGAAACCGGGCGGTTGTAGTAGACGGTGTTTTCGTCGGCATTCACCGCCACCGCCACCCCCTCGGGAGAAGTCTGGATCGATGGATCTTCACTGCGGCCGTAGTAGTAAACAGCTGCCGGCGGCGTCGCCCCGACGATGATCCGTCTCGGGCCCGCGGCGATGGTCACATCGGTGCCCAGGGTAACGTTCAGCCCGGAGGAGAGCGCACCGAGGGCATCACTGGTGTTGATGACCAGGATGTACTCAGCCACCTGCTCCCCGATTTCTGCGCCGTACGCGGCGCTCCCCGTCGCCACTGCGCATGGGGCGCTCCATCCCGGGCCCGTTCTGGCCACCACGATTCCCTTGCTTCCCAGGCCGGTCAGAATGAAGCCCGACCGGAGATGCGGGGCGAGCTTGAAGACCGTGACGAATGCGAGTCCCCGGGCGGCTGCAAGCACTCGCTGGGGAATGATGGGTTGAGGGTCAACCTGGAATTCCTCGAACATCGCTGCGGCCCTGTCGATCTCGGCTTGCATGCCTTCGGCCTGGGCGGCGGTTGGGCTCAAGGTCGCCAAGGCCATCGAGACTGTGACCAGCACTGGAATCAGCTTCACGCCCGTCTCCTTTCCGATTTGTCCCACGAATTGCTGACTAATGAAGTCTGAGGCATTATTCGCTGAGTCATGGGCGACATGTCAATGATGAATCCATCGCACGCTCGCCGGCCTTCCGAGGCTCCGGCTCGGCAGAGCGAGCCATCAGGGCGCGACTCCCCCGCCCCGACCCAAAACCTGCAAGCATCACCGGGAGCTCACCGGAAGACTCACCTCGAACCGGGCGGTCTGATCTGCCGTATTCCAGTGGATGTCTCCGTCGTGGGCCTCGAGGATCTTTCGTGTCATGAGCAGGCCGAAGCCGACCCCCAGGGTCTTTGAGGAGAAGTCGAGGCCCGACAGGACCTTGCCCACATCATCCGGGATCGTCCATCCCCTCCCCGAGATGGTGATGAGAACCTTTCCGGCTGCGGTGCCCGCCGGCAGCTCCACCAGAATCATCGCCCGGTCTTCCTCGACGAGCTGAATGACCGTCTTCAGAAGCTGCTGGATGGCCTTCCGGATGGCTCCGGCATCGATGAACAGCGGGAGAAGATCGCGGCCGTAATTCCGGACCACAGCGATTCCCTTCTCCTCCAGCAGGTTCGTGAGCTCCGCGATGGCTTCATCCAGGATCTGGACCAGGTCGCTTTCGCTCAAGGTCGGCTGGTACGGCTGGCTCACGGCCACAACCCCTTTAAAGACCTGCTCGAGGCGCGAGGATTCTTGAATGATGATGTTCGCGTACTTAAGCAGATCGGTCTTCTCCTCGACGTTCCGGGCCAATCGCTGCGCGAATCCGCCGATGGCCATCAAGGGGTTTCGGATCTCGTGGGCGACGGCATCGAGCATGTTTTCCACGGCCTTCTTCTTCTCCCCGTGGATGTACGACGACTGTGCTGGCGAATTCCCGGCTTCCCCTTTCTCCGCGACCAGCCTGACGAATTTTTCGAGGTTCACCTGGAGGGAGTCGTTGATCCGGGCCAGCGCGCGGTTCGCCTTCTCCATAGCCTCCAGGATGTCCCGATCGGTGCTGGATTGAAGGTGCAGCATTTCTGAGGCATGCTCCACCTGAAAGAAGGCCTGGCAGAGGATCTCGCTCACCCTCTCGGCGGGCATGCTGAGGATGCCGGCCGCCTTCTGAATCAGCTCGAAGTCCGTTCGCTTCCCGAAGAAAAGCTGCGATGCCGAACGGGCCAGCTCCACGATTCTGCCCAGCGGCGGCCGTTCATCCGTCAGTGCCTCGTCTCCATGGAATCGCTGGCTCTCGACGATGCTCTCCGGAAAGTGCCACCGCTTCAGAAGCAGCCGTCCAACGGTTCGGTGGTCCACTCCCAGGTTGTCATCCTCCCACCCGATCGTCTCCCGTAGCGACACGTTCCCTCCGGGAAAGGAATCCTTCAGCGGTTCCGGACAGGCCTGGAAGAGCATGAGCATTCCAATTTCGAGGATCAGCCCGGCAACGAAGGCCTCCTCGTCATTCACTGTATGATCTTTCTCCCTGCATCGGGCAAAGCTTTGTGCGATGATCCCACGATAGAGCGACGTCTTCCAGAAACGCTCATAGTCCATGCCTCCGACTTTACCCAGCGGAAAGGCATCCCGCAGCGAGAAGGTGAGCGCCATCACCCGGAGCCGGTTGAAACCCATGAGCATGATGGCATCGGAGATGGAAGAAATCTGGCGGCCCCTTGCATAGAAAGCCGAATTGGCCAGCTTGATCAACCGGGTGGTGAGGCCGGGGTCCTGCTCGATGATTCGAGCCATAGCCTTGGGGGAGGCGTTCTCGTCGGATGCCAGGTTCACGAGCTGCATGAGGAGCGGAGAAGGGGAGGGGAATGCATCGCGCTCAACCAACTGGTGCAGCAGGGCACCGCGATCCTTTTTCTGCATCTTCCGACCTCCCTGCCGACTCCAACCCTGCGGGTTCGTCGGCACGTCATGGGGTTTCAGCTCATCGCGAGATCAGTCCGTGCTGTGCTCGATCCCAGCGGTCGAAGTCCGGCCTTCCCGAAAGGTCCACGTTGAGCTCAGAAAATAATTCACCAGGCCGGCAGGAATGATGCTGATCAGCTGATGGATGTGAGGCCGGGTGTTCGTAAGTAACAACGTCAGCGACGTGAAAGTCAAGGTGCTCAAGATCAGGGCTGCAAGAGATGCTGCATTGAATTTCAGGCCCTTCACGAAAGGCTCCAGGTCGCGTTTCCCGCCATCTTTTCGATTATGCGGCAAATGGGGGCAGGAACGCAACAAACATGACCCGTCCTGGCACGGTGCTCTCCTCATTTGAGGACGCTTTGGGGCGGTCCCTGCAACATCGACTTCTCAGAAGGCCCGGATTATGTGACAATGGGATCGTCGGATGTATCCGGCGGAAGCCCGAAGCGAATGCGATCGTCGCTGGCCATTTGAGGAGCGTGCCTGTGAATTGTGACTCCAGTCCCCTGGACAGACCGGAAGTGCTGAGGTTTCTCTTCCATCCGAGGCGCGAGCCCGTCATGACCGGCAGCATCAGCGACAACGCGTTACACGACGTGTTGATTCCTGTCGAGGAATCGGTTCAGTTGGGGGGCCGCTTCCATGTCCACAATCCCTCGTTCGTCAACCTGCTCTTCTTCCATGGCAACGGTGAGATCGTCGCCGATTATGACGACATGGGCATCGTCTATCAGCGGATCGGGGTGAATTTCTGCCCCGTGGATTACCGGGGGTACGGACGGTCCTCCGGGGAGCCTTCCTGCACGGCGTTGATACGCGACGCGCACGTTGTGATGGATTATTGGACGAGCTGGCTGCGGGAGAGAGGATGCACCGGACCTCTGGTCGTCATGGGGCGTTCGCTGGGAAGTGCTCCCGCCATCGAACTGGCCGCCACCGACCGTCACCCCATCAGCGGGCTCATCATTGAGAGCGGCTTCGCCTACACCCTGCCCCTGCTTCGATTGCTGGGGCTGGATGTGGAGAGACTCGGGTTGAGCGAAACCGAAGCGGTGGGGAATCATCTGAAAATTGGTCGAATCCGGCAGCCGACTCTGATCATTCACGCGGAGCTCGATCGCATCATCCCCTTCTCCGATGCCCAGAGGCTCTATGAGCTCTCGACAGCGAAGGAGAAATGGATCGTCAAAATCCCTGATGCCGGCCACAATGACATTTTCTATCAGGGGCTGACACAGTACATGGCAGCGGTCAAGACCTTCGTGGAACGGCTCAGCCCGACGCGGAAATGAGGACGAAATGGTATCGGAGACGGACCGTACGCTGGACAGAGTGTTGGCTCTGAAGGTTTCCGAGGAGACCACCGGTCAGGACGTGCAAAACATGACCGAGGCGGTGAGGCGAGCCGTCATGCAGTGGGACAGGATCAGGGTCCTGGTCCAGGTCCATGGCTTTCGCAACATGGATCCCGAGGGACTGCTGGAAAAGGTCGGTTTTTTCGCCGCTCACGCCGGTGAGATAGAGCGGATGGCTTTGGTTTGTCGGAGAGTGTGGATCAAGGCCTGGATCAAGGCGGGAGGTTGGGCGACCCCGAACGAAGTGCGCGTGTTCGACGTGTCTGAAGAAAAGGATGCATGGCAGTGGATTCGCCAGTCATGACGTTCCTCGTGAAAGTTTTGAAGGGGTGCGGGATGGAATCCTTCACGGCCGACGAGCTCATGGAGGCCCGAAGAGCTGTTTTGGACCCTATGTTCCACGAGCCACCGCTTGGCCCCATTCCGAGCTGGCTCGCAACCCACGAGCTGGTGTACGGTTGCGTTGCCGAGTACGAAGATAAGGTCGAGGAGCTGGACCGCTGGAAGGTTCAGCAGTTGAACCGATTGCTGCAGGAGTGCATGGGTGGACCATGTCATGTGGAGGGAAGCCTCTACGAGCTGCATTCGGAAGGAGGGGGAGAAGCCGCCTTCGGCCGGTTCCGGTTGCGACGGATGGAAGACCTGACCATGTGATAGGGTGTGTCCTCCTGTAAGCTGATGCTGTGACAAACCGGTTGGATTCCGATGACGTTTTTGAGCCTGCGAAAGGGGAAAATCTATGGCCCAGGCGAAACTTGGCGATACGGTCAGAGTGCATTATCATGGAACACTGGAAGACGGCACGGTGTTCAGCTCGACATATGAAGAGAAAGAACCCTTTGAATTCACGATTGGAAAGCAGAGTGTGCTCCCGTTATTTGAAGGAGCGGTCATCGGAATGAATGAAGGAGAGACCGCCAATATTTCCATCTCTCCTGAAGATGGTTATGGTGAGCACAAGAAAGAATTTGTGTTTGCCATGGATAGACAGCAGGCTCCTGAAGAATTAAAGCTCGAAGTAGGCAAACGGCTTCAGATCCATTCTAATGATGGCAAGTCGGCTATTGCAACCGTAACGGCCATTACCGAGGATAGCGTTATTCTGGATGCCAATGACCCACTTGCGGGAAAGATGTTGAAATTTCAGATCGAGCTCATCAAGGTTCTATAATCCATCTCAGGTTACATAGGTTGGATTGGTTCACATATTACAATCTGGTTCCACGTTAGACTTCATATTGGTATGCTGCATTCAGCCCGAATGGCGTGGGGTCGTTCTCTTCGACCTGGCGGGCTTCACCCGGAAACTGGATCCTGCTTCTCACTCTGCACCTCGGCTCCCCGTTCCTCCTCCATAGGCTCCCCGCTGCTCTGCCGGAATCTTTTTCATGGACTTCCGTCCATCAGGTGCAAAGGTGGGCGGTACTGAGCAACACTGCCGCAGTGGTTTTTCATCGCTGCTGAAAAGGAGGCGTGCCATGGGCATGTGGCTTTACGACGATGCCAGGGAAATGGATGATTTCCAGACCTACCAGAAGGAAGTCAGGCAACTGGAAGGAGAGTACCTGGAAATCCGGGTCATTCTGCACGATGCCGAACGGGAGCTCAGGAGCGATCCCGACAGCGAGTATCTGCAGGCGAAAGTGAAGTATCTGCGAAAGCGCCTCAAACACCTGGAGAGTCAGGCACCCCGGCTCGCGGCGGACCATCCGCTGGAGATCTCCCTCTGGGCGCCGCCTCACGGATGATGGTCTTCGGCATGAGGGAGGAGCTTTCAAATCCACAGCGAGTTTGCCGGGTGCCGCAGGGAGCTCAGGAGGAGGTGAGGGATTTTGTCAGGCATGGACAGGCTGGACCGGCAGCTGCGAATCAAGGGCTGGAATCAGTCCGCTCTGAGCAAAGCGAAGATCGCGGTCGTCGGGGACGATGATCTCCTGGCCTCGCTATTCATGATTTCGGCGTCAGCCCTGGGAATCAACGATCTGGTGGTGATCGCCCCGGTTTTGCACAGCCAGCTTCTGCGTGTCGCGCAGAACGTCAATCGTGACCTGAGCCTGGCTCATCTCGAAGGGTTCTACACGCATCCGATCCTGGATGAGCTGCTCCGGGAATGCAGCCTCGTGGTGGATGTGAGTCACTACGGGTTGGCGAACAAGCTGCTCCTGGAGAAGGGCTTCCGGGAGTCCATACCTGTGGTCAGAGGCTTTTGCTATGAGCGGGAAGGCATGCAGGGGTTCCGTGTCTTCACCTACCTGCGGGGGCGTGAATGGCAGGAGCTCGATCAGGTTGTCAGCCCCGACAATCTGCCCGGCGGTCACTTCGACGACGGGGTGCTCGACACCATTGTCGCCGGCATTGTGCTGGAGGAAGTCAAGAGCCTCCTGATGCAGCAGAAGATATCGGGGGCTCTGATGGGCTACGAAAGGGGAGCACTGCGGGGGGGCGACCGCGGGTCCCGGATTCTGGTGGTCGGCGCGGGAGCGTTGGGAAACTTCGTCGGACTGGGTCTCGCCCTCTCGGGATACCGTCATTGCACATTCATGGACCCCGATGTGGTGGAGGCGACGAACCTCAACCGGCAGGTCTTTTTCTATGATGCATTGGGACGCAGCAAGGCTGAAACCCTGTCAGAGAGGATGAACGGGCTCTTCGGGATGGAGAGCGGGGCGCTGGTCGGATATTTCCAGGACGACACGGAGTTGTCGCCTTACGATGCGGTGTTCGATTGCGTGGACAACTTCGAAACGCGGATTGTCTTGAGCGAGCTTTGCAGGGATCGGGACAAGGTTCTCATCAGCGGCGGTACCAGCGCCGATGCCGGACAGGTGGTTGTCTTCACTCCCGGGAAACCTGGCCCCACGCCGGCCGACCTGCTGGGGCTGGCGGAGACTGTCCGTGAGCGGGGTGCTCAGCCGGTTCTCCGGGATCGGGCCGCCTGCACGTACCGGCCCGATCCATCCGTCATCATGACCAACCAGATCACCGCCGGGTTCATGGTGGACTCGTTCCGGATGCTGCTGGACGCTCAGGAGACGAGAAACATCTTCTACGACTCCTCCAGCGACGAACGTTTCTAGCACTGCAACGAGAGCTCTTTGCAGGGTGGGCAGAAGCGGCAGCGTTGCCCACCGAAGAATGCGGCTTCGCGATCACGGTGGGCAAGATGGAACCCTTGCCCACCCTACATTGGAATACCGTCCAGCTTCATTTGTCGCTGTAGTATCAGTCCCCCGGGTGGGGACACAGGTCCCTTGCCCTCATGCGGGAGAGGCAACAGCCGCAGACCCTTGGGATGGTTATCTTTTTAGGAGGTCCTCCCGCATCTTCCGGCTGCCCTGAACGATCGCAAGGGTTGCCGAAGAGAGGGGTTTCAGCTCGAAACTTGAAACCAGAGACTGGAAACGGTCCCGAGCAGGGGCGAACTGGACGGTCTGAGCCACGGAAGCCTGGTGAACGGCTACTCAGGAGGAAACGAATCATGTCCGAGGTTGAATTGAAGGAAGCGCGGGAAACCAAAGAGCTGCAAAAACCGCTGCCCATGGTGGTGGAAATCATCCCGGGGCAGGCCGCCGAAGGGCTGATCGACATCTTCGAGCCCGGAAGCTACGAGGGGAGAACGCTGCGGAAGCTTTGCGACAGCACACTCAGCAGGCGAGAATGGACCATAGAAGAGCAGATCGTCATGGAGGATATCAACCGGCAGCTCCAGGGCGGAAAGCTGTTGTGCAGAGGCCGGGAGATCGAAGGCTCCGCGATGGACTACGCGGTTTCCGAACAAACGGAAGCGGGTGAGGAGTATCTCTATGTTCCCATTCGCGTCATCAAGCCCCAGGAAGGCGGGTTGCGGGCGGGTGCCATGGGCTGAGTGCGCATCCTCAGAATAAAGTGTCCATTGAATAAGCACGTCATCCCCGCGTGTCCCTGGCGGGGATCCAGGGATTTGAAGGCCTCTGGATTCCCGCCAGGGACACGCGGGGATGACGACTCAACCGGTCATTCAATTCTGTTGAGATTTACTGAGCGAAGCTTGCCCATGTGACGTCACCCCACCACGGGCAAGCTTCGCCTGGCCCGTGCCACCCCTTATTTCATCAGCATTGTGCGGGCGGATCCGCAGGGAGTTGAGGTCGTGTTGCAGTCGCTGCGCACCGGGCTCGAACTGGTTGTCGAGTCGGGATTTCTTTACGTGCCGCTCCTGTTCGATCCCGAGATGGCCCGGGAGGTCCGTGAAGTCGTCACGAGGGAAGGATCGACTGCACGGCCTGTGGGCGGAGCAACGTTGAAGGAGGTGGACGGGAAGCTCTACATCAGATCGTTGAATGTCCGATCGATTGTGGCGAATTACGACAAGCTCGACCGGGATCACTATGAACAGGTGAAGCGGTCCGTCCTGCCGCAGCCCGAGCAACCCTCGGGTCTCCTGGCCATCTCGCCCAATGGGAGGCTCCAGACTATCGTGTCGAAGGTCATGCCTCATTTCGTCCGGAAGAGCAGGGGGCTTGAGAGGCGGTCATTCAGTGAGGAGGAGTTCCTGGATGTCGTTTCCAGTGCTCTGAATGTTCCCGAGGGGTTCATGGACGAAGCGGAGAGGGTGCTCGATTCCCAGGTGCTGCTGCGGAGGCTGGACGATTTGCGCAGATTGGAGCGGCCTCTGGAGCCCATCCAGAACGGTCGGATCACGGGGGAGGATCTCCATCGGTGGCTTGGGAGGGCGCTTGAGGAGCAGGTTTTGAGCCGTGAAAGGGCCCGTCTCGAGGAGGAGCTCCTCGAGCGCGAGGGCATGAGCGAGTCGAAGAAAAGGCACGTTGCAGCCATGTTGTATCTGGCCCACAAAGGGTCCTTCGAATTGGACGGTTTTGGTTTTTTCAGGACGGGCCCGAGAGACGACTATGTGATCTACAAACGCACCGGGGAATATGTCCTGAAAGACTACTACGGCCAGAGCTACCGTTTCCCCGATTGCAAGGTGGCCGTCTCAACCGTCGGACCATTGAGGCCGGTTGTGCTGGAGTCTTACAAGCACCCATTCCTCCTGCATCACGCCCCGAAGCAGGAGATTTGCCTGAGGGGCTACCACTGGCCCAGTGAGCTAACTGCGGAGAGCATCATCAGGCTCCTGGAGGATGGAATCAACGCCTTGCTGTATGGATATGATTACAGGCGCCGTAATGGTTATCACAGCCTTGATAAGACTCTGTATTATGTCAAGACCATCGAGTTTGGAGATTATCGAATATAGGTGATTCGTTGACCTTATTCATCGGATTTCAGTGCAAATGCA
>Ga0105100_10000992_pt1 | contig 16721 bp, 17 predicted proteins | sample PPLLak12cMay2015_2_FD_87033 | JGI IMG/M metagenome (GOLD analysis project Ga0105100, IMG submission 87033) | Freshwater sediment microbial communities from Prairie Pothole Lake near Jamestown, North Dakota, USA - PPLs Lake P8 Core (1) Depth... | ecosystem: Environmental > Aquatic > Freshwater >...
AGGCGGGCACAACACCGTCGCCATGGACATGGTCGTCGCCCGCATCGAATCCCTGCTGGATAAACGCTGAATTCGGAGGAGCGCATGCCTGCCAAGAGCTATGCCAAACCGCCCGCGCTGGTGATCGACCCGAAGAAGACCTACACAGCGACCATCAAGACCGACGTCGGGGACATCGGGGTGCGCCTGCATGCGGACAAGGCCCCGCGCACGGTCAACAACTTCGTCTTCCTGGCGCGTGACGGGTTCTACGACGGGGTCGTCTTCCACCGCGTCATCGCCAACTTCATGGCCCAGGGCGGCGACCCGACCGGAACCGGCAGCGGCGGGCCCGGCTACTCCTTCGCCGACGAATTTCACCCCAGCCTGCGCCATGACGGGCCGGGCGTCCTGTCGATGGCGAATGCCGGCGCGAACACCAACGGCTCGCAGTTCTTCCTGACCCACGTCGCCACCCCCTGGCTGGACGACAAGCACTCCGTCTTCGGCAAGGTCGAGAAGGGGCTGGACGTGCTGATGAAGATCCCCCCGCGCGATCCCTCCAAGCCCGGCTCCCCGGCGGTGAAGATCCGCACCATCGAGATCGCCGAAATGTGAGCGGAGGACCTTTCCTCTCCGGATGGCGGCTGACCGCCGCCCGCGTCTTGGCGCTGGTGGCGGTCGTGGCCATAACCGTATTCATCTTCCTGATCCGCGACCAGGCCGAACGTCTTCAGGCGTACGGCTACCCGGGCATCTTCCTCATCTCGCTGCTGGCCAATGCCACGGTCATCCTGCCCGCCCCGGGGCTGGCGGTGACTTTCGCCATGGGAGCCGTATTCAACCCGGTCCTCGTGGCGCTGGCGGCCGGCGCCGGCGCGACGCTCGGGGAGCTGACCGGCTATCTAGCCGGGTTCAGCGGTCAGGCCGTGGTTCAGAACACCGCCGCATACGAACGCATCAAGCGCTGGATGAAGGACAACGACGCCTGGACGCTCGTGGCGCTGGCCTTCATCCCCAGCCCACTGTTCGACCTGGCCGGCGCCGTCGCCGGCGCGCTGCGCATCCGGATCAGCCGGTTTCTGGTATGGGTCTGGATCGGGAAGACTCTCAAGATGCTCGCGATCGCCTACGCCGGGGCCTACTCCGTCGACTGGCTCGTGCGCTGGCTCGGCTAGGCAGCCCCCGGCAATTGGCCATAAGGGGGCCGAGGCGTGGCTTGTGGTAGGCCGGCACGTGCAGATCGGCCTCGTGTGCGACCTTGGCCACAAAGCGGTGGCTCCTTCGAGGGTTCGATCATCTAAGTTCGAGGAAGCGGAGTAGAGAGGACGTCGGCAGCCGGCCCACGGAGGCGGAGGCTGACTGTGCCGGCCTGAGGCGGTTCTGTCAGGGCGAAGGCTCGGGCCGCTGAAGTGTGCCGTCCCACTCGCCGGGGAAGAGCTCCAACGCACGATTGGCCGCACGCACGATGTTGCTGTCGCGGTCGAATCGGCGCGCCCGAATTGCCTGCCGCGCTTCGGCAGTGTGCCATTCGACCAGGCGCAGCAGCGCCACCATGCGCGAGCGCCCGTTCTCGGTCTCGACGGTGTTCCCGTCGAGCATGACGAATCCGGTCCGCGGCGTCTCGGCGATCTCCACCAGGACCGGGATCGCTCCCGGGTTCGGGATCTTTGCCAATGCCTGGACAGCCGCATGCGCCGCGTCCAGGTCCGCCATGCGCATGGCCCGGAACCGGTACAGCTGGATGGCGGTCAGCGTAGCGACTTCCCGGACGATGGGGTCATCATCGCTGAAGAAGGACTCCGCCTCGGCGATGGCCTCCTGGTCCAGCGCCATGCCGGGTCGGTTGGCGAACTCGACCGCGGCACGCAGGCGCGGCGCCGGATCGGGGCCGCGCAGGTCGCGCTCCGTCCGTGCGCACTGGATCAGCCGGCCGACGGGGGTTCGGGCTGCGTCAGGTCGCCCCCGCTCAGCCGCCAATCGTTCGAGTTCCTCCGGCGGTGCGTCCATCAGGTAGAGCGCGTGCTCGACCGCCGCCCGTACCTCGACGTCCTCGAGGAGCTTGAGCTCTTCCAGGAAGGCGCGCAGGGTCGTCCCGCCGCGCTGCGACAGGACATCCCGGGCCCGCTGCCGCCACAAGTTGACGTTTTCGGCCACCACCCCCTGGCGTGAGCGCAGCTCGACCTGCTCGGCCTTGAGGCGCTCGTGCTTCTCGCCGGCCTCTTCCATCAGCAGGCGGCCGATCTTCTCCAACCGATCGCTGACCGCGACGAACTCGCGTTGGACCTCGTCGGCCTTGCGGTTGAGTGCTGCCTGGAGTTGTCGAAGCCCGAAGCCGATCACAGAAGCCCAGCCTCCTGTAGTTCCGATCGCCGCCGTGGCCAAGGAAGGGGATGAAAGCGGACCAATGGAAACTCGAGTTCCCGGCGACCCGGATCGGAGGCGCGGCCCCGCAACGGGCTGCGCGGCTTGCCTGCCAGTATAGTCATGGACGGCTGCGGCGTCAATCGGCCGTGCGCCGTCGCTCGCCCGCCCCGTGCGGCGCTTTTCGGTATAATCTGCCGCATGGTCGAGGCCGACGAACGCCTGGTCTCATCGTCCCGGAAACCGGACGACCTGAACGACTTGACGCTGCGCCCGCGCCGCCTGAACGAGATGATCGGACAGGATCGCGCTCGCGACAACCTGGCCATCCTGATCGAGGCCGCCCGGGCCCGCGGCGACGCCCTCGAGCACGTCCTGTTCTACGGTCCCCCCGGCCTGGGCAAGACCACCCTGGCCCATATCCTGGCCGGCGAGATGGGAGTCGCCATCAAGGTCACCTCCGGCCCCGCCGTCGAGCGGGCCGGCGACCTGGCCGCCATCCTGACCAACCTGCGCCCTCACGATATCCTCTTTGTTGACGAGATCCACCGCCTGGGCCGGGCGATCGAGGAGATCCTCTACCCGGCCATGGAGGATTTCGCGCTGGATATCGTGATCGGCAAGTGACCCTCGGCGCGCTCTATCCGCCTGCGCCTGCCGCCCTTCACCGTCGTCGGCGCGACCACGCGTCTGGCACTGATGACCGCCCCGCTGCGCGCTCGCTTCGGCGCGGTACACAGGTTGGATTTCTACGACGAGGCCGCGATGCAGGCTATCGTGCGCCGGGCGGCGGGCTTGCTGCAGCTCTCGATCGACGGCGAGGGCGTCTCCGAGATCGCCTGCCGTGCGCGGGGAACCCCGCGCGTCGCGCTGCGCCTGCTGCGGCGGGTGCGCGACTTCGCCGAGGTGCGCGCCGATGGCAGGATCGACCGCGACGTCGCCGAGCAGGCGCTCACCATGCTGGAAGTCGATGAGCTCGGGCTGGATGACGTCGACCGACGCGTGCTCAGCACCATCATCCACAAGTACGCAGGCGGTCCGGTCGGTCTGCAGACGATCGCCGCCTCGATCAGCGAGGAACCTGACACCATCATGGATGTGGTCGAGCCATACCTTTTGCAGCTCGGCTTCCTCGACCGCACCCCTCAAGGCCGAGTGGCGACGGCTCGGGCGTACGCCCACCTTCAACTGGAGATGCCGGACGCTCCCCAGGCCCGGCTGCCCGATCTGTAGGAGCGCCTCGTGCCCCCGGATCTGAGCACCATCGGACGCTGGGTCCTGCTGTTCGGTCTGGCGGTAGCCCTGATCGGTGCAGGCTTGTGGTTGGCCGGGCGTGTAGGCGTGCCCCTCGGCCTCCTGCCCGGCGACCTTCGCTTCGGGTCCGGGAGCTGGTCGTGCTTCGTTCCCCTGGGCACCTCGATCGTCCTGAGCCTGGTGCTGACGCTTCTGCTCAACCTGCTGGCGCGTTGGCTGGGCAAGTAGTCCGTGCGCACTGCCGACTTCGACTACGACTTGCCCCCGGATCGTATCGCTCAGCGGCCAGCCGAGCCGCGCGACTCCTCCCGTCTGTTGGTGCTCGACCGGCTCACGGGCAGCATCGCGCACCACCGCTTCCACGATTTGCCGGACCTGCTCAAGCCGGGCGACCTCGTTGTGCTCAACCACACCCGCGTCCTGCCCGCCCGGCTGCGAGGGCAGAAGCTCCCCGGTGGTGGCCGGGTCGAGGTCCTGCTATTGCGCCGCCACGCGCCGCGGTTGTGGGAGACGTGGGTCGGCGGGAAAGGCCTGGTCGCCGGCCGGCGCGTGCAGATCGAGGGCGGGCCGGCAGCCGAAATCGTCCAGGTCCTGGACGGCCCCCGGCGCTTGATCCGCTTCGAGGCCCCCATCCGCCAGGCGCTCGAGCGGATCGGCGAGATGCCCCTCCCGCCCTACATCACGCAACCGCTGCGGTCACCGGATGAGTACCAGACCGTCTACGCCCGTGTCCCCGGCTCAGCGGCGGCGCCTACGGCCGGTTTGCACTTCACTGCGGCGCTCCTCGAGCGTCTGCGCGCGCGGCGTATCCTCACGGCCGAGGTCGTGCTGCATGTCGGGCTGGATACCTTCGCGCCGGTGACGGAGGAAGATCCGCAGGATCACGCCATTCACAGCGAATGGTGCCTGCTGTCACCCAAGGCGGCTCTGGCGATCAACGCCGCGCGGGCGCGAGGCGGCCGCGTCGTGGCGGTCGGCACCACGACCGTACGCACGCTGGAGACGGCCGCCCGCGAGGCGCCGGCCGGGACGGCGGCCGTCCCGTTCGAAGGCCCGACCGACCTGTTCATCCTCCCCGGCCATGAATTCCGCGTCGTGGATGCCCTGATCACCAACTTCCACCTGCCCCGCTCGAGTCTGGTGATGCTGGTGAGCGCCTTTGCCGGCCGGGAACGCTTGCTGGCCACGTATGCCCTGGCGGCCCGCGAAGGCTACCGCTTCTACTCGTTCGGCGACGCCATGCTGATCACCTAGTCCATATCGCCGGCAGTTCGTGTACAATCTGCCGCGCGAGCCGGAGCCAGAACCGATTTCGACGGTCGCGGGTATAGTCCACGGAGAGGCGGATTGGGTATGAGCACACTTGAACTGCCCGAGGCGATGGCCGCGCTGCGGCCCAAGCTGGGAGCGTATGTCGAGAAGATCGAGCGAGCCGCCCCGTACGGTGCGGCGCTCCTGTCGGCTCAGTCGGCGATGCAAATCCGCGTCGACAACCGCGAGGAGCAAGTCTCCGAGCTGGCCCCAACGGCCGGCACGGTCCTGACTGCCTTCGACGGAAACACCGTCCGCGAACGCTCGGTCAACGGTTTCGATCCGAAGGCTGTGACCAGTGGGCTGGACGAGCTACTGGGCGGCGCATCCTTCACCGCCGGACGCCCGGTGGATCCTGGGCCGGAACGCAAGGGCGACTTCGTGACCCCGATGCAGGTCCCGCCTGCCAGCCTGACGACCGCCGAGAAGCTCGAGCGCTGCCGAGAGCTCCACCGCCGGCTGAAAGACCGCGACCCGCGCATCGTCAACGCCCGCGTCTCCTACACTGAGATGGGCGAACACAAGGTCTTCTGCAACCGCGCCGCCGACCTGGCCCAGCACCTCCAACGCGTCCGCCTGTTCGTGTTCTTGATGGTCTCCGGCGGGGACGGAGTGCAATACGATTGGGCGCAGAAATCGGCCCGCGGGGGCTGGGAGATGCTGACCTTCAGCGACGCGGAGCTGCAGCGCGTGGTCGACCAGGCGCTGGCGCTGCTGACCGCCGAGCGCATCGACCCGGGCGAGTACTCGGTCGTTGCCGCGCCGGGCGTGGCCGGGACGATCTGCCACGAATCGTTCGGTCACGGCGTCGAGACCGATATGTTCCTCAAGGAGCGCGCCCGCGCAGTCGAGTATGTCGGCCGCCGCGTCGGCTCGGATCTGGTGCACATCTGGGACGACCCCAGCCTGCCTGGATCCCTGGGTGGTTACTTCTTCGACGACGAAGGCATGTTGGCTGCGCCGACGCATATCGTCGATGCAGGGATCTTCCGCCAGGGCATCACGGACATGTACTCGGCCACAGCCCTGCGGCTGCCGCGCACGCCCAACGGCCGCCGGCAGGATTTCTCCCGCAAGGCGTACGCGCGCATGACGGCCACCTTCTTCGGCCCGGGCAAGTCGACCTTCGATGAGTTGGTCGGCGGGGTCGACCACGGCATCTACCTGCAGAAGTGGGATTCGGGCATGGAAGACCCGCAGGGCTGGGGCATTCAAGTAACTTGCCACTACGGGCGCGAGATCCGCGGCGGCCGCGTGACCGATCGCGTCTTCTCCCCGATCGCCATGACCGGCTTCGTCCCCGACGTCCTGCAAAGCATTTCCGCCGTGGGCAACGACTTGCAGATCGACAGTGGAACGTGCGGGAAGGGCCACAAGGAATATGTGTCCAATAGCGCCGGCGGCCCTCACCTGCTCCTGAAAGCGAGGCTGGGCTGATGCTGCGAACGATCACCGACGCTTTGCGCGCTCGACGCGATCTGAAGGGCTGGACGGTCCGGCATGTCGCCTCACGGGAAGCGCAGGTCTACGGCGTGCCCTCGACGATTGAGGCCAGCCGGGGGGTCGACCAGGAGCGGTATCTGGTCAGCGTCTTGAGGGAGACGCCCGGGCCCGACGGCCGACCCTCGTGCGGGTCGGGCGAGGCAACGCTCCTGCCAGGCGGGGACCTGCGTGCCGCACTCGAGACAGCCGCCCTAACGGCTGGCCTGGTGCACAACCCCCCTTACTCGCTCCCCGGGCCGGCGACCTTCCCGCAGGTCCGCCTGGCCGACGAGTCGCTCAGCCGTGACCTCGGCGGCGCGGCCGAGTCTTTGATCGTCCGCCTGTACGCTACCGCCGCCGATCACCCGCAAGTGCGGCTCTCCGCGGCCGAGTGCTATGTGACCGAGGAGCACACCCACCTTGTCAACAGCCGCGGGATCGATGTCGAACAGACCGCCACCCGGGTCGACATCGAGGGCGTGCTCCTGGCCCGTGCCGACGGCCGCGAGACCGAGTCGTTCTTCATGCTGTCGAGACGGCGGGCGGCCGACCTCGAGCTTCCAGCGGAGATGTCGCGCCAGGCACAGTATGCACAGGACCTTCTGCGCGCCGGTCCGGCGCCGACCTTCGCTGGCCCGATCGTCCTGCGCGGCGCGGCGCTGGCGGAACTGCTGATGCCGGCCGAGTCGCAGGCCGGGCCCCTTCAGATCCTGGGATCTGCCGCGTCGAAGTACAACAAGATCACCTCTTGGGAACGCGGCAAGACAATCCTGCGCAAGAAATCTCAGGGAGACCCGGTGACCTTGTGGGTCACGAGTAGACTTCCCTTCGGCCAGCACGCCGGGAGGTTCGACGAGGAGGGATTGCCCTCCCGACGAGTCGAGTTCGTCCGCGAAGGCAAATTGGTCAACTTCATCGCCGGACAGCGGCACGCAGAATACCTGGGCATCCCCGCCACCGGCGCGTTTGGAGACATCCAGGCACCGGCCGGGAAGACGCCGGTAGCCGAGTTGACCCGGGGGAAGCATGTCGAGATCGTGACCTTCTCCTGGTTCAATCCGGATCCGGTCACGGCCGAGTTCGCCACGGAGATCCGCCTCGGGTACCTGGTGGATGGCCGGAAGCGGATCCCATTCAAGGGCGGCCTGTTCATCGGCAACGTCCTCGACGCGCTGGCCAACATCCGTTGGAGCGCGGAGACCGGCTTCTTCGGTCATTACCAGGGCCCGGTCGCTGCGCGAATCGCCGGCCTGCGCGTGGCCGGCGAGGCGGCCGCTTAGTCTCTGCCGCCCGGGCGCGCAGCCGGGTCCCTCAGCGCCCGCGAGTCAAGGTAGAATGCCGGCCATGAACGCCCCCACGACGGAAGCCTCGGTGGCTGGCGCATGGATGCGCCGCCTGCACCTCGACTGGATCGTTCCGGTCCTGTTGCGGCCTGGCAAAGCGCTGGCCGAGATCACCTCGCAGCCGAAGGGGGTTTGGCTGACGCCGCTCCTGGTCCTGTGCCTGACGGGGCTGATCGCCGTGCTCGTCGGCGGTCCGCTCCGCCAACAGGCGGCCTTGAGCGGGCAGGCCGAGCTCCCCCCGGATTTCCAGTGGTACACCCCAGAGCAGCAGGCCCAGTTCCTGCAGGCGCAGTCGGCCAGCTCGGGGACCGCCTTCGTGTACGTCTTCCCCGCCCTCCAGGCTGTGCTGCGCGTCTGGATTGGCTGGCTGGTCGTCGCCGCGCTCCTCCACCTGGCGCTGACCCTGGTTGGGGCGCGCGTGACGATGCTGTCGGCGATGAACCTGGTCGCCTGGGCTGGCTTGCCCTTCGGCGTCCGCGATCTCGTGCGGACCGCGTACACACTGTTCGGACATCGTCTCATCCAGGCGCCCGGGCTGTCGGGGCTGATCGGTTCCGGCACGGAAGGCGCCGCCCTGTTCGCCTCGGAGCTTCTGGCCCTGATCGACCTATACCTGATCTGGCACATCGCCCTGCTGGTCATCGGTGTGCGGTCGCAGGCCGACCCCGGCCGCGGGCGTGCCTGGGGGAGTGTGGCCCTCACACAGGCGGCGGCGCTTCTGCTCCAAGTGCTGCCGGCGTACCTGGGCGGGCGCCTGGCCGGCCTGACCATCGCCCGGCCGTTCTTCTTCTAGGCGCCTATGGAAGCCGCGCCGATCCGGGTTGCCGGGCTGCACAAGCATTACGCAATGGGACACAACATCGTCCGGGCACTGGCCGGGGTGGATCTCGAGATCCACCCGCAGACCTTGTCGCTTGTGCTGGGACCGTCCGGGTCGGGCAAGAGCACGCTGCTGCACCTGCTTGGCGGCCTCGACCGCCCGACGGAGGGCAGCATCCGCATCGGCGAACAGCGGCTCGAGAGCCTGGACGAGAACGCGCTGGCGGTCTATCGGCGCACGCACGTCGGCTTCGTCTTCCAGTCCTTCAACCTGCTCCCCAGCATGACCGCGCTGGAGAACGTGGCCTTCCCCTTGCGCTTCGCCGGCGTCCCGCACCGTCGCCGGAATCAGCGGGCGGCCGAGCTGCTTTCGCAGGTCGGGCTATCCGACCGGGCCGAACATCGCCCCGAAGAGCTCTCCGGCGGGCAGCTGCAGCGCGTGGCCGTGGCGCGGGCGCTGGTGAACGATCCGCAGGTCGTCCTGGCCGACGAGCCAACCGGCAACCTCGATACGCTCAGCGGCTATCAGATCATGGAGCTGCTCGCCGACCTGCACCGCCAGGGCCGTACAGTCGTCGTTGTCAGCCACGATCCGCGCATGACGCACTTCGCCACACATACGATCCGTCTGCTGGATGGCCGGGTGGTGCCTCAGGCCGAATACGAGGCAGCCCAGGAGCTCTCCGCCGCCCGACCCGCAGCGATGCAGGGGTGAACCGATGATGGTTTCTGGCCGTCCCCGCTCCGCGCCGCCCCGGCGGCTGGCTGTCAGCCTCGCAGTTGTGGGCTGTCTGGCCCTGCTGCTCGCCCTACCGACCCTGCAGGCGGCGGCTGCGCCGCGCAGGCAGGCTACGGATACGGCGACGGCCACCAGCACCGCGACGGAGACCTCGACTGCCACTGCAACGGCCACCGCGACCGCCACGGCAACATCGACGGCGACGCCCGGGGGGTATGCACGCCCGGTGATCGTGCTGCAATCCTACAGCGTCCCCGGCGGCGCGGTCAGGCCGGGCCAGGACTTCGATCTGACGTTCCGGTTGGCCAACCCCGGGCAGGGCACCGCCTTCAACGTACTGGCTTCGTTCGAAGCGGGGGACTTTCTGCCGCGCGGGACCGGCGGCGTGATCGCCGCCGGGGCGATCGCGGCGGCGGCCTCGACCGGGTACACCCAGCCGCTGACGGCCGGCGAGGATTTGGAAGGCAAGGGCGTCGGCACACTCGGGCTCCAGGTCACCTATACCGATCAGCTTGGGGATCCCTACACCGAGAGTTTCACCCTGACCATCCCGGTCGCTGGGCCGACGCCGTATGTGCCGGCGGGAGGCTATGCGACCCGAACACCGACGGCCGGGCCCGCGCCTCAGCTTCTGATCCTGGAGTATGAGACCGACCCGCTGATCCTCTCGCCTGGAACTCGCTTCAGCGTCCGCCTGAATATCGCCAATGTAGGCGGCAGCATGGCACGGCGCGTGACGATGATCATCGGCGGAGGCTCGGCCGGCAGCGGCGAGCCCACCCCGGGTGTGGACACCGGGGGTCTCTCGGGCGCCGGCGGCGACTATACCCACTTCGCGCCGGTCGGTTCGTCCAACGTCCAGTTCCTGGGCGACCTGCCGCCCGGGCTCGATTTCGATGCCACCCATTCCCTGATCGTCAACAGCAGCACTGCGGCCGGGGCCTACCCCCTGCGCGTCTCGTTTGTGCATTACGACGATCGCGGCGTGGCCCGTACCGACGACCAGGTCGTCACCCTGCTGGTCTACGCCGTCCCGAGCCTGGACATCAGCTTCTACCGCCCGGTCGACCCGTTCTTCGCCGGGCAGCCCGGCCTGCTGCCACTGCAGGTCGTGAACATCGGGCGGACCAGCGTGATCCTGGGCGAGATGGAGGTCTCGGCCGACGGCGCCGATCTGAGCAACAACAGCACGCTGGTCGGCCTGCTCGATCCGGGCGGCTATTTCACGCTGGACTCGATGGCCGTCCCGATGAGTGCCGGGCCGCTGGAGCTGACCGTCACCCTGGGCTATCTCGACGACTTCAATCAACAGCAGATCGTCGTCAAGCAGCTCAGCGTCGAAGTAGGCGAGGCTTTCCAGGAGCCCGGATTCGAGTCTGGCGGGGAAGGCGAGATCCCCATCGAAGAGCCGCAGGCGCCGGTCGGCTTCTGGCAGCGCCTATGGCGAGCGATCCTGGGCCTGCTGGGATTGGACTCGGGCTCGCCCGAGCCGGCCGAACCCACGATGCCGGAAGGTTTCCCGGGCGAGGAGATGCCTCCTGTCCCGGCCATTCCCCTCGGATGACATGCGCTTCATCGACCTGCTGACGCTGATCCTGGAGAACCTCGGCCGTCGCAAAGCGCGTGTCGCCTTGACCGCCGTCGGCGTCGTCATTGGGACGGCTGCCATCGTGGTGCTGGTCTCATTGGCCATCGGGCTGCAGCAGAGCGCCACGCAGTCGTTGTGGGGTATCGGCGATCTGAGCCTGATCCAGGTCATGCCGACCTATTCCGAAAGCTACTTCATGGAGGGGCGAGGCGGTGGCGGCGGGGGGATGGTGATGGAGGCGTTCGCCGGGTCGGGGCAGCCGGACCAGACACTCCTCGTCACCGACCAGACGCTGCGCGACCTGGCGGAGATCCCCGGTGTGGCCGGGATCTACCCGCGCGATTGGCTCCAGGGCGCGACGATCATCAATCTGGGCCGCCTGGAAGGCTATCCCAACATCGTCGGCGTCCCGCCTGAGTTCCTGACCGACATGGGCTACGAGCTGCAAAGCGGCGAGGCCGCGCTGGAGCGCGGTGTGGTCGTGGTCGGCGCGATGGTCTCGCAGCAGTTCTATGACCCGCGCCAGCGGCCGGGGCAGGAAGCCCCGCCGCAGCCTGAGCTGATGGGTCAGCCCCTCAAACTCACGTTGATGAGGTGGTCCGAGCAGGCGCAGACCGAGGTCCGGCGCCAGTTCCAGCTGCGGGTGGCCGGGGTTCTGGCGGAGACGCGCGGAGAAGCAGACTACAGCCTGTATATGACGCTGGACGAGGTGACCACTTTCAACCAGTGGTTCAATAACCGCCGCATCGACCGCAATCGGGACGGTTACCCGCTGGCGGTTGTGAGCGTTGAGGATCCTTCGCAGGTGGTCAAGATCGCCGACATCATTCGCGGGCTGGGATATCAAACCTCCACGCCGGCCGACTACGTTCAGGGCGTCAACAGCTTCTTCGTCGTCCTGCAGGTCGTCTTCGGCGGAGTGGGAGCGATCGCCATGCTGGTGGCGGCCATCGGCATCGCCAACACGATGACGATGGCGATCCTCGAGCGCACGCGCGAGATCGGCCTGATGAAGGCGGTCGGCGCGGCCAATCGAGATGTCCTGGCTGTATTCCTGGGCGAGGCCGGCGGCATCGGCCTGATCGGCGGTCTGGGCGGGATTGGCCTGGGCTGGAGCGCCGGGCAGATCATCAACGTCGTCGGCCTGGCCTATCTGGCCGGGCAGACCGCCGTCAGCGGCGGCCCGCCGCCCTCGGTCGCCGTCGTCACACCGCCCTGGCTGCTGCTGTTCGCGTTGGCATTCGCCACGCTCATCGGGCTGGCGTCCGGATTGTACCCGGCGCTCCGGGCGGCGACGCTTGTCCCGGTGGCGGCGCTTAAGTACGAATGAGGGGGCAAGCGGCAGTTGACGTGCGCCCGCTTCCGTGTCATACTGACGCCGATCCCGGATAGCGGGACCTCCTTCACCATCCCATGGAAGAGGAGGTGATGCCCATATGAGTACGAGTGGTAGTCTTCGCGCTGCGGCATCCCTCCTCCCAGTTGAGTGAGGATGCCGCAGCGCAACAGAGAGCCGTCCACCCGGGCGGCTCTTTGCGTCTCCGGCGCCGCCGATGACTCTGCCGACCGGCAAGCTCCCCGTTGACCTGCTTTCCGGCCTACTGGCCGGGCTGAAGGCCGGCGACCCGCGCGTCCTGCTCGGCCCCGGGATCGGCCTCGATTGCACGGTGCTCGACTTCGGCGACCGACTCCTGGTGGTCAAGACCGATCCGATCACCTTCGCCGCCGACCGCATCGGCTGGTACGCCGTCCACGTCAACGCCAACGACGTCGCCACGACGGGCGCGCAGCCGCGCTGGTTCCTGTGTAGCGCGCTGCTCCCCGAGAAGCACAGCCGGGCCGCAATGATTGAGACGATCTTCGCCGAGATCGAGCAGGCCTGCCGGCAGGTCGGCGCCGAGCTGGTCGGCGGGCACACTGAGGTCACGGCCGGACTCGATCGCCCGATCCTGACGGGGACGATGCTCGGCGAGGTGGCCCGCGATCGACTGATCACCCCGCGCGGCGCTCGCCCGGGAGATGTGCTCCTTCTCACCAAAGGCATCCCGATCGAGGGAGGCAGTCTCCTGGCCAGGGAGTTCGCCGCGCGGCTGGCTGAGGTCCACCCGGCGACCCTGGCGCGCGCCAGGGACTACCTGGACCATCCCGGGATCAGCGTCGTCCCGGAGGCACTGGCCGCGGCACAAACCGGCGGCGTCACCGCCATGCACGACCCGACCGAAGGCGGCTTGGCGGCGGCTTTGTGGGAGCTGGCCGAAGCCGCGCAGGTCCGCCTCCAGGTCGAGCGAGAAGCCATCCCCATTCTGCCCGAGGCGGCGGAACTGTGCGCCCATCTCGGTCTGGAGCCGCTGAACACCATCGCCTCGGGCGCGCTCCTGCTGACGGCAGACCCCGCTCGCGCCGCGGCCGTGAGCACGGCGATCCGGTCACTGGGAATCGCGGTGAGCACGATTGGCGAGGTCACGACTGGAAACGGCGTGGCCATGCGAAGCAAAGCCGGGCTGGAACCGCTTCCCCGGCCCGCCCGCGACGCCCTGGCGGCCCTGTACGATTGAGGCCGTCTCAGTCCCCCAGACAGACCCCTAGATTGCGGGCAGTCAATACGGCGTCCCCGGCCAGGTCGACCCGCCGGGGTGACTCGAGCGCCTCAGTCAGGGGGATATCGATGATGCGGGTGCCGCGTAACGCGACCATGCGCCCGAAGCCTCGCTGCAGCGCCAGGCGCGCCGCCGCGCTGCCGAAACGCGTCGCCAGCCAGCGGTCGAAGGCCGTTGGAGAACCGCCGCGCTGCAGGTGACCGAGCACGGTCGAGCGCGCTTCGACGCCGCCGTGACGGAGCAAGTACTCTGAGACTTCCAATCCGATGCCTCCCAGCCTGGAGGCCACGTCCTCATCGCCGCGCGAGCGGAAACGCTGCGCTCCCCCGGCCGGCTGCGCGCCCTCCGAGACGACCAGCACGCTGAACGGCCGACCGCCGCGGGCGCGCGCCGCGATCTGCGCCAGCACCGGCTCGTAGCGGAAGGGGATCTCCGGGATCAGGATCACATCCGCACCGCCGCCGATCCCGGCGTGCAGCGCGATGAATCCGGCGTCGCGGCCCATCACCTCGAGCACCATGGCCCGATGATGCGCCTCGGCCGTCGTCTGCAAGCGATCGACGGCTTCGACCGCGACGTTGACGGCCGTGTCGAAACCGAAGGTCACGTCGGTGCCGCCGACGTCGTTGTCGATCGTCTTCGGCACGCCGACGATCGGGCAGCCCTTGTCCACCAGCTCGCGGCTGATTCGCAGCGTCCCGTCGCCTCCAACCACGATCAGCGCTTCCAGTCCCAGCTTGTCGAAGGCGGCCACGACCTGGTCGGACACGTCGACGGTTGTCTCGATCCCGTCGCGGATCACCTTGCGGGCGAACGGGTTGCCGCGATTCGCTGTGCCCAGGATCGTGCCCCCGCGCGGCAGGATGCCGCGCACCGACTCGGCCGTCAGCGGCCGCACGCCGCCGACATCGATCAGCCCGTCGAATCCGTCGCGCAGCCCGACGATCTCACAATCCTCCAGCGCCAGCACGGTCTTGACCGCCGCGCGGATGACGGCGTTCAACCCGGGGGCATCTCCCCCGCCGGTCATGATACCCAGACGCTTCATGCAAACCCTCGTCCAGTGAACGCAGGCCGCCAGCAGGAACTAGGTTCGCGCCGGGCGTCGCCATGACGCACGCCGGTGGCGCTAAGGTGGGATCCGTACGCCGGTTTGGAGGATTTCGGGAAGCTGCCGCCCAGTTGACGGCTATACGAAACGAATGCCCTAGACGGCACCCTTGGCGAAGAAGTCGGCGACCCGGAACCCCCAGCGTTTATACACCCGTTCCGGATCGTAACCATGGTCAAGCAGCCAGCGCGTCAGCCGGTCGGCCCGCTCCGAATCCGAAAGCGCCGTCCCGTCAACGGAACCGTTGTCAGTCCCGCGCATCCCGCAAATTGGGCAGGAAATCTGGCTGCGGCCGATCGGCCGCAGGACCTGCGAGCGCACCTCGGCCAGCTGGAAGCCACACTGCGGACAGGGCGAATACGAAACCACGTCCGCCCCGCTCCGCGTCGGAGGCACCCTCAACTGAGTCCACTGTGACGCCAACACGCTCTCCCTCTCCATTGCCCACCTCGGGACACAGGCCGCCGGCTTCAAGCCCGCATGTGCGCCCGATGCAAGCGTACTGGAGAAACGCGTGGCTGAACTGTACAGGCTCCTTACAGCTGCGCGAAGGCGCGCCTTACGACCACCTTTCAATCCGGGGGGAGGAACTCTCAGGCCCGGCAGATGCCGGGCCTGATGCAAGAGTGCCCCCAGGGGGTTTCGAACCCCCGTTTTGGCCTTGAGAGGGCCACGTCCTGGGCCGCTAGACGATGGGGGCGGAACGCGGCGATTCTACCACAGCGGTTTTGCGGGCGTCAACGAAACCGCCCGCCGTCGGCGGCTGCGCAGTCAGCCGAGTCGAGGCGGGCGGTCGGATGCGCTCGCACCGGCTTCAGGCCGCTTTCGGGCGGATCGCCTCCTGTTCGCCATCGGTCGCGAACAGATGCATGTTGTCCATGTTGAAGAGCACGCGCGTCTGATCCCCCATGCGCGCCTGTGTGCGCGGATCGACGCGCCCGATGAAGCTGCTGTCTCCGGCCACCAGGTGCAGGAAGATCTCATTGCCCATCAACTCGCTGACATCGACGCGCGCTTCCACCGGCGCCCCATGGATCTCGGGCGGCGCGAAGGCCGGATCGTGCACGTCCTCGGGGCGGATGCCGAAGATGACCGACTTTCCGGCCTCGCCGGCGAAGCCGGGGACGAGGGACGGGGGCACGGGCAGCCGTATCCCGCCGGTGGTGACCACCAGACCACCGTCGGCGCGCTCCAAGCGGGCGTTGAAGAAGTTCATCGCCGGCGAGCCGATGAATCCGGCCACGAAAACGTTCGCCGGGTGATCGTAGAGGTTCTGCGGGCTGTCGATCTGATGCAGCAGGCCGCCCTTCATGACGGCGATCCGGCTGGCCATGGTCATGGCTTCCATCTGGTCGTGGGTGACGTAGATGAACGTCGTCTGCAGGCGCTTGTGCAGTTTGCTGATGTTGGCGCGCGTTTCGACCCGCAGCTTGGCGTCCAGGTTGGAGAGCGGTTCGTCGAACAGGAAGACCTTCGGCTCGCGGACGATCGCCCGGCCGACGGCCACGCGCTGCCGCTGCCCGCCGGACAGCTGGCGCGGCTTGCGGTCGAGTAGCTCCTCGATGCCCAGAATCCCGGCCGCCTCCTGTACGCGGCGCTTGATCTCCGGGCGGGGCATCTTGCGCAGCTTCAGCCCGAAGGCCATGTTGTCGAAGACCGACATATGCGGATAGAGCGCGTAGGACTGGAAGACCATGGCGATGTCACGGTCTTTGGGAGGTACATCGTTGACGACACGGTCGCCGATCAGAATGCGGCCGTCGCTGATCTCCTCCAGGCCCGCCAATAGCCGCAGAGCGGTCGTCTTGCCGCAGCCCGACGGGCCGACCAGGACAAGGAACTCCTGGTCCTCGACGCTCAGTTCGATGTCGTTGACGGCAACGACGTCACCGAAACGCTTGGTGACATGATCGTAGGTTACGCTAGCCATGACGGGTCTCCTCTCGGAAGAGTATCGTGCCCCCATTCTACGGCCGTTCGGGCGAAAGGACAACCGCATGTATGCGTTCAGTACATATGAGACAGTCAGGCGGCCGGGGCCAAGTTGGGGAAGCACTCCTGAAGATACCGCGCCGGGGTCCTTCTGCCAAGGGAATGGTGAGGCCGGATCGTGTTGTAGACCCGCTCCCAGCGG
>Ga0105100_10000993_pt1 | contig 16718 bp, 12 predicted proteins | sample PPLLak12cMay2015_2_FD_87033 | JGI IMG/M metagenome (GOLD analysis project Ga0105100, IMG submission 87033) | Freshwater sediment microbial communities from Prairie Pothole Lake near Jamestown, North Dakota, USA - PPLs Lake P8 Core (1) Depth... | ecosystem: Environmental > Aquatic > Freshwater >...
ATAATGCTTGCATCGGAGTTGTCCTTCCCTCGTCCGCGTATGAGGTGTTACCTATGACCATATTAGAGGGAATGGCCAACTGCAAACCCATTATAGCATCTGACATCGAAGGTAACGCTTATCTAGTTAAACATGGCAAAAATGGCTTTCTCTCAAAACCGAGAGACCCAGAAGATCTGGCAAATCTCATAAATTTGTTGTGTGAGGATAGAGTTTTGGCACGGAAGATGGGCCAACTTGGGAGAAGAATGGTTGAAAGCGAATACACGGTCAGTACAATGGTAGATAAAACTTTGAAAACGTACAAGTCGTTACTGTGCTAGGGTCTGACTAACAGCCACCTGACCTATTTGCCATCATGTAGTTCACAGTTTTTTCTGCAAGCCCACATTTGTATTGTTTACCCATTTGATAAAATCGTGGGCATAAGCTGAAACAACGACGATTCCCTAAATTGCGAGCAGAATGAGGACTGAAAAACCTTGGCTCATATAGTACTTACAAACACAAATTGTTCATGGAACAAGGGATCAGCTGCTCAGGTTGTAAGCACTACAGAAACATTGCGCAAAATAATTCCTGGCGCAAATTTCACCCTGATATCTAATTATCCGAATTTGGATTTCGACTTGTGTGAAAAGAACAATGTTAAAGTGGTAGGCGTCTTTTCAAAAAATCTGTTTCTGAAACATTTCAAACTGCTCAGATATTTCACATTGTTATACTACGTCTTGCGGTGTGCCTTGTGGGCAACCTTAAGCAAAGTCAGACTAAACGCACAGAAACTGTTAGCCACAGAGGTACTTGCAGAATATGCTATGGCAGACTTAATTTTAGATCTTAGCGGCGACACTTTCAGCGACCAGAAGGCTATTGCGCTCGGTTCAGTGCTAGGAATACTTCCGGGAATTCTTCTAGGAAAAAAAATTGCAGTCTTTTCCCAGTCAATTGGTCCTTTCAGAGGTGCGACCAAGCCAATAGCAAGGTTTTGTCTTAATCAAGTAGACTTGATTGTTATAAGAGAGGCACTAACTTGGAAATATTTGAAAGCTATAGGTGTTCACAATGCTTCAACATATCTAGCTGCAGAGATCGCTTTTCTATTGAAACCAGCTTCTGGCAAAGAGGTGCAAGAAATCCTCCAAAAAGAAGGCGTAAACCAAAATGAAAGAGAAAGACCATTAATTGGAATAGGCACAAATGCACTCGTTTCAGGGGCTCTCAAATCAAAAAGCGAAATCTATCTAACTCTAATGGCCAAGACGACCGATTATTTGGTCGAGAGTCTTAACGCAAAGATAGTTTTCATTTCTCATGTCATTATACCTCCACAATATGGATCACACGATGATAGGTATGTAGCTGAGAATATCTATCAAATGATTAGAAACAAGAAAAGCGTCAAAATAATCAAAGGTGACTATTCACCTGGAGAGTTGAAAGGAGTCATCAGTCAATGTGACCTTTTCATAGGGGCAAGAATGCATTCGAACATAGCTTCAACCTCAATGCATGTTCCCACTATCGCACTGTCATGGAGTCACAAATACAAGGGCATAATGAGAATGTTGGAACAAGAACAATATGTATGCGAAATCGGAACAACAACTCTTGACGAGCTAACTGACAAGATAAATACTGCTTGGTCCAACAGAGCAGAAATTAGAAGAACACTAGCATCTAAAACCCCAGAACTCGAAGAATCAGCATTTCACAGCTGCAAGTTGGTTAAAATGCTGCTGGAAGACAACTCTTGCCGATACCCAATACGATTCGAGTCCTTCAAGAAAGCAGAATAACAGCAAATTCGCACCTCAATATACCATAGCGCGTTTTTGCAGATCCTTCTCCATTAGAAATTCTCCGCCAGAGATGTTTTCATGTTATCGGTTCCTTCCCTCAAGAGTAAACTGACCGCTGATTACCCCAAACGAGTGCTCTGGCTAAGCTCTCTAAATTTAGGAGCCTATTTACATCAGAAATCCAAAATGGAAATTATGGGCAGTCTGGCTAACCGTGGTTACACCTCAACTCTCATAGCAATCAGGTCAACTAATCCGGTTCAGACTGCGAATTCTCAGGTCCGTTTTATTTCTATCCCTTTGAAGTCCATACCGATAGTAACTCCTGTCTTGTATGCTATAGCGCTGTTCTTTTTTCTACCCTGGCACATTCTTACTTCAAAACCCGATTACATCATCACGGATCCGTATATTTCTGTTTTCAGTCTATCTTCAGTTATTCCTCTCAGTAGGCTTTTAGGAATAAAGATGATTCTAGACATTAGAAGCGTACCTGTCGAGACATCTGATTTTCGCCATTCTTTACAGTCTCCTTTGTTTACAACCTCCATTACTTTTGCCAACCGCCTTTTTGATGGCATGACCATGATCACTCACTTGATGAGAGAAGAGGTCTGCAGAAGGTTTAGTATTGATCCAGAAAGAGTCGGTGTATGGTCCAGTGGTGTTTCCACGAAACTATTCAATCCTGATGATCATACTCCAGAGAGTGTGCATTTGAGAAAAAGACTCGGATTAAACGAAAAATTCGTTGTCTGTTATCATGGTGTCTTTTCCGCGAATCGAGGACTGGCAGAAACTATAGAGGCAATGTCTATAGTAAAGAAAGTGAGTTACAATGTAATCTTTCTCCTTCTAGGAACAGGGCCCTCTGTTCGGAGCCTCAGGAACCTGATTAAGTCAAAAGGATTGCAGGATACTGTAATTATTCACAGTTCTGTTGAGCATGAGGAAGTTCCCAAGTATATTGCAGTATGCAACGTTGGCATAGTACCCTTACCCGACCACCCTTATTGGAGAACACAGAGTCCTTTGAAGCTACTAGAATACTTGGCTATGAAGAAAGTCGTCATAGTTACTTCTATACCTGCTCATCGGGCGGTCGTTCAAAATGATGTTTGTGGCATTTACATTTCATCGATCAACCCTGTTGAAATAGCTGAATCCATAATTTACGCGTACAACAACAGAGAGAAACTAGAGGCGTGGGGTGCATCTGGCAGAAAACTCGTAGAAGAAGAATATACTTGGGAGAAGATTGCTGAAAACCTGGAGAGCTATTTGCTGTCAATCAATAATGTTTTTCATCATACTCACACGATTCGCTCGCGTCCGCAACAGCGTAGCAAACTGCACAAATTAAGAGGGTGATAATGCAAGTTGGTAACGACTATTAGAAAAGCCCTGCTGGTTTTCCCGGTGTTTATCACAGGCTTTGTGTTCATATTGGTTTCCTGGTTCACGAGTTATCCAGTAACAATGGAAACACCTTTCGAATTCGTTCCTGACAAGATTTCACCTTTTTTCTGGATAGGTTTGTCAATAGTGTGTGCTTCGCTTTACGCGATGGCGCTGTTGTCTAAAAGTGATTTAGTGGCAAGCATCTCAACTCTTAGCATTATTATGCTCATTTATTCATCAGCATACTTTTTTTGGTTCATGCCTGGTATTGACGCCGATAGCTTCAGAGGTCTCACAGAATATTTTGTCGAGACAGGAGACTTGAATTATCTTGTGCCTTACCACAGTTATTTTCAGTGGCCGTTGCTTTTTACATTCTACAGAACAGCATGCACAATAGGATTAGATCTACGTCTACTCGAGTTCGTAATCTTTGGACTGATTGGCTTGTTTTATGCTGTCTCTCTATACTCTCTGGCGCACAAATCTTCGAAGTACAGCGCCATTTTTGCAGTGGTGTCTTATTTCATAATAATATGGTGGTACATAGACTATCAGGCCGTACCATTTACGCTCGGTTTTGGTTTCCTCCTAATTCTGTTCATGCTTGACAGCTTTGAAGACAAAAAACCTGCAACCAAGCTAATTATGCTGTTGCTCTTCACAGCAATAACGCTGACACATTCCTTTGTGCCCTTATTCTTTATCATCTATGCATTCGTGAAATACGTCTTGAGCAAAGATCGCAAATACATCGGCTTAACACTAATAACTCTAATTATACATTCTGTCGTATTGACCTCTCGAGCAACGCTTTTCTTTCAAATGGGTATAGAACAACTGCTAGGGTTGGAGGAATATGTATTTGTCTCATTCACCAGAGTCATGACCACAGTAGTAACATCTCAGACTCCTCTTCAAGAGTTAGTCCAGACAATTAGCCGTGTCAATTTCGCAATTACAGGGTTATTAGCATCAATAGGTTTCATAATCTTAATTGCCAAACGAAAATTAGACAAAGCCAATCTTGCTCTTCTTCTATCAGGGAGTATATTCTTGATCGGTGCAGTAGCTCTACCGATTCTCGGTACCCGTGCACTGCAAATAATGGCTATTCCCCTGAGCTTAGGCGTTGCATACTTACAGAATACAAAATTCAAAAAAGTCTTCCAAGGTCTTTTTCTCATAATAATAATTTTATTCGTATCCGCTCCAGCCTATACTTCATTCAACTCAACTTCGAGGCATTTACCCTCTCAACCAGAATCGGTCCATTCATGTGCCAATTTTCTAATAGATTACTATTATCCTAATGAAACTAGTCTGACAGGCACAGACTTCAAAACAAGTGGATATCTGGCTGCAAAACTGCAAGCTCCCCATGTCACCCTTGGAGATAGTCCTTTAGGTTTCGGCGTCTATGACATACATGATTATCGTTGCATACTGTATACCATTGGACTGGAAAAGGTTCTTCTAAGGATCAACTATACAGAAGTAAGCATTTTCCAGGAAATGAGTGACTTCAGCGTATTCTACAATTCTGGCAACTCTCACATACTGGTAAACAGGGACAAGTAAGACCATTGTCTAAGCAGTTCCTACAAGGTTTCGAGATAGCACACTAATTAGGGAATGCTTCAATTCTTCTCTTTTATGCGCGCGTTTGTTTCTTCACATGCGTACATTCACTGGATTGAGACTATAGATAGGAGTGCGGATGAGCTTGGGAGTCTTCACGTCGTATGAAAACCCTGCTATTGACTCGCAAATCTCAGATAGACTCAAGGTAATTACCCACAATATCTTGAGAAATGTGCCCCATGTCAGGTCGGTTTTACTTGCTGGAGGCTTCGGAAAAGGAGAAGGCAGCATCGAAATTACTCAAGATGGAAAAGTCAAATTCATCAGAGACTTTGACATGGTAGTGATTGTCGACCGAATTCCCAAGGAAACAGTTGTTCGAAAAATGTATGACCAAATCTACCAATCATTGGAATTGCCAAATCCTGAATCATCGCATTTTCGTTTTTTGAATTTTGTCGTGGACATAAAATTCATGCGTAAAAAAGACCTAATATTCCCTGATATCTGGTTCTACGATTTAAAAGTCGCAAGCAAACTTCTGTATGGCGAAGATATCAGAGAGCAAATTCATAGTAGCAAGAAAGAGATACCTTTATCGAGCGGAATTCGAATCCTTTTCGAAAAAATTACAGGTTTCCTCGTTCTCTTTCCGATTCTTGAATCAAGCAAAATGCCTTCTGGGATTCAGGTACCGCAAAGAGAGAGAGAACTGATAATAGTGGAATGCTATAAAGCAATCGTTGAGTTATGTACGGTACTGTGTATTCTAGCGGGCAGATATGAACCTAGATATGCTGATCGCGCCAGAATTCTCAAGGAGATGTATTTCATAGCTTTTCCAGATCTTGCAGATGTTTTACCCGATCTCCCAGAAAGAGTCACCAAATGCACAAACTTCAAGCTTAAGCCAGATTTAGCCAATGTCAACGAAGATGTTGTCGACTTGTGGTTCTCCACAAGGGAATACCTGAGCACCGTACTGAGTTTTTACATTAAAAGATACCTTGGCAAAAAATCTTTTGATGTTGCAAATTTGCCCAGTTATTTCGATGAAATGGCTTTAACCTACTACAACTCGTTTCTAAAATCGTTAATACCCCTAAAGAGCAAGTCGCAGAATGGGACATTAGTTACGTTTGCTAGCTTCTTATATCAAATTCTGGTAAACGCTGAATATTCATATGTTATTTCACGTTATTCAGGAAAACTATATCTAAAACCGCTGCGAAAAAGCAACGTATCACCATCTCTGAAATTCTTCTTAGCGGCTCAATTTCTCTATCTCTCGCTGAACAGAGATGGAACCGTGGATGAAGAATTACTTCAGAAAGCCGAATCACAACTTCGGCACTGCATTCCAGTACAAAATAATACGGTTACCCTTTCGGGATGGGATCATCTAAGACGACTCTATTACAAAGCGTACAGCTTATGCGGAGGTTACCATTTTGTCAAATAGACAAGAAAAACAAGTCCTACTCTCATTATTAATAGATGCATTCCCGAAAACCTATCTTTCAGAGAAACATACACCTTTCCTACACAGCCTAACCAAAGATGGAGTTCTCACCCATATCGAACCTCTCTTTGCCTTTAAAGGGATAGAAACAACCCTTTTCACCGGCTTATGGCCTAATGTTCATAACGTTTGGACAGAATTCTGTCTTTCGGATAACCGAGTCGGAGGCAAAAATAACACTATCTTCAGAAGTACAATAAAGGTCCTTGATAGGCTACCACTGGGAGAATCAAAATCTAAGGCTAGATATGTATTTGAGAAATTTGTATTTAGAAGATCGCCAAAAATCCCAAATCTTATCCCTCCAGAAGCGACATCCTTTTTCCAAGCATCTCAACGCAAACCTATCACGGAACCAGGCGTCGTAGGTGACAAAAAGACCGTTTTCGATAATTTCAGAGAAAAAGGGCTAAGATATGTTTTCATTGAACCATCGATATCCGGTGATAAAGGTGTTGTGCGCCAGGCAAAAAAACTAATATGTACAGATCCCAACATCGATTACTGGTACATCAAACTGAATCACTTGGACCACATGGGACATAGATACGGACCAGCCCCATCCCTATTCAGCAAGCAACTAGAAACGATTGATGCATTTGTAGAACAAATTGTATCACTTCTACAAAGAGAAAATCCCAATCTAAATGTGCTAATAATGTCAGACCATGGAATGAGTAAGGTAAGCAAAACCATTAACATATTGGGCGATCTCAAGTTCCTGAAGTCCAGGTTGTACAAAGACTATGTTGCTTTTGTCGATTCAACCATGATTCGCTTCTGGTTTTTCTCGCAAGAGGCAAAGATTGAGGTGTGTGAACACATGAATCAGCTGGAACACGGTCACATTCTCTCTCTTTCGGAAAAAGAGAATCTTAAAACACCAATAGATCAGAAATACGGTCAGACTATATTTGTTATGGATGAAGGTTATATTGTTAGTCCATGCTTTTTCCACTCAAAATCTGTCAGGGGTATGCATGGATATGCTTATCCAAGAACCTTTGATGCCCAGCCTATTCTAATCTTGAATGACGCGCTTGCCAAGAATTATCGGCTGCCTAAGCAACCCACGTTCGCCGATATTGCACAATTAATCTCGATCGTTTACTCGTAACTTGATCAACTACTGCACCCAGCGATAGATTTGGATTCAAACCATTTTGAATAATCTAACGGTTCAAGCAGTCACAACTGATTAGCGAAGAATCCAATGCCGCCAAAGTATTAGAAAATTTAGTTCAGAAAGGTTACAGCAATGAATTCTTTTGATTGCACTGTAATTGGCGATGTATTCGTAGATGTCATTGTACATGTTGATAGATATGAAAGTAGGTCTTTTCGTGGAGGGACATCGTACTGCAGTTTCGCTGGACCAGCTTTAGGAGGAGGAGGAAATGTTGCCGCTGGACTGTCAAGAATCGGGGGCAGTTCCGCTTTCATAGGTAAAGCCGGACGAGACTTATTCGGCAAATTATACCTTCAGGATCTCAAAGAGAACGAAGTCACCTCAGAATTGTTTACAGATGAGAATTCGCCAACAGGTCTGACTATTGTTTTTGTGGACTCCACTATGGAGCGATCTTTTCTCGTTTTCAGAGGGGCTAATGACCACTTGTTGTCAGAAGATATTGAAAAGGCTTTCAGTCTTGTGGAAAGGTCTGAATATGTTTATTTTTCCGGATTTTCCCTTGTGAATAATCCCCAGCGCGATACAATATTGAACGCCATTTTCAAAGCCAAGGGCCTCGGCAAGAAAATTATATTTGACCCTGGAGCATTCAATCTTGTTAGCTCAGAAAGAAAGCTGTTTGACAGTCTATTGGATATTTGTGATGTCTTTTCACCAAATCTGGAAGAAGCTCGCGCCATAACTAATGCCTCTGAAATAGATGATATAGTACCTAGGTTAAGAGAAAGAGTTCCTTTGACACTTTTGAAATGTGACAAGAATGGATCAATTCTTTTCAGCCAAAAAGAAACTGTGAAAATTAGAGGCTCTGATTCCAAATGCGTTGATTCAACCGGGGCTGGTGACGCTTTCACCGCTGGGGCTCTCTATGGGCTATCTCATAGACTATCACTAGAATCCACAGGTAGATTGGCAAACTGGTTTTCAGGCGAAGTGGTTTCAAGAAAGGGTCCAAGAAGCTTTCCCGAAAAGTCCAAAATAGTAGATTTTCTCAGAGGACTTGAAGTATGAAATCGACAATGAGCAATAAACTCTCCGGGTTCACATTGATTGATTTCAGAGATTGAAGTTGCAGGAAAATGAAAATCGGATATGTTTGACGATAAAACCGGTACAATTCAGGAAATAGTGCTTCAAGGTTTCTGTATAGGCTGTGGCACTTGTGCTGCTCTATGCCCGAATGATGCTTTGAGAATTGTGGAATGTCCGGAAACAGGCACATATATTCCTCAATTAGATGCTGTCGCCTGCACAAAATGTGGCTTGTGTCTTAAGGTTTGCCCCGGAATTGAAACAGATTTTGGCAAAAAGAACTCGGTTGTCTCCGATCAAACAGACCAACTTCCTTTCATGGGCGGTTACCTTCATTGCTATTCGGGTTATGCGGCGGACCAAAACACACGATGCGCATCAGCATCAGGAGGACTGGTATCAGCACTTTCCGCCTATGCATTGAAAACAGGTTTCGCTGACGGCGTCTTAGCAACTCGCGCGAGTCCTCGAAAACCCCTAAGACCCCAATCATTTATTGCGCGGACCAGCAACGAGGTTTTCTCGTCCTCTGGGTCAAAATACTGCCCTGTTCCCGTCAACTCCTCTCTTAGCGAGATATTGAAAGACGATGGCCACTATATTGTGATCGGATTACCCTGCCAGATCCAAGGTCTACGAAAAGCACAAGCACTAAACAGAGAATTGAAAACCAGAATCTCTCTTGTTTTTGGGCTTGTTTGCAATCACACTCCGAGTTTCCACGCAACCGACTTTCTATTAAGAAGACACAAAATACCAATTGGCAGAATGGCGAAATTAGACTATCGCAGCAGCGGTTGGCCTGGTTACATGAAGATCGTAACCGCGGATCATTCAGAATGTTTTATCCCTTTCAACTCTTCATATTACTGGGGTTATGTTTTCCAAAAGTTTTTCTGGCCTAAAAGATGTTTGGTTTGCAACGACAAACTCTGTCAACTAGCTGATATCATATTCATGGATGCTTGGCTTCCAGAGTTCTCCTCCAACAAAACAGGTTATTCACTAGTAGTTGCCAGATCCCCGAAAGGAGACGCACTCATTTCACAGGCTGTTAAAGAGGGAATCGTGAATCTTAAAAGAATACCAATCGAAGATGTTCTAAGATCCCAACAAATGCATAAAGTCATACGCCGAGCCGTCATCACAAGATTTGCTTTGAAATATCCTCCAATAACGACTAATCCCTCTACCGCTCAAGTTCACGCGCCAACACCTTCTATTCTCAATCTGATAGACGCTTTTCACCTCTTAAGCATTAACACCCTATTCAAAAAACCTTCAAAAATATCGCGAATCATTATTGAGACGCATGTGAGACTGTGGAACATTGCACTTTCCATCAAGGCATATTCACGAAAAAGAGGAACCTCGACTAAACATGTCATCAGAAATAAGGTTTAGTAAAGGTCTGCCATCTGAAATTCGAGATTATTTCAAATATCACTCAGCATAAAAAAGACATGACCCGCTTCAAAAAAACCATGCAACAATTTTCTTTCCCAAATCCTCGTGATTCGATGGCGGTCTCATAGAGCACTACTGAAGGGATATAGAGTGGCTAAACCGACTGTAAGCGTTGTTATGACTGTCAGAAATGCAAGTGAAACCATTGTTGTCTGCTTGCAATCAATACTAAGTCAGACATTTGAGAACTTCGAAGTGGTCCTTATCGATGATTCAAGCACTGACAATACCGAGGAGATTATCCAGAAGATAAATGATAATCGCTTAAGGTATCATAGAAACGAAAAATGGCTTGGCATTACGCCAAGCAGGAACAGAGGAATTAAGAAAGCATCTGGCGAAATAGTGTTTTTCACTGATGGAGACTGCAGAGTTGCAGAGAACTGGATTGAAGCTGGATTGAAATCTCTAAGTGACTCGAGTTGCCTGGGCGTAGAGGGCAGGATTTACTATGTATCCGAAGACTACAAACCGACTTTTTCTGATCGCGTTATGGAAAACAGACGCGGCGGCAATTATATGACTGGAAACATTGCATACAAGAAAGCCGCCATAGAAAAGGTTGGTGCTTTTGATGAGAGATTAACTTATCTAGAGGATAGAGACATAGCATTTAGAGTTATGAAGCACGGCAAAATATGCTTTAATCCCGACATGATTGTTTATCACCCTCAAATTGTAGTAACTCCTAAGAAATTGCTTGCTTCAGCCTCAAACATAAAAAACAGAGTCTACATGTACAAGAAACACCGCATCAAAGACCATATGATTTGGCGCATTCTCTATCCTAAACAACTAGTCAGACTGTTATTTCCACCCTCGGTTTTCTTCAGCCTTATTTCTAACAGGTTCCAAAACTCAAACGATTTCAAACTAGTTCCATTTACTTACATCTATCTCTTTCTCCAACGCTTCCACTTGTGGACAGAGAGTGCGCAAGAAAGGGTGTTCCTGATCTAAATGATTAGTTCCGACCAAGAATTAACAGAAGCATTAATGATTGGAGGCCTCAAGGTTTGAACAAAAACAAACCGCGTGTGAGCATAGGTATGCCCGTTTTTAACGGTGAAAAGTATCTTTGCCAATCAATAGAATCGATCTTGAACCAAACCTTTGAGGATTTTGAGCTATTGATCTCAGACAACGCATCTACCGATAATACACCCGTAATCTGCCAAGAATATGCTGCACGGGATAAACGTATAAAATACTATCGTAACCAAGAAAACATTGGCGGCCCCAGAAATTACAACAAGGTTTTCGAATTATCTTCAGCGGAATACTTTAAATGGGCGGCATATGATGATGTTCTTTCGCCCGAGTTTCTGAAAAAATGTGTGGAAATCCTTGATAAGGATCCCTCTGTTGTTGGTTGTTGCTGCAAAACCGGTCGGATAGATCAAGATGGGAACTTTTTAGGTTACTACAACAAAGGTCGCCTGAAGAAAATTGGCTCAATGAAAACGCATGAACGGTTTCGCGATTTAATTGGCCTATATTACACAACAACCCCGTTTCATGGAGTTTACCGTGCAAGTCTTTTTGCCCAGAGCCAACGTCATGGAACATACATTGGAGCAGATAGGAATCTTGTCGCCGAGCTCAGTCTGATGGGGCGAATTTATGAAATTTCAGATTGCCTATTTTTCTGGAGAGAGCACCCTGATTCCTATACATCAACATTTTACGGCAGCACCAGAAGCCATACCTTAGCTCGCCTAAGAGCCGAAACATCATGGTGGTCCAAACAACATGGAACCTACTTTCCACACTGGAAAACATGCGAAGAATACTTTAAGTCAGTTGCCCGTATACCGCTCAAATTCTCTGAAAGAATCTTGTGTTATTGGCAAATACTAGATTGGTTCTTGGCAGAAGGACGCCTATTTATGACCAAAGACCTATTCCTTTTCATGTTGCAGCATTCAGACACAGCAAACAATCTACTCGCAAACAGGATCATCCGAAGAGTACCTTCATATATAAAAAACCGGCTTTTGTCTTAATTTTACATCATACATGTGCGACTTCTGCGTAACTTGCTAAGGACATCAATGGACATTTGGATTATCATTTTATTTCCACATAGAGATTATGAAGTCAATAGGACTCAAGTTTTATGTTGATAATAATTAGAAATGGAACGGAGCTTTCGCCAAAAACTAAGCTTGTTAAGAGTGTTTTTCAGAACAACTTCAATGAAAAAACATTATGCCTAATTAAGAACGAAAAAGTGCAATTCAGAGAAAAATGGCAACATGGCCAGATTCAATTGCCTTCTTCCATTGTTGGATTGATTGCGTTCTATCTACTGATGAACATTAAAAGTCCTAAAGACTTTCGAGACAACATGATAGCTCGCTTATCTCATAAGAAAAAGAAGCGTGTTCTTACGATAGATGGTTTCTTGTCGATACTCACTCGCACTTTGTATCTGCATTTTGGAACATCATTTCGATCCAGCAGATTATCGGAATTGCTTGAAGGGCTAGATACGCACAAGATATTTCTCGTCGACGAATTCACAAGTCTCAAATGCGTCGATCTAAATGAACTCAAGAATCTTGGAACCATCATTTATGTATCTCAAGACATTGCACACAATAGGTTTTCTTATGGAGACAACGCTGTGACAAGAAACTTGATGTTTAGACTAGAACGAGACGCTATCTCCAATTTTGACTTAGTAATAGCCTGTAGCGAAACGGAGAAACTGAAATATCTTGAAATGGGCGCTCGCAAAGCAATTTCCTACCCAAACATATATCCAACCTTAGACTATGAACCATGCAAAAAAGAAGAAATACCGAGTATCAGTATAGTCTTGCGTGAACATTGGGGACACACGGCTCAACAATCTTTAGAAAATATTTTGATAGCCTTATCATATCTTAACCAACAAATCAAAGTCTACATGATCGGAATGAGCCCAACCAAAGTTCCCAAGAACGTGATTATGGAGCACAGAGAATTCCTGCTATGCAAATCAGATTATCTAAGAGTCCTTGGAAAATCATGGATTGGTATAAACGTAGGGATTCACAGAGCAGGAACCAATGAAAGAAAGTATGATTATGCAGAAGCTGGAACGGTTATCTTATCCGACACACTAGGTGCCCGCGGGGATATTCTTCCTCACGAATACACTTACATTGATTACCATGACTTAGCAGCCAAAATTGAACAACTGTTAAGCTTAGGTATAGACAGACTTAGCGAGATAGGAACAGAAAACAGAAAATCTGCTCTTTCCATAGCCAAATTAGGTCGAAGCAAACTTCTGGATAATATTAAGAAAATAGTCACGCAAACAATCTAACAGCAATTGAGAATGAAGTAACTCTAATTACTTCGATTGGAAATAAAGTGTATTTCAAACCTACCCTACTGAAACATCAAAAGCTAAAAAAAAGAAGGTTTAGACGGAATTCATGACCCAAAAAATTGAAAGCTATTTCAAAAAAGCCTCCAAGGTATACGCTAAGAAAGGCGTAAAAGGTTTGTTCGGGAGCACAAAGACAAAAGCTAGAAATGCTCTGCTTCCTTCTATTTACAAAAATCGGTATCTCAGGAGAATGCATCATCCCAAGCTTGAAACAGCTTTTTTGGAACTAACGAATAACTGCAATTTGAGATGCAAAATGTGTAACTGGCAATCGAGAGGAGAAAATGGTTACATTTCGCGATTATTATTCGAAAGCTGTATCGATCAGTTTGCTGAGATCAAGTTGGGCGTCCTCAATCTTCAATTTGGCGGCGAGAGTCTCCTTCACCCCAATTTTAAAGACTTTCTGAGGTATGCAATTTCGAAACGTGATCAAGGAGGAATCGGCAGTGTGGGAATAACCGATAACGGCATGCTTTTTGACCAGAGCATTGCGGACCTTTTTGTCTCGCTCAAAGTAGATTGGGTCAATTTCAGCCTTGACGGTCTAGGCGAGGTCAACGATAGCATCAGGTTAGGATCAAAGTATACTGTAATAGAGAAAAACATCAAGTACTTGATTGAGAAGCGCGGTTCAGCCAAGAAACCTATTATTCTATTGAACATGGTTGACACAGGAAAAACTGAAGCTCAGAAGATGGAGTTCTACCGTGAATGGGTACAACTGGTTGACGGAATAGAGCTCATACCCTGTATTCTCCCTAATAATGCTTGGAACGGAAAAAAAACTCTTGTCTCAGATATAGAACTGTCTTCTCCTTCAGCATTTTGCCATTACCCGATGGACACAATAATAATCTGTTGGAACGGAAAAGCAATTGGCTGCTGCTTTGACACCAAAATCGACATGGTTCTTGGAGATGCCAACAAAGAGACAATAAGACAGATTTGGGACGGATCCAAATTTCAGCAATTAAGGAAAGAAGTGCTAACAAAGAAATTCCCTATCAATTCGCCTTGCTACAACTGCGAATTTTGGAAAGTAAATTTTAAGCCTAAGGATAAGCTGATCTTGGATGGAAAAGCTAGAGCAGAATACGACGGTACAATCATAAAGATTAGAAAGACATCTCAAAACGCATGATATCAATTAAACAGAGTATTGAGTGCTCATTTGGCAATTATTTAGGGTGAAATCTGAGAACGATCATTAGGACATTTTGGCCGTCCCGTTTGGTTTGTGAAATTCAGAACAAACTATGCATCAATAATCAGAGGTCTGACTTTTGGAAAAGGGTGAAGTGACCGATAACAATAAAGAAATTATACTTGCCACAATAGAGGAAAGGAAACCTCAATCATTAGAACAGCTCACGCAAATGCTAAGAGAGAGTTATGGTCTAGCAGAGGCAGAAGTAGTTAATTGTGTTATGAAACTGCAAACTGAGGGTGCGATTCGCCTTGGAACCAAACCTCTTCGATCAATAAGCTTCACAGGCTACTTGAGGACTAGATATGCTTTCTGGTATTGGCTTACTATTGCAGCGGGAGTGTTGACGGCGCTGATTCTTTTAACAGTCTCAGGTAATGGGTATCCTTGGACCTACCTGCGGAGTTGTCTATCTCTACTATTCATCCTGTTCTTGCCTGGATTTGCTTTCGTAAAAGCCCTCTTGAGAATCGACGATTACTCTACAGCCCCTGCAGGAGGCTTTGCAACGATACAACGTGCTACTCTAAGCATTGCTCTGAGCGTGGTGATAGTTTCAGTAGTCGGATTACTTTTCCACTATTCCACATGGGGTATGAGCTTGACTCCCATTGTGCTTAGCTTGTTAGCTTTCACTTTAGCTTTTGCCACAGCCGCGGTGATCAGAGAATGGCTGTACCTTCGAAAATGAACAACGTTCCATCAGACTGTAGAATATGACAAGATGTTTTCATGAACTAAACGGAGCTATTCCTTACTTCACGTTCCAGACGTTAATCAAGATTAAACTCGAGAACATAATCAGAATTCTGCTCTGATTTCTGAATTCGCAACTTACCATTTATGTCCAAAACATTTTCTGAAAAATCTAAGGCTAACTGAATAGGATATCCAACAAACCCTCTGTAACAAAAGGAGCGAAAAAGTCTATGGCCAAAACTTTGGAAATGGGTAAGACATCGGCAATTGGAAGTCTGCATTTATTCATCGGAAAAATAATATCCACAGTAGTGCTGGCCATAGGCACAATAGTTGTAGGAATATTCATTGCCCAAGATGCCTATGGCGCTTATACAATAGCTCTTGTACCTTCAACGACTTTTATACTATTCTTAGATTGGGGCGTAGGTACAGCTTTAACAAAATATTGCGCTAGCTACAGAGCTGCAAAAAAAGAAGAAGAATTACGAAGCATCATTCTTACAGCACTAGTTTTTCTATCTGTATCTGGTCTCATCTTAACCTTAATCTCTTTGTCTACGGCAAATTTTGTAGCATCAACAATATTCAATACACCAGAATCAGCTTTCCTAGTAGGTATTGCTTCAATCACAATCTTCTCTACAGCTCTTTTAATTGGCGCCAACTCGGTCTTCATGGGCTTTGAGCGGATGAAGTTAGCAACTATCACTTTGACTGTTTCTGCATTAGCCAACGGTTTGTTCTCTCCTTTACTAGTGTATTTAGGATATGGGGCTTTCGGAGTTATGATTGGCCACACTGTCGGCTCGGTTGCGTCAGGGATTACTGCAGTTGCTCTGCTCTATTTTTCTATCATCAGAAAGCTACCCTTGGTGAGCCATGCCAAAAGAAATATCGTTCAAAACCTAAAACCGCTGCTCCGTTATGGTATTCCCCTATCAGTAGGCAGCATCATTGCAGGAATTTCTCCACAAATTAACAGTTTTGTAATGGCTTCGTATGTGAAGTTATCCTTTATCGGGAATTATAGAATTGCAGCCAATTTCGCCGTGCTTCTAGACTTCTTCATATATCCGATTCAGACAGTCTTATTCCCTGCTTTTTCAAAAATAGACGCTTCAACAGACAAAACGCGTCTTAAGAACGTTTTTTCAACATCTGTAAAATACTCTTCACTGTTCATAACTCCGGCAACCATGGCTCTAATTGTTTTGTCTACTCCAATAATAGGCACTATATATGCAACCAAGTGGCCATTCGCACCTATTTATTTGTCACTTCACGCTTTAGGCTATCTTACTGTTCTTTTGGGAAATCTTAACTACACTCAGCTTCTCTACGCAACAGGAGAGACGAAATTCATACTGAAGCTCAATGCCTTCAAACTCTGCTTGGGAGTCCCAATGGCTTTTCTCTTGATA
>Ga0105100_10000996_pt1 | contig 16679 bp, 12 predicted proteins | sample PPLLak12cMay2015_2_FD_87033 | JGI IMG/M metagenome (GOLD analysis project Ga0105100, IMG submission 87033) | Freshwater sediment microbial communities from Prairie Pothole Lake near Jamestown, North Dakota, USA - PPLs Lake P8 Core (1) Depth... | ecosystem: Environmental > Aquatic > Freshwater >...
ATCACAATCGGGTCATAGATATTGCGCCCGTCGAATAGCACTGGCTGGCGCATGCTGTCTCGCACCCGCGCCAGGTCGAGCTGCTTGAACTCATTCCACTCCGTAACCACTATCAGGGCATCACAACCCTCAGCCATCGCATATGGGTCTGAAAACATCTCAACATTAGGCAGCAGTGGTAGAGCTGCATCCATCGCTACTGGATCATAAGCGCGTACACATGCCCCATTTGCCAACAATGCATCGGATATCGTGATTGCAGGCGCATCGCGCATATCGTCGGTATTTGGCTTGAAAGACAGCCCCAATAACCCTATCACTTTACCAGAGAGGTCACCTAGCAGTTCCTTCACCCGGTTGACTGTCATCGGGCGGCGATCGTCATTGATTTCCATCACCGCGTTCAACAATTGGGGATGGCGACCTTTCTCCGCCGCCATATAAGCCAGGGCTTTCACATCTTTCGGAAAACAGGAGCCCCCATAACCCAGACCCGCATCCAGGAACATCGAGCCAATCCGCTTATCGTATCCCATCCCGGCGGCAACTTCTTTGACATCCGCACCCAGGGCTTCGCAGATATTGGCAATCTCGTTGATAAACGAAATTTTGGTTGCCAGGAAGGCGTTCGAAGCATACTTGATCATCTCTGCCGTGCGCAGGTCGGTGATAACAATCGGGGCGCGCAGTGGCAGGTGAAGCTGGGCTACTTTATCCGCCGCTTCTGCATCCAGCGAACCAAGCACGGTACGGTGCGGCTGCATAAAGTCGCCGATCGCCGAGCCCTCCCGTAAGAACTCGGGGCACGAAACCACCGCGAAGGGAATTGGCTCGGGCTGGTGGTTGCGAATAATATCCGCCACCCAGTCGCCTGTTCCCAGCGGAACGGTAGACTTGGTAACTACAATCAATGGCTCTTTCATGTTCTCAGCGATCGATCGCGCCGCGGTTGCTACATAGCGCAAATCTGCCTCACCATCCACACCCGAGGGGGTACCAACTGCAATGAACACAAACTCACTGCCTTCCAAACCTTCTTGGTAAGAAGTAGTGAACGACAACCTTCCGGCACGCACGTTGCGCTCAATCAGCTCCTGCAAACCGGGCTCATAAATGGGCATTTCACCACGCTTCAGCCCTTCGATCCGGCTTTCGTTGATGTCCAGGGCCATCACGCGATTACCCAGGTCAGCAAAGCAAGCTGCGCTGACAATTCCAACATACCCGACACCGATCACGCAAATTTGTTTCATAAGCTATTAAAATCCTCCGCTGAAATAATTCAGGAAATTTTTCCTCGTAAATAACGAATGGACCCCTGTGAGAAGCCAAATGGCTATTGATTCGGCTGCTATTTTATGCCCACCAATATTACCATAAACTACAACGGTTATTACCAGGTTCGGCTTACAATTCCTTGACAAATACTCCTCGAGAGGGAGAAAACTCACCGATTTTGTATATTTTGTCACATTAATGCGACAACCGTCATCTTGTAGCAATGACCTCTGTCACTTGTGAATTGGCTAAAATCAGTCTAAAATATCATTGACAAATTTTATCCGTAAGACCTAAAAGGGAGTATTAAGCTATGCAAATTACACGCCAGGCCGATTATGCAGTCCGAGCTGTGCTATACCTCGCCCAATTGGGGTCTGACCAGCGCGCAGCCACCAGCCAGATTGCCCAAGAACAACGTATTCCGCCGTCTTTCCTGGCTAAGATCGTCTCTCAACTATCGGTAGCCGGCATCCTGCAAACCTCGCGCGGCGCTCGCGGCGGCGTATCCCTCGCTCGCTCTCCCGAGCAGATTTCGATCCTCGAGGTGGTTGAGGCTATCGACGGACCGATCCTACTGAACGAATGCGTGGCAGATAACGGCGGCAATTGCCCCTTTGGCGATACCTGTCCAATGCAGCCAGTTTGGTGCGATGCGCAGTATGAGCTGGTTAAGCGCCTCAAGAGCACCAGCTTTGGGCAATTTTTGCCCACGGATACTGCCCTGGCAGTTGCTGCGGATTAATTCGATAGATATTAATGCTGGTTGGGAAGCATGTCGTGTGCACCAGCCAGCATCGTGTCGCTCAGACTGAGGCTGTCTCCCAGGCGGTTGATTTGTTATCTTGTGATAACAGTATTTTCTGATGATGATCTGCTGATCTAACGAGCATCTGGCTGAAACATTAGAATTATTTGCTTGCCCATCCCCTTCCGGCGTATAATAAAATGGAAGGGGATTTCCCATTAACGAGGAGATTTGCCATGCCCGACTCACGCGTCATTCGCGCCCCGCGCGGAACCCAACTTACCTGCAAATCCTGGTTGACGGAAGCTGCCTACCGGATGATCCAGAACAATCTGGACCCAGAAGTTGCAGAGCGCCCCGAGGACCTGGTGGTTTATGGAGGGCGCGGCCAGGCTGCGCGTAACTGGCAGGCGTTTGATGCCATCCTGAATACCCTGCGCGAGATGGAGAACGATGAGACCCTGCTGGTCCAGTCTGGCAAGCCGGTTGTCGTCTTCAAGTCTCACCCTGATGCACCCCGCGTGTTAATCGCAAACTCTAACCTGGTCCCTCACTGGGCTACCCAGGAACACTTTGACGACCTGGCTGCCCGGGGCTTGATGATGTTCGGGCAAATGACCGCCGGCTCCTGGATATACATTGGCACCCAGGGCATCCTGCAAGGCACCTATGAAACCCTAGGCTCACTGGCGCAGCAGCGCGGTTGGAGCTCTCTCAAAGGAAAATTTGTGCTCACCGCCGGTCTGGGTGGAATGGGAGGCGCCCAGCCACTGGCGATCACTATGAACGAAGGGGTTGGCTTAATTGTTGAAGTAGACCCAGCCCGTGCCCAGCGCCGCCTGGAGATCGGTTACGTCGACGTTGTTGTAGATACACTCGAAGAGGCAATGACCCTGGTCGAGGAAGCCTGTGAGCGAGAAGAACCCAAATCAATCGGACTGATAGGAAACGCAGCTGAGATATTTCCCGAGATGGCTCTGCGTGGCATCATCCCAGATGTCGTTACCGACCAGACCCCTGCTCACGATATCTCGATGTACGTGCCTGACGGCTTTAGCGTTAGCGAGGCAGATGTGCTGCGTGCCAACGATCCAGACCAGTACCAGCGCCTTTCTCTCGAGTCAATGGCTCGCCACATTCAAGCGATGCTCGAATTCCAGCGTCGCGGCGCAGAGGTGTTCGACTATGGCAACAATCTCCGCCAGCGAGCCTTTGACCAGGGCGTCAAAGACGCCTTCAACTTCCCCGGCTTTGTCCCGGCATACATCCGACCATTGTTCTGCCTGGGCAAAGGCCCCTTCCGCTGGGTTGCCCTTTCTGGTGATCCGGAGGATATCTATGCCACAGACGAGGCGGTCATGGAGCTCTTTCCGCATGACGAGCACCTGCACCGCTGGCTGAATATGGCGCGCCAAAAAGTTCCCTTCCAGGGGTTACCGGCGCGCATCTGCTGGTTGGGTTATGGCGAGCGCAACCAGGCGGGTCTGGCTTTCAACAACCTGGTAGCAGAGGGGATTGTCAAAGCACCCATCGTGATCGGTCGCGACCATCTGGATGCCGGATCAGTTGCCTCCCCCAACCGTGAGACCGAAGCGATGTTGGATGGCACGGATGCCGTCAGCGACTGGGCAATTCTCAACGCCCTGATCAATGCTGTGGGCGGCGCAACCTGGGTGTCTTTCCACCATGGAGGCGGGGTCGGAATCGGGTTTAGCCAGCACGCCGGACAGGTTATTGTAGCCGATGGCACACCTGAAGCCGCGGCTCGCCTGGAGCGCGTCCTGACCACCGATCCCGGCATGGGCATCGTCCGCCACGCCGATGCTGGTTATGAGCAGGCAATCGAAGCTGCCAGACAGCACGGACTTAAGATGCCCATGCTCAAATAATATCCATATTGCCTGCAAGGCACAAACAGAAGAGGAGCGCTATGTTTAAGAACATTTTACTTGCGGTGGATGGCTCCGAACACGCGCTCAAAGCAGCCAGATTAGCCGGAGAGCTAGCGCGCCTGACCCGCGCCAATCTCTGGGTAGTCACATCCTACGACCCTATTCCACCTTACCTGGGCGAACCCAACTTGAGCCAGATTATCACTGCTCGCACTGGCGAAGCCGAATCGACTTTCTCCACAGCGATGCTAGAAATCGGCGAAATAGCAGGAGAGATTCACAAAGAAGTCCTGGAAGGACCAGCGGCAGAGGCAATTCTAAGCGTGGTGAAGGTCCGTGAGATTGACTTAGTCGTAATGGGAACGCGTGGGTTGGGGCGCCTGGCAGGGGCGCTTCTTGGCAGCCAAAGCCAGAAGGTCATCGCGCACGCCAGCTGCCCGGTGTTGCTGGCGCGTTAGCTTCGGAACTGGTCGGTCAACCCCAGGGCAATCTGCTCCGCGTGCGCCAGATCTTCGGCCGTGTTGACGTTCCGAAATGCCAGACGATGCGAATCGAAGGACTTCATTTCATCCATCGAGAGAAAGCGGATCGCAACCTGGTCGTACCATGAATCGACTCTCCACTGGTTAGCCTGGATCGCACTGAGAATGGCAGGCAGACAGGCTTCTCTCCGGTAGACCGAATGAAATGGCTCGCTGCCAGATGGTGTCACCGGTATGGCGGCAGCGTATTCACCAGCGATTAGCTGATCGCGCTCCCACCCCAGCAGTTCTGAGCTGGCAAACGGCATATCGCACGCCACCACCGCTACAAGCGGCTGGCTGGCAACACTCAAGGCAGTATACAGGCCTCCCAGAGCGCCTCGATCTGGAATCAGATCGCTGTACAGGGGCACATCCAGGAATACGTAATTCTCTGGTCGGTTGGTCGTCACGACCAGCTCATCCGCCAGAGCGGACACGCGCTCGATCACTCGCTCGATCAAGGGCTTGCCCAGGAAGGGGAGCAAAGCCTTATCGCGCCCCATTCGACGGGAGGCTCCGCCAGCTTGAATGACAACAGTCAGCATAGGCTATTGATTATAATAGCTATCAGAGAATTATTGTGGTGTTCACACGGGTGGTTCTGTCACCCGAGGAGGCTGAGTGATGACTTCTCTTGCCAGTATCCTGGATAAAATGACCATCAAGGGGGAGCTTTACGAGAGCCTGCCAGACCAGGCAGTTCGCTGTTACGCCTGCGGTCACCGCTGCCTGATCCGGGATGGGAGGCGCGGGATTTGCCAGGTGCGCTTTAACCAGCTAGGTGAGCTGCGCGTTCCCTGGGGGTATGTGGCTGCATTGCAGGTCGATCCAATCGAGAAAAAACCTTTCAACCACCTCCTACCTGGCAGCGATGCCCTGACCTTCGGTATGCTGGGCTGTGATTTCCATTGCGATTATTGCCAGAATCATATCACTTCGCAAGCCCTGCGCGACCCGGCGTCCGATATCGCCATTCAAACCGTTCGCCAGGTAACCCCGGAACAGCTTGTCAAGCTCGCCCTGCGTTCGGGCGCTGGCATCGTCGCTTCATCATATAACGAGCCGCTGATCACCTCCGAGTGGGCGGTGGCGATCTTCCGCCAGGCGACAGAAGCCGGGTTAAAATGCGCCTATATTTCCAACGGCAACGCAACACCCGAAGTACTGGCTTACCTGCGACCTTACCTTTCCGCCTACAAAATTGATTTAAAAACCATGCAGGATCGTCACTATCGCCAGCTGGGCGGCGTTCTCACGAATGTCCTGGACAGCATCCGGCAGGCTCACCAGCTCGGGCTATGGGTCGAAGTGGTCACCCTGGTTGTGCCTGGCTTTAATGACAGCACGGATGAGTTAATGGACGCTGCCCGCTTTATTGGCTCAGTTTCACCGGATATCCCCTGGCACGTCACCGCATTTCATCCGGATTACAAGATGACTTCACCTACGCAAACGCCGGCCAACACCCTGTTGCGCGCAGCGGAAATCGGTCAGGAAGCAGGATTAAATTACGTCTACGCCGGCAATCTACCCGGTCATGTCAACGAATATGAAAACACCTATTGCCCTAAATGCGGCAATGCCGTCGTGCAGCGCTATGGCTATGTTCTGAGAGATTACCAGCTTTCCCCCCAGGGAACCTGCGCCAGATGCGGCACGCCCATCCCGGGTGTCTGGACCGACCATCCCGAGCAGGTACGGGTCGGTGGTTACGGCATGCCTCGCCCGGTTATCTATTAGCTAGCGCCTGACCTGTGCTCGGACGATAAATCGATCTACCCCGCCAAAACGGTATTTATAATCCTCATCACCGCGCATGAAATCAAATGCCTGGCGTCCTTTCTCGTTTGCCCATTGGAGCAGGTATCCCAGCAACACCCATCCCGGCGAGTAAGTGCTATATGCATAATCCAGCCCCGAGTTATAAACCCAGACATGGTTTCCGTAGTCAAAGTTGAGATACCCGGCGGCTTTCTGGCCATCGATTTCCAGGAAGGCTAGCTGCAACCAGTTTGCCTGAAAGGCAGCTTTGACCGCGCTGCGCATTTGGGTGCGCATCACATCGGTGAGAAAAGCCTGTTTCTCGGTATCCTGCCCCATCAGGTGCAAAAAAGCATCGATTTCGGCATCCAACCCGGCTTCATCCTCAACGATATACCAGCGCACAGGGACCTCAGCACTCTCCGCCCGCCGGATTTTGCGGCGAATCTCGTGGCGCTGCTTCTTGTCAATCCCTGCCAGGTAGATCTCCCAATCTCCTGGGAGGGGAATGTACGGGCAATGCTGCAGCTTCTCCTGGCAATATTCCCATCCCATCTGTATCGCCGCAGATTGCAACGCCGGCAGGGTGGGAGAGCTATCCAGGATATTATAGAAATCTAGCACCTGCCAGGCGGGCGTATCAGGCTGCGCCAGGCGTGGCAAGAGTTGGGTTAGAAACGATGGTAGATCCTCAGGACGGCAGAGCATATCCAGGTAGTCTGAAATTTCGATGCTGCCCAGCAGCATCAAAGCGGGTTTTCCTTCCCGGTTGTTCGTGAAGAATAGCGGAGCGATGCCACGCAATTCCCCCTGCGGATTGCGCCAGGTTACCAGGTTAAGCTCGCCCTGGCTCCACTCACCACCACCCAAAGTGCCCCACCAAGCGCTGAGATATTCATAGCGCAAAAACGGCACGTGACTTGCACTGTGTTCCAGCAGATCGTTCCATTCAATTGCCAGGGCTTTGAAATGTTCGTTTGTCTTAACAATCTCCAGTTGCATACAATCTCCCTGTTCACACCAGGATCAGGCCAAGCCTCGTCGCAGAACTGTGCTATCCTGGTTTTACTAATCCAGCATTTTACCAGTATAATGTCCTCAAATCTCACCAGACTTCTGAACAGATGCCAGGCTTGCCAGGCATTTGCCCATGCCATGATCACGCCAAACTTAATGGATGGTGTATGGACCTCATCGACCTGAACATCCTCTCCTTGACACGCAAAGACGGACAAGATCAGATCGAGCCACCCGGGCTCTTGATCGCTACCCCGCCCCGCCGCCCCGCCCGCGGTCGCCAGTCAGATCGTCTGGTCCTGTACCTATTGATCGCAGGTAATGCCCCCTTGCCCGCCGACCAGCTAAATCAGCTGCTAACCCGCCTGGCGCAAACCTATTACAAAACATCCGGCTCAGCAACCGCAGCCCAGAGAGCAGTTGCAGACGCGCTCAACCAGAACTTGCTAGAGCGCAACCAGAAAGGAGCCAGCAGCGGGCGACAGGGGGTGGGCTTGCTCAGCATCATCACCCTGCGCAACAATCACCTCTACCTGGCGCAATCCGGACCGATGCACGCCTTCTTAATCAATGCGGCTGGAGCCAAGCACATCCATGACCCGCAAATCTCTGGGCGCGGGCTTGGGCTCAGCCGTAACACACCGATCCATTACTCGCAAGCTGATTTAAATCCCTACGACACACTGGTCATCAGCCCGCAACCGCCTGCCACCTGGACTGCTGCCACTTTGAGCGGTCTGCACAACCAGTCGCCGGATAGCCTCAGGTATCACCTGCTCGACAAGGCTGCTCCTACTGTAAGGGCGATCCTCTTTCAAGCAAGCCGCGGCACAGGGAAAACATCCCTGCTTCACCCAACAGCCGGTCAGCCGGTCACCTATGTTCAGCCGAAAACCGAGCCCACTCCAACGGCGATGCCCTCCGAACCGCCTGAGGCATCTGCACCTGTCATCGCGGTTGCGGCAGGCGTAAATGTTGCGGCGCGCTACCCAGATGCCCAATTCGTACCGCCCGCAGCCCTGGATCAACCCCAGGACCCTCCATTCACCCAGAGCACAACGGCTGGACTGGACTCTCAGGTCACAGTCCAAACAACCATCCCTGAAACCCCTGTTGAGGAGGTAGAACAACCTGCAATTCCATCGCAGGCAAAGACCCGCCGCTCGCGGCGGGCACCAGGCGAGGGGAAGACGGCTTCTATCGGTATAGGCATTTCTGCTGCAATTGCTCGGACAGGATTAGGCATCCGCAATCTATTCTTGCGCATGTTACCTGGCGAGAGCGTTGCCACCCTGCCCTCTTCCGTGATGATAACGGTAGCAGTTCTCGTCCCCCTGTTCGTCGTCGCCATTGCTGCTTGGGTCTATTTCCAAACTGGACGAACTGGACAGTTCGATGCGGTCTACGCCCAGGCTGTTCAGGCAGCAGGTTATGCCCGCACCCAATCAGACCCCAACCAAAAAATGGTAGCCTGGCAAAATGTGATCAATTATCTGGAACAGGCTGAGGAATACGAGGTGACTGCCGATACCCAGGCCTTGCGTAACGAAGCCAGGCAGGCTTTCGATGAGCTGAACCTCGTCACGCGGCTTGGATACCAGCCAGCCCTCACCAGCAACTTGCCGGAAAACACCCACATCACGCACATGGTAGCCTCCAGCAGCGACCTGTATCTCCTAAACGCAGAAGGGGGCAATGTTGTCCGCACTCTGGCAACTGCTTCTGGGTATGAGGTTGACTCAAGCTTTCAATGTGCAGCTGGACTTCCAGCGGGTCAGACCGGTCAGCTGATCGATATTGCCCAGGCACCAACCGACAATGATTTCAACGCCACGCTACAAGCCCTGGATATCAACAGCAATTTGCTCCAATGCATGCCGGGGCAGGTGCCTGTCTTCACTCCCCTCACTCAACCCTCCAAGGGATGGGGAAAACCGGTAGCTATGTCTGTTGACCTGGGTAACCTGTACCTGCTCGACCCGCAGAAGAACACAGTCTGGATTTACTGGGACAGCAATTACAAAGAGCAACCTGAGGAATTTTTCGTCGCCGATTTCCCCATGGAGAACGTTGTCGATCTGGTTGTGAGTAATACCGATCTCTATCTTCTCCACCAGGATGGGCACACTACCTTGTGCACATACAGCCAGCTCTCTGTCTCTCCCTCACGGTGCGTAGACAATCTACCCTACGTCGATTCCCGCCCCGGTCATGAGGGGCAGCCCATGCAAATCCAGCCGCCCTTCACGCAGGTGCTCTCCTCGCAGCCGCCAGATCCATCTCTCTATTACCTGCAACCTGAAGAACACGCCGTCTATCGCTTCAGCTTGCGGCTGCTAACATATTACGGCCAATTCCGGCCTAGCAACGAAGCCCTAACCGGGGTTTCCCGCAAGCCTGCCACAGCCTTCACACTCAGTCCGGACGCACGCCTGGCTTTCCTGGCAGTGGACAACCAGGTTTTTTACGCCGGTATGCCCTGAGCAACACTCTTCTCGTTGGATACTTGGAGGGGCTATCTACCCTTACTTAAGGCGTGTTTGTTGGCCAGGGGGTCAGTGTCGCCTCCTGATCGACGGGCGGCGTACCCGGTAAAGTGGTGGAAAAAATTTCCTGAGTTTCTTTAGAAAATATTGGCTCAGCAGGAGCCGTCACGCTTGCCGAAACCGCAGTCGGGATAAGGTCGCTGGTACTCTGGCTGCTGCTCTCAGGGAAAAGCGTTACCTGTGAATCGCCGGGCGAGGCAGTTGAGACTGCACCTGCGGGTGAACCCTTACCCAGGAATACGTAAGACCCCAGCAAGAGAACTGTGCTCAAGATCGCCATCGCTACCAGGCAGCCCGCACCGATTGGCCAGTAGCGAATCGTTCTCGTCTGGCTTTGGGAAGCCTGTTTCTCACCGGGCATGACCAGGGTGATGACGGTAATATTGTCATGCCCGCCGCGCTTGTTTGCCAGGTTCACCAATTCCTGGACGCCGGCCTGGGCGCCGTGACTCTCGATAGTTTCCAGGATTTCCCCATCATTAACAAGGTCAGTCAGGCCATCTGTACAGAGCAATAGCACATCACCTGGAAACAAGCGGGCACCCTGATTTTGCTCACCGTCGTAGTCGGGCAGACCGGTATCCAGGCGCAAACGCATATCCGGTACTACCGTTTGCTTAGAACCCAGGTAGCGACGGATCACATGCGCATTCGGGTGGGTGCGCGCTTCTTCGGGCCGGATCGCCCCGTGGTGGATCGCTTCCTGCACCCAGGTATGATCGGTGGTAAGTTGCTGGATTTGCTTGCCGCGGATCAGGTAAATGCGCGAATCGCCCACTGAAGCTGTATAAAGCCGATCCCCAATTACCCACGCGCAGGCACAGGTTGTCCCCATACCAAACTGCACCGAGTCGCGTTGGGCGCTGGCAGCAATCACTTCTCCTGCACGGATTATAGCTTGCTCAAGGATGCGAACCGGTTGGAACGCATCGCTCTGCTCCACGCTCTGGCAAATGGTTTCGGTAGCCAGTTGAGCCGCAACCTCACCTGCCCGGTGACCACCGATTCCATCCGCAACGACTGCCAGTACAGAGGGAGTACGCAGATCTCCTTCCAGCTCAAAGGCGCAGACCGCGTAACGATCTTCATTGTTTTTCCCACTCAGCCCCGCATGGCTGGCAGCTTTAACGGTCAGGTGCGACCGCTGTCTCAAGATCACGCCTCAAACCTCTCAGGGGTAATCACTGGTTTACGGTTTAAGGCCGGATCGCGAACCTTAAATTGAAATCCTACCCGCCCGATATGAATGGCATCTCCGTGTTGCAAGCGAGTTCCATTCCTATCTACCGGGGTATAGTTAATCCACGTCCCAGCTATGGAACCTTGATCTGCCAGGAGAAAGCTGCCGTCTTCCCCTAGAGTCAGCCTGGCATGTAACCCGTCAACGGACGGATTATCAAAAGCCAGCACTGCCAGATTCCTATCGCTGCCGAGGGTAACTTCGTTGGCATCAATCGATATTGGGCTTCCGCTGCTGGTCTCCTCCGATCCAGGCAGGGGGACCAGGTAAGCCAGCGCCTGAGGCGCAAGGCGGCGCTGTGGCCAATGCAGGCGACTGACCCAACCCGAAAACCGGCGCCCATCCGCTTCCACCCGCAAGATGGCCTGCTTAGCCGGAACATCCTGTTGCACTGCTTGCTTGCCATTCTGGCGGCGCCTCCGCCGGAAACCTGCCGGCCGGGTCAGAGCGTGAGGCCGGATTTTACCGGTTACTATCAGCACCAGGAAAACAATCGCCCCACCGAGAACGACGATCACCCCGAGCAGAGCCGGAGCGTTTTGCACCACCGAGGCAAGCGGGTTGGCACCTGGTAGCTCAACGATCACCTCTACCGGTGTTTCAATACTCTTGCCAATCAGGCCCAGGCTGTCCACCGCCTCCAGCTGCAGCAGGTGCCGGCCAGAACTGCCATATTCTCTCAAATCCCATGTGAATTGATCAAAGGGCGGCCGGGTGTTCTCGGCAACCAGCTTGCCGTCAACATACAGGCGGGTCGCAACTAGCGGGCGGGTTCGACCATCTGGAAAATCAACCAATACCTGGAGTGGATGCTCATCCGGGAGCAGGCTGGCAGCATCTGCCTGCTGCAAGAGACCCTGCGACCCGCTTTCTACGGCCTGGCGAGTGATCTGTGCTACAGGCGAGATAAACGCCGGGTCTGGCGGTTGGAGATCGAAGGAGTATTCAAGGACGGGAGTCGTGATCAGCTGGTCGCCATTTTGTATTTCAACAGCGAGTCGGTGAGTGCCTGAACTGGCAATCTGGGTGCTATAAATCAGTCGGTAGATATCGCGCAATCCACTCAGATAAACCTCAGGAGTGGGGATTGCCTCTTCAGCAGAAATAGTGAGGAAACTTCCACCGGTTTGGATTGCCAGATCCTCAAGCTGGTCTGCCTGAAGGGACTCGGACGTGTATCCTGAAGGAATGTACCAGATATATATCCGTACTCTCTGTGCTAAAGCACGTTCAATCAGGTCCTGCAATCCAGAGGCGGGATCGCCCGCCAGAGGCGAGGTGATAAACAAAATTGCCCGCTCCATACCCGGGCGGGGTGTCTCGTCTGAAGCAACGTCAAGCGCCTGGGACAGTATGTCCAGGCCGGGATTGTCAACAGGTTGTTCGAGCTGGAAAGATTGCAAATCAGCAAGCACTTCTTCAGGGCGGTTGGTGTGGGTGCGCTCCGGTCCGGAAGCTACCATCAGGCTCAAGTCATCCACGGTGGATCCCCGCCGAGATAACAACCAGACTTCCAGCGCCTGGCGGAGTGTATCGTAGCGAGATATTCCTCGTGAGTTTCGAGGAGTAAATGAATCGCCCGGATTGATCGCTAACACGGCTTGAACGCCGGGGCGAAGCTCGGAAAATTCCTCAATCTGCACCTGCCTATCGTCCTCCAAGAGGCGCAAATCGCCAGGCTGTAAGCTGTGTGCAAATGATCCATCCGCGTTATGAATATCCAGGAAAACCTGTATCTGGGGAAAAGAAGTTGTGTCAGGAGGGAATAAAGTTGCGTTGTTGGGAGTCTGTGCATAAATTGCCGGGGCAGAAACCAGCCAGCCCACGAGCAAAACACCCAACCAGGGTATCCACTTGATCATGCTTGAATTTTAGCATAATACAAGAGGCGAAGCCCTGGTTTGGCACCCAGAGCTTCGCCAATCAACAATTCAGGTATAGACCCTTCGACCGGTTATAAGCTAGTCGGTTCGAGCGCAGCCTTTCGACCGGTCAGGCGCAGGTAGGTCAGAGTCCAGGCCGACTCGATGTAGCCCATGAGTATCCCATTCAAAACGATCCATACTGGCAGATACATCACAAAGCACAGTCCTGCAACCAGCAATCCGCTGCCAAAGGCGCTCTCTCCGCCCAACAATCCAGCTGCCAGCGCCGGGAGGACAAAGAGAAGCACTGGAAAACCGATAATCAAACCTCCGATCAGCGCCACGCCAAGGTACAGGATCAGCCCCATCACAATCATGGTCCCGAGGTTATCCTTGAACACCTGCCAGCCGCGCCGCCAACCCTCGACCACGCCTGTATTCTCTACCACAATGGCGATGTTGGCTTGCTCGACCAGTACAAAAAGCAACCAGGAAAGCGGGATAACCAGGCAGAGCAGGGGGATCAGACAGAGCAAGGCCAATCCGAGGGTGAGGACAGTCCCTGCCATCCCCAGGATAATCCCGACAAACACAATCACCACTACCACCAGCCCGATCAGCAGATTCAAGAAGAAAACTCGCCAGAAATACGACAGGCTGCCCCGGAATAGCTGACCAAAACCCAGCCTGGATGCTCCTTCATCAGCCTGCTGAGTGCCGCGAATCACGCCAATGCGACCGATGGTGGTCAGGAACACTGCCAGCAGCACCAGCAACACCATAACCACAATACCGATCCCCAGCAATACCACTATCTGCCAGTCAGGGACACTCTCAAAGCCCCGCAAGTAATTCTCCATGGCTGGCGTAAGATCTTGCTCACTCAAGCTATAGCTCACATTACTAGAGCTGCTGCCGACATTCCCGCATCCTGCCAGGATACCAAAAATCCACAGGGCTTTGTGCTTCCAAATAATCTGCCAGGCTCGCGAAAGAACTTCACCATAATTCATTTCAGCATTCTCCTTCTATACTCAGGTATCAACATTGGTGCTTCTGTTCTATCTACGCATTTTACCTGCATTAGTCGCGGCGAGGGTATCTTTCGCCAAGCAGGATTATTCACTGTCGCGCCATCCTCATGGCGTATAAAAAAGCGAGTACAATTAATACCCCTACCTGCTCAAGACATGCCGGTATAGAAAAGGTTCAGGAGCACACCGTGGAATTATCTGTCATCATCCCTGTCTATAATGAGGCAGAGAGCCTGCCCGACCTGCAGCGGGCATTGCAAGACGCTCTGTCTGATTCGGGTTATAGTTGGGAAGTTGTGTATGTCAATGACGGCAGCAAGGATAACAGCGTCCAGATTCTCGAAGACCTGGCTGGCACGGATCCCATCCACATCCGGGTAGTAGATTTCCGGCGCAATTTCGGCCAAACCGCTGCCATTGCCGCGGGGATCGATTACTCCACCGGTGATATCATCGTCCTGATGGATGCTGACCTGCAGAACGACCCGGCAGATATCCCCATGATGATCGATCAAATCCATAATGGGTACGATGTAGTTAGCGGTTGGCGGGCTAACCGCCAGGATGCATTTATCACCCGCACCTTACCCTCACGCATTGCGAACTGGCTGATTTCCACTGTAACCGGTGTCCATCTGCACGATTACGGCTGCACGCTGAAAGCATACCGCCGTGAAGTGATCACTGGCTTCAGGCTATACGGGGAGATGCACCGCTTTATCCCCGCCTATGCCAGCAGCGTCGGAGCTAGCATGGTTGAAGTAAAAGTGAGGCACCACGCCCGAAAATTTGGAAAAACCAAGTACGGCCTGAACCGTACCATCAAGGTGATCCTGGACCTGTTCACTGTCAAGTTTTTACTAAGTTATGCCAACAAGCCTATCTACCTATTCGGGGGTACTGGGGTCTTCCTGATGCTAAGCAGCAGCCTGGCTCTGCTCTTTTTGGGTGTTCGCCGCCTGATCTTTGCCATCCCGGTACTCACCTCCCCGCTGTTCCAAATAAGCACCATGTTATTTATCCTCGGTTTCCAATCCATCTTGATGGGATTGATCGCTGAAATGCAGGTGCGCACGTACCACGAGTCGCAACAAAAACCCACCTACAGCGTCCGGCGAGTGATCGGCATTGAAAGCATCAGGCAACCCGAAGTAGGCATGCTCGAAGGTAGAAGATGAGCACATCTTCGAAAAAGCCAGCCAGCCCGGCCTTCTGGCTACGCCTGGCTGGTACCCTGCTGACCCTTGCTTTGCTGGTCTATTTGTTTATGGAGCAGGGTTGGAATGAGATTCTCCTGGCCCTGCAAAAGATCACCCTGTGGCAATTCAGCCTGGCTCTGGCCCTCCAACTGCTCTCCAGACTGGCAATCTGTGCCCGCTGGCACGTGCTATTACGCGGCGCGAAACTCCCGGTCACTTTCGCCCAGAGCACGCGGATTACCTTTGCCGGTCTGTTTGCATCAAACTTCCTGCCTACTACCATCGGTGGCGATGTGATCCGGCTGGCAGGCGCTATCCAGCTGCGCTTTGATAGTGCGATCAGCACCGCCTCGCTCGTGGCAGACCGCCTGGTTGGCATGGCAGGCATGGCAATGGCGCTCCCGTTTGGCCTGCCGGCATTCAGCGCGGCGCTGGGACAATCCAACCCAGATCATCTCCCCCTGGCAACCGCCGTTCTTTCCCAGCGAGAGCGACTTGGTATGACGGCAAAGAAATGGCAGGCTCGGCTGGCAGGGTTCCTGCAGCGCATGCTGCGCTCCTTACAGCTGTGGATCAGCCACCCGCGCTCATTATTTCAAGCCCTGGGGTTCACCTGGCTACATATGCTCTTCCTGTTCACATCCATATGGTTGCTTTTGAACGCCATGGGAGAGCCTGTCTCCTTCTGGCTAATTGCCGGGATGTGGAGCGCAGTCTACTTCATCACGTTAATTCCAATCTCGATCAACGCCTACGGGTTGCAGGAGCTGTCCCTGGCATTCATCTTCACCCAGGTTGGAGGCATCTCCGCTTCCAGCGCCCTCTCGGTGGCAATCTTAGTCCGCACCCTCTTCATGCTTGCCAGCCTGCCCGGCGCGTTCTTCGTGCCCGGCATCCTGGCTGCCCGCAGTTCAACCCCAGCAGGTTTAACAACCCCCGATTCAAAAGAACAGTCCCCTGCCCTAGATGGTAATGCAGGCAATACTCCGGAATAAACCTTTGGCAGGCAGAGCTTAGCAATGAGACCAATTCCCCGGATTACTCTGCTCCGCGCCACCCTGGTGGTAACCATCTGGCTTAGCGTAGCCACCTTTCTGGATTACATTGCCCGCACGTACCAGGCGGAGATGCTTTTTGTGTCCCGGCGCTACACAGGCCTGGCTGTCTTGCTGGGGTTGCTGGTCATTTTCGAGGCTGTCTTGCTGGTAGCTGCCTGGACGCCCTGGAAAGACAAATTGCTCGCCTGGCTGGATACCCTGCTGCAGACTCTTAAGAAACTGGGGCGATGGAACACTCTCTTTTTTGTGCTGGTGCTGGCTGCCTTCGCATATTTTTCGGTAGCTCTCCCAATCCTTTATCTGAATTCTTTTAATTTCCGGTTGCTGGTTTACTGGTTGGCTGTGTTGTGCATCAGCGCCTTGTTGCGGAGCAAAGGTGTCCAAAGGAACTTTCCAGAGTTGTTTGCAGCCTCGCTGCTTCTGGTTGCCGTGTTTTATAAGGTTGCGGTCTACTTGCCAGAGCTATCCACTTACCCGTTTTCGCTTGGCTGGTCAGAAACCAGCCGCTACTATTACG
>Ga0105100_10000997_pt1 | contig 16675 bp, 11 predicted proteins | sample PPLLak12cMay2015_2_FD_87033 | JGI IMG/M metagenome (GOLD analysis project Ga0105100, IMG submission 87033) | Freshwater sediment microbial communities from Prairie Pothole Lake near Jamestown, North Dakota, USA - PPLs Lake P8 Core (1) Depth... | ecosystem: Environmental > Aquatic > Freshwater >...
GAAAAAGCAGACCAGATCATCAAAGAGGGCGACGTAAAAGCCGATGCCCTGATGAAAGAAGCCCAGGCAAGGGCGGATAAATTGCTGCAATGAGCGTTTTAGGGGTTGAGAGGTTAAAAATTTGAAAGTTTGAAGATTATAGGCAGGAGTGATGGGGCACAAAAAAAGCGGGGTGTTTCCCGCTTTTTTTATTTTTCTTCAGTTGCCTCAGGTTCCAACCCGAGTTTCATTCTCTTTTCCTGTATCCTGGCTTTTTTACCGGTCAATCCCCGCAGATAGAAAATTTTGGCCCTGCGGACCCGGCCCAGCTTGTTTACTTCAATCGTATCGATGAAGGGCGATATCACCGGAAAAATACGTTCAACACCTATGTTACCTGACATTTTGCGTACGGTAAAAGTAGCGCCGTTGCCGGTTCCCTTACGCTGCAATACCACACCGCGGAATTGCTGTATCCTTTCCTTGTTTCCTTCAATGATCTTATAGCTTACCGTGACGGTGTCACCAGCTTTAAAATCGGGATACTGCTTTGGGGCAGCATAGGCATTCTCGGCAGTTTTAATTAAGTCCATTATTCCTTATCAATAAAAAGTTCATTCAAAATTTTCAGGCCGCAATATTACAAATAATTTTTGAAAAAAACCACTAAAACAGGATTCTATAAAAAAATAAAAATACACCCTACGAGGGTGGGGTATCAGAGGGGGACCCTCGTAGGGTGTAAGAGGGTAAGGCGTTTATCAGAACGGGAATTCTTCTGTTTTTGTTTCCTCCAGCTCTTCAAACTCAGGACTTTTGGCAACCCTGTGCACAGGATTTCCTTCAACATAGATAGCCTTGTAAGGCTTGGCAGGACATACATGTTCACAAGCACCGCAGCCAATGCAAGTGGAGTGGTGTGTTTCGGGAATCGTCAATCCGTCCTTATAAGGGACCATCCTTACGGCCTGTGTGGGACAATGCTCCGAACAAGATCCGCAGGATGTTTCATCGGTGTATACGATGCAATTGCCCATGATGAAATGTACTTTCCCTGTCTGAGTCAGCTTTTTGTCCTCTGTGGTCAGCGGGAGAATTGCACCGGTGGGACAGACCTCTCCGCATTTGGTGCATTCATATTCACAGAAAGCTACCGAATAATCGAGGTGAGGCTGCAGCATGGATTTGAATCCGTATTCGAGAAATGAAGGCTGCAGCACCTGTGAAGGGCAGGCGGTAACGCACAAATGACAGGCGGTGCAATAATCATTAAAATGCACCAGGCTTATGGAGCCGGGGGGCGAAACCGGGTATTTTTTTGTTATGGGGCCGGCTTCGGAACCCATTTCACCCCGGCGCATTGATCTCTTTGATATCCCCGTCAGGGCAATTAAATAAATCCAAGATTTCGAGAGAAATTCCCGCTTGGATGGTTCAGGCGAAACAGTCTTTTTCTCCGGCAGGGACAGTTTGTAATTAATGCTCACCGACGGACAGGACTTCAGGCAATTAAAACAACCGACACACCGCGAAAAATCCACCCTCATTTCCCTGATGTTGATGCACGATGACTTGCATACCGCCGAACATTTTCCGCATTGCGTGCAGCTGACCTTGTCCATGTTGATCCTGAATACCGATATCCGCGAGAGGACGCCCAGGAAAGTGCCGACCGGACAAACGGTATTGCAGAACAACCGGCCATGCCAGATCGAAAGCCAAAGCACAACCGCCAGCATAAAGATGGGGAAGGCAGCTTCCCTCCATGCAAAGCCTTTATGATCCACTTTATAAAGGAAAAACCAGTTCAGCCTTTCAAACAATCCGGCCAGCATGTTGTTGAAGCTGATCACACCGGGCCGCACCAGGTCTGAAAATATCCGGCCAAAATTGCTGTACGGGTCGAGCAGGTAAAGGCTCAGCAAACTGCCGAACACGAGGGAAACAAGCGAGAGGATCAGGAATCCGTACCGCACGATGTTCATGGGACGGGTATATTTGTATCTTTTTTTTATGGAAAGCTTTCGCGAAAGAAAAGAAAAAACATCCTGCAGGGTTCCCATGGGACATAGGGTGGAGCAATAAACCCTGCCGAATAACAACGAGAGTATTAAAACTATAATAAAACCGACTGCCGAAAAGGACAGCACGGCTATAGCATTAACAACCGAGGGAATGAATTGCAGTCCGTGGATCCTGTGCACCCATGCGGTGGAAATCATTTCCCTGAAATCAACAAAGATAAAGGCCAGCGCTATCAGGAAAAAGAGTGAAACGATGACCCTGAGAGCCTTAAGATGCTTTTGCTTCATTCCTGCAAGGTGATCCGGTTTATATTTAGGCTTTCAAGTTTGCTTGTTCCTGCACCCAGGGCTTCAGCCAGGGCAATATGTTTTATCCGGGAGGGTTCTATTCCGAACACCTTTGCGGCAGCTGCATCAGCCGCGACCATATCGGTACCGATGATCTGGTATTTCATGCTTATCACGTCGGCAACTGAAACTCCGCGGGGGCCGTTGCGTTTCATTACGCGGTAAGCATCAACAACATTCAGCGTCGGTTTCTTAAAGGTGGCAAAATCAGCAATACACTGGTGCAGGTCGTTGTCGTGCCAGAACCCTCTGTCCCACACCACGCCCATAAGGTTTTTCATGCACATGGTCAAGCTGGCACCACCATGTGTTTTCAATATCGGTACATTAATGAATATATCCGATTCCAGGATTAATTCATGAACCTTGGCATTCTTCAGGTTCCTGCCCTTTTTTATTTCAACCGGATGGTAGTAGCTTTCACTCATTCCCGAAACCATGATGCCTCCGGCCTTCTTCACGGCATCCTCAATGCCGCTGTTTTTATAACAACGCGTACCCTCATTGCAGGTATGGTCGAATACATATACTGATTTTGCGCCCGCCATCTTGCAGTGCTCGACAATACGGCCCACCAGAACCGGATTGGTATTGGCAGCTCTTTCGGGCGTGGTATCCCAGCCGATGTTGGGCTTTATCACGACCGTCTGGTTAGGCTTAACAAATTGTTTCATCCCTCCCAGGGAAGCCATAGCTTTATCAAACATCACATCAGGTTCTCCTCCCTTTATTGCGACCATATCATAAGGAAGTGCATGATGAATTGCATCCGATGCAAATAAGTCCCGGGTTTTTCCCAATGCCATGGCCGCACCTGAAAGCACACCAAGGCTAACCGACTTCTGAATAAAATCTCTCCTCTTCATATTGAATATATTGAATTACAGAACACTAATATTCCGGTTCATCAACAAAAACCGGTTGGGGAAATTAATGATTTTTTATAAGTATTCCGGAACTATAAACTTAACAATCAAAAATTTAGAATTAATCTAAATAATGTTACCTTATATATTTGTATATATATATATAATTAAAATTAAAGAGCCTGTGTAATTCAGCAGCTTTATGAAATTATTCCTATTTTAGCAGGCAGGATAAATAACCAAAATGCTGAACCAGAATGACCATTCTTTATTATGATTGTTTTGCCGGGATTTCAGGCGACATGCACCTGGGTGCCCTGCTGGATCTTGGTGTGGATGAGAAATTGCTGAGGGACGAACTGGCGAAGCTACCCCTGGAGGGTTATGAGCTGGTGATAAAAAAAGATATGCGAAAAGGGATCAGCGGCACCCGGGTTGATGTATTGGCTGATCCTGTAAAAGATCAACATCATAAACATCACCATGAACAGGAACACCACGCGGCTCACAGGACTTTTGGAGAGATAAAGCACATGATCGGCAGCAGCCGGCTAAGGGATGACATCCGGCAATTAAGCATAAAAATATTTGAAAAAGTGGCTGTGGCCGAGGCCAGGATCCACAATAAAGCCGTGGATGATATTCATTTTCATGAAGTGGGAGCCGTTGATTCTATCGTTGACATCGTTGGGGCAGCTATTTGTATCAGGGCGTTAGCCCCTGATAAAATTTTGGCATCGACGGTGGAACTTGGCAGCGGATCTGTTGTTTGTGCCCATGGGACCTATCCGGTACCTGCACCTGCCACAGCCGAAATACTGACCGGGATTCCCGTGCGCAAAGGAACGGTTGAATTTGAGGCAACGACGCCTACCGGTGCGGCAATACTGGCAGGCTGTGTTGATCAGTTCACCGATGCCTTCGCGCTGAAAATAGTCAGAACAGGATATGGAATCGGGCATAAAGATGGTGAACTGCCCAATGTTCTGCGGGTTCATTGGTGTGAAACAGCCGGCGAAGCCCATCCCGAAGTCATTACTTCCAGCATCATTGAATGCAACATCGATGATATGAATCCTGAGTATTATGATTTTATCATCGATTCATTATTTGAAGCAGGGGCCAGGGATGTATTTATCACGCCTGTTATCATGAAAAAATCACGGCCGGCAGTGACCTTGTCTGTCCTCTTCGAATCTTCAGCAGAATCCGGCATTAAGGAAATACTGCTAACAGAGACCAGCACGCTGGGGATCCGGAAGTATACGGTTGAAAAAACCATGCTCATGCGGAAAACGGAATTGCTTGATACGCCCTATGGACAGGTCAGGATAAAGTCAGCCTATTACAACCAGAAAAAGATTAAGTCGAAACCTGAATACGAGGATTGCATTAGGATTGCACGCGAAAAGAAGATCCCATTGAACCAGGTATATAAAGAAATAGAAAAACTGCTTTCCTGACATGACCTCTTATGACACATATCAGGATGATTATAAACGCTTGCTTAATAATCTGAGGAAGCTTAACCATGCTGCTGTTGCTTTCTCGGGCGGAACCGACAGTACCCTGCTGTTATGGGCTGCCAGAGAAGCCCTGGGCGACAAAGTATTGGCGTTAACCGTTAAAACGCCTTATATCCCGGATTGGGAGATAGAGGAGGCCGCTTCGTTTTGCCAGGAACATGCGATCCGTCATGAAGTAATTGATCTTCCCTTTCCCTTGATCATCAGAGGGAATCCGGAGGACCGCTGCTATAAATGCAAAAGGCAATTGTTTGAAAGGCTGCTGGAGGAAGCCGCTGCCCGAAGCATAGATACGGTGATGGAGGGCACCAATGCGGATGATATGGATGATTATCGTCCGGGATTCAAGGCTCTCAGGGAATTGAAGATCATCAGTCCATTGCTGGAATCAGGATTATCCAAGGCAGCCGTCAGGGCTATTTCGAAATCCATTGGACTGGCAACATGGGATAAGCCTGCATACGCCTGTCTGCTTACCCGTCTGCCCTACAACCAGCCTGTTGATGATGACACCCTGGCCAGGATCGAAAAAGCTGAGTTGTTCCTTATCCGGTCCGGATACCGAGCAGTTCGCGTGCGGGTGCAGGACAATACCGTGCGCATTGAAATGGATGGTGAGCTAATGCCGCGCTTTATTACCAGCGGATTTTATATAAAAACTAGTGCCTATTTGAAATCCCTGGAATTCCGGTTTATATCGCTGGACCTGGAAGGATACCGGAAAGGAAGTTTTAATTCAACCCTTGAAAAATGAACCTATGAATCAGGATGATCTACTCAGGCTTCTTGAAGAAGTTAAAAATGGCCGACTTGAAACAGATGAGGCTTTGCAGATGCTGAAGGATTTTACCGTCAAGGATCTGGGATTTGCCCGGCTTGACACTCACCGTGAACTCCGCACCGGCTATCCCGAGGTGATTTTCGGGCAGGGGAAAACACCGGAACAGGTTAAGGAAATCATCCGGTACATGAATACCCGGGACCATAATATCCTTGCCACACGGGTGACGGAAGAAATGGTCCGGGCTGTTAAAGAGGTTTGTCCCCAGGCGGTTTATCATCCCCAGGCCAGGGCCATAACCGTTCAAAAGACCCATATGAAATCTCCGGATACCTGTATTGCCGTAATTGCAGCCGGAACCTCAGACATGCCGGTAGCCGAAGAAGCCGCTGTTACGGCCGAAATATTCGGGAACAAGGTGGAACGGATCATTGATGTGGGAGTTGCTGGCATACACCGCCTGTACGACAAGATTGAAGATATCCGTAAAGCCCGCGTAAACATTGTGGTGGCGGGGATGGAAGGTGCCTTGCCCAGCATTGTAGGGGGATTGGTGGACAAGCCGGTTATTGCCGTACCGACCAGCGTTGGATACGGGGCCAATTTCGGGGGACTATCGGCTTTGCTTGGCATGCTAACTTCCTGTGCCAGTGGTGTCTGCGTGGTTAATATTGATAACGGATTTGGAGCGGGTTTCCTGGCGAGTATGATGAATAAGATGTGAAAGTTAGAAGTTAGTAGCTAATAGGAAGGCATAAGGGATAAGGCATAAGGGGGTGGACAGTGAAACCTGCCTGCCGGCAGGCAGGAGTGAAAAGTAAAAGGTTTAATGATCCGTATTACCTAAACCGCTAAACCGCTAAACCGCTAAACACCTAAACCGCTAAACAGCTATATTTCAGACCTACCGGTAACTGCCTGTTGTCGCTTTCTCTTCCTTGTCACTTGTCACTTGTCACTTTCTTCTCCCTGGGCAGGCTGAAACTAAAGGTACTTCCCTTTTTCTCTTCGCTTTCAACTTTTATTTTTCCGCCATGCTTTTCAATAAATTCCCTGCAAATGATCAGTCCCAGTCCCGTGCCTGTCTCACCCGCAGTACCGGTTGTGGAATGATAGGTATCAATCCGGAACAGTTTTCCAAGATTTTCCTTATTCATTCCGGTGCCTGTGTCACTTATATTAATTTCAATCAGATCACCCTTATCGGTGGCGCTTATCCTGACCTCTCCGCCATTTTTGGTAAACTTAACCGCGTTGCTGACCAGATTCCGGATCACCGTATTAATCATATTTTTATCAGCATAAACCTGTGTTTTAGGTTCCAGCGCATTGACAAGCTTTATATGTTTCTTTTCGGCGGTAATGCTCAACAGGCTAAGGGTGGAAGCAGCAATATCGTTTATATCCATATTTTCGGGACTGTACTTTATTTTATCGGTTTGCGTACGGGCCCATTGCAGCAAGTTTTCCAACAGGTTGAATGCTCCTTCTGACGAAACGTTTATCAGTTCCAGCAGGCCGATTCTCTGCTGATCGTTCATAGAGCGGTATTCCTTGGTCAGTAATTCGGAAAAACCTATGATGGCGTGGAAAGGATTACGAAGGTCGTGGGCAATGATGGAAAAGAACTTATCCTTTGTCCGGTTCAATCGTTCCAGTTCATCGTTGATCTTACGGAGATTATCAGCCTGTGCAGCCAGTTCCTCAGCCTGCTGCTGTATCTCTTCCTGCCTTTCTTCCAGCAACCGGTTTGTTTCCTGCAGATCTTCCGTCCTTTTCCTCAACTGTATCTCAATGCGCTTTGTTTTGGTAATATCCCGGCCCATTCCCACTATACCCATAACTTCACCATCCTTGTTAATGAGCGGTACTTTGGTGGTTGAGATGATCACACGATTGCCCTGCTCATCCAGTCCCGGCTCCTCGTAATTGATTTTAGGCTCGAGGGTTTTCATGATGCTTTGCTCATCTTCATAATACTGGCTTGCAAGATCGTGCGTATAAAAATCAAAATCAGTTTTGTTGATTACTTCTTCGGGTGTAGATCCCATAACGGTGGCCACCTTTTTATTAGCCACAATAAACCGGCTTTCCCTGTCCTTGATATAAATTACATCCGGCATATTGTCAATGAGGGTTCTCAGCTGATTGCGCTCGTCAAGAATGGATTCTTTCATTTCTTCCTCAACGCGCAGTTTTTCGTGCTGATAGCGTGTTACAATATAAAATACCAGAAATGACAATGCCCCTAAAATCAAAAGCAGCATCGATATCCTGAAGATATTGGTTTTATAAAAGGGAGGTGAAATGATGATCTCAATGCTCCTTCCTTCTTCATTCCACAACTGGTCATTATTGGAGCCTTTGACGGTAAACACATAACGTCCAGGTGGCAGATTGGTATAGGTAACAAATCTGCGGCTGGCGTCGGGATAAGACCAGTCCTCGTGGTAGCCCGCCATCCTGTATTTGTAAAGGTTCTTTTCAGGTGCAACATAATCCAGCGAGGAAAACTCAAGTGAAATGTCATTCAGATAATAGGGAAGGTTTATCTTTTTTATACGATTCAGTGATGTATGCGTATAATCGCGTGCATTATAGGTTTCTCCCCTGCCGGATATCTGAAAGGTCGTAATGGCAATTTCCGGGGTATTCAAATTTTCCCGGATGCTGTCGGGATAAAAGGATGTATATCCGTCCACACCGCCAAATAATAATTCACCGGAAGGTGACCTGAAAGCAGCGCCGGAATTGAAAACATTATGCTGCAATCCGTCCTCTTTCACATAATTCCTGATCGTTTCCGTTTTTGGGCTAAATTTAATGATCCCGTTGCTGGTGCCCAGCCAAAGGTTGTTATGGGTATCCTCCACGATTTCATAGATCATATCGTCACCAAAACCGATATCCTGGGAGAAAGATCTGAATGATTCATGGTTACGGTCAAACCGGTTTAGTCCGCCTCCGCCGGTCCCAATCCACAACACTTCGTTTTTATCCTCATAGATGGTAAAAACGTCATTGTGGCTCAGGCTGTTTGCCTGGCCGGGTATATTCCTGTAAGTTGTAAATAATGCTATTTCTTCGGGAACTGTGGCGTTGATGTTTTTTACCGTCATTTTACTGAGTCCCCCGCCCTTGGTTCCTATCCATATGGTTCCGCTTCTGTCCCGCATGATCCGGAGCACGATCCTTGAGCCCAGGGAAGTGGGATTGTTTGGTTCATTGGGGAAATTTATGGACTTGCCTGTTTTTTTGTTAAACAAATCAAGACCTCCGGTTACCGTGATTCCCCATGTTCCGACCAGGAGATGATCGGCATCATAATCAAGGATAGTATAAATATGATCATTGCTCAGTGATGTATTATCACCGGCAATTCTTTTATAATGGATACTGTTGCCGGTGACGGGGTCAAACTTGTTCAATCCTCCGCCATCGGTACCAATCCAGAGAATTTTTCTATTTCCTTCACTGGAGGGACAAATGCACAGAATATTATTACTGCTGAGGGCAGCCGATCCGTTTTCTGATTTCCGGAAGAACCGTATGTTGCCTGTCTTACCGTCCATCCGTGCCAGGCCGTCATTTCGGGTGCCAAACCATGTATTTCCCTCCTGGTCCATTTGTATGACCGTAATGACCCCGTAATTCCCGTTGCTATTTGCAAAGGAGTTGGCTTCATGCGTAATAAAATTCTTGGTACTTGGCACTATCTTATGTACTCCATCATACCGTGTACCCACCCATATTATGCCGGAGGATCCTCTGTATAAGGAAACGATGACCCTGTCGTGCAAATATTCATTCCCAAGGACTGAGGTAATATCCTTGTATGATAAGGTTGTTGCATCAACCTGAAAAATCCCCTGATCACGGGTTCCAATCCATAAATTGCCATGCAGGTCTGGCAGTATGCTAAAAACGATGAATTGTGATCGTTGGCCGGCGCCAGGCTGAGATCCTTCAAAGCAATAGGTAAATTGGTTGCCGGTACGGTCAAATTTTATCAGTCCGGATCCCCAGGTACCAATAAACAGGTCATATTTTTCATCCTGATAAAGGGCAAGGACAGCAGGATTAATGTTGCCGTTTCCGATTGGCACCCGGATAAGGCTTCCGGTGGCCTTATCAAACCTGAACAACCCGTCTTCCGTTCCCAGCCAGAGATTATTGCTGTTCTGCCGATCTTCAACGATGCAATTAATATGGTTGCTTTCGGCAGAAAAGGGATTATAAAATCGTTTGAATATGGCCGTGGAATCCACACTGTTCAATCCGCCCCCCTTTGTGCCAACCCATAGCGTATTCTTCTGATCGTTATACAGGGATAATATGTAACTATTGCTTATAGAGGATGAGTCACGCGGATCATAGTGGAACCGTAAAAACTTGTCGGTATTGGCATCGTACCAGTTCAATCCGTTCTCGGTCCCCACCCAGATATTACCCTGGTTATCCTCACACAATGCCCTGACAACATTATTGCTTAAGGATTGAGAATCAGCAGGCACCGGTTTGAAAACCTTGAAATTGTATCCGTCATAGCGGTTCAGTCCATTCCAGGTGCCGAACCACATAAAGCCTTCATGGTCCTGAAGTATTGAGCTTACCCAGCTGTTGGACAAGCCATTTTCAGGCGAAATATTCACTGCCCTTAACGATTGGCCTGTTAATGCAAAAGGAATAACGGTGAGGAAGAATATCAGGGAATATTTTAGCATAATAACGGGCATGGCTGACTTAATTAATGATTTTACGCATTTCATACCATAAAGGTTATTATACCTGAATACTTTTTAAATAGGTAAAAGTTACTCCCAGTCTGAAAAGGACTATAAAAGTCAGAAATTATTTATGAACTATCCCTAATCAGCAATGAATTTTTTTCAACAAAAAGAGCTATTATCCAACAACGGTTGAAAGACAGATAGTCTTGCCGTCGTTCAGCCTGCCTGCCGGCAGGCAGGTCATGCGGTCAGGTTGTTTGGAAAGGCGACAACAAGGATTGCCCCTACTAAGAATTTCCATCATTCCTACTTTCCAACATTCCACTGTTCCAACTCTTCTACAAACTTCCAACTTCCAACTGCTAAATCGAATAATAGTCCATTTCCCTGACCATTTTCCTGAATATTTCGATAACATTGCAAAAAGAACAACATAATGTTTCCGGAAAAGGCCTTGCTTTCGACTGCATATTTAGGTTCTGTCCAATACTTCTCGAAATTTCTCCTTTATCGCGGAATTGAGATCGAGCAATGGGAGAACTATCAGAAGCAGTCTTATCGCAACCGGTGTTACATATACGGTGCCAACGGCAGACAATATCTGGGAATACCGGTTTGCAAGGTGCCTGACTCAAAAATGCCGGTCCGGGATGTGGTCATTGACTATTCAAGGCCCTGGCAAAAGATTCATTGGAAATCCATCGAATCAGCTTACCGGCTTTCGCCCTGGTTTGAATTCTATGCAGATGAGTTCATCCGGTTTTATGCGCAGGAATACCGGAAAAAGTTTCTGTTTGATCTGAACGCTGAACTGACAGAGGTGGTGTTAGGCCTGTTGAAGATCCCGGTGAAACTGAAGTACACATCCTGTTATGAAAAAGATGTTAAGGCTGCAGCAGATTACCGTGAATCCATCCATCCGAAAAGAAGGCTTTCAAAGCCTGATCCGAATTTCACATCCATGCCTTATCCCCAGGTCTTTGACAGCAAATACGGGTTTATTCCCAATCTGAGCATTATCGATCTGTTGTTTAATGAAGGAGGGCATGCAGGGGATTTGTTAGAAGAAGCGGCTGGAGGCAATAGCAGGAGGCAGCGGCAGGAGGCAGTAAGTGGTAATCGGTAATTTCCTCACCCCGGCTCTTCGAGCCGCCCCTCTCCACCCTGGAGAGGGGACAAGTCGTATCACGGAGTATGGTATAGCTTCCATTAGATTCATGAGAGATGAGTCATTTCCAATGCACAAGGTATCGCCCCTCTCCAGGGTGGAGAGGGGACAGGGGGTGAGGAGGTAATCGGTCTTATCGATTACTATTAATCCTTTACTATATTTTCCGCGGAGTGTCGACTCGTTATGGTTAAAAAAAAGCCGGCTTTCGCCGGCATGATTTCAGAATCTGAATCCGAATGTGGTAATAAACTTATATCGGTTTAAATCCAGATCGGCAATATTGTTGTAATACAGGGTATATTTCTCATCCTGCATTAAAGCGGATACGCCCAGGTCGACAAAGAAATTTTTGTCACGATAGCCTACGCCTCCGGTGATCTCTGTATAATCAGTTTTCTGATTCAGTGTTCCCGAAGCGTATGGGCTGGGATAATAGCCTCCGCCGGCCCTCACCGAGAGTTGTCCAAAACGCCATTCACCCCCTGCTTTTATGTTAAGAACAGATTTATATTCATCCTGGATTTCGCGGTTATATTCTCCCATATCATCATAAGCATCTTTATTCCGGTAGCGTATATTCGAATAGTCTACATATTCAACGTCAGCAGCAACGAGCCCCATTTTCCCTATCTGCACCGATAAACCGCCCATAGCCCTTAGCGGGGTTACAAGCTTGTACTCAAAGGCTCCGACATCAATAAGGGTACCATCAACATTGGTCGGGCTTGCCTGATATTCGTCCCCGTTATCAAAGAGTGAAGCCATGGTAGCATAATATTCTTCCTCGATGTTATAATAGGTAGGAATATGCATCGATCCGCCAATCCGCAGGAAAGAAACCGGCTTGGCAATGAAACCCAGCTTTAGCGTATAGCCTACACCCCTGAGATCGAGTGTTTCGGTAAACCGGAAGTTATCGAAATCCGACTGGTTTGTATAGTCATATTCGCTGTGGGTCAGTATTTCTTTATAATGAAGCTGATTGATCCCCAATCCCATACCGAAATAGAACACATGGCTGAAGTTCAGACCAAAACCAATGGACCACTCACCCGACCCGCCTTCAGTTTCAACCGTTTTACGCTGATTGGCAGGGTAGAAAACGGGAGTCTGATAGTCATAATAAAGCGATCCGGGTACCGTATCGATCACATAGGTATCGAAGGCAAGCCTTTCGCGAAAGGCATTCAGATTATCCGGATGATTTCCGCTTGCATTATCCATGAAAAAATCTGAAAGGGAGCTGCCCTGATTATTGCCTTCCATATATATATTATTGTTAAAGTCATTCAGCCGGTTATAGGCAAGGCTGAAAGATGCTCCTGCCAGTCCGCTTTCTTTTTTCGAGTTATAGGCAGCAACATATCCTGCATTCCCGAAAATGAAATTATACCGGAAATCCTGCTCTTCCTGACCCAGATATTGGGATACAGATTTCGCATATCCGAATCCCGGAGAAAGAGTAAGTTCTGATTTACGGTATACGCCAAGTCCGGCCGGATTTAGGTACGCCGCTGACATATCCCCTCCCAGCGAAACAAAAGCTCCTCCCATACCGAGGCTGCGGGCTGTCATCGACGGGAAGGTTTGTGAGAACCGCAATGCCTGGCCGACATATTGAGCTGTTGCTGGGTAAAGGATTGCGGATGTGATTATGATGGCAAATATTTTTTTCATGGCTTCAATTTTTAATGTAAGATTGGCTGTCCGTATATTATTTTTCGGATTATTATTGTGTAATGAACTGAAAACTCATAAGTTAAATTACAGTCCCTGCTGGCTGTGCATTCCTTTAAATAAGGTGACCTTATCTCCTGCCTCCACCGCCGGAACTGGAATGTGATGAGCTGTGACTCGAAGAGCCGCCGGAGCTGCCTCCTGAACTACTACGGGATGAACCACCGCTGGATGAAGAACCGCCGCTGGGCCTTGAATAGCTCGAACCTGATGAGCTGGGCCGGCTGTAACTGGGTGAGCTGCTGCTGGACCTGCTGGGGCTGGATGGGCTGCTGCTGGGCCGGCTATAGCTGGGCGAGCTGTTTGACCTGCTCGGAGCGCTATAGCTGGGCGAGCTGCTGGATCTGCTAGGTGAACTGTTGCTCGGACGGCTGTAGGTGGGCGAGCTGCTGCTGGGGCGGTTAACAGCCGGAGCACTGGATGAAGGTCTGTTACCGGATGAATTTGTCGATGGTCTGCTATAGGTATTTCCCGAAGATGGCCTGGTATAGGATGGGCGTGACTGACTTTGGCTGGTGGTGGGCCTTGTGTAAACCGGCCTGCCCTGAGGATTGGTGCTAACAGATCCTGAGCGGTTTTGTGTATTGGTTGACGTGCTGCCCTGGGTTGAAGGACGGGCAAACGTAGTGGTATAGTTGCGGCGTGTTGTGGTGGTAGTGCCTGCAGGTCTTGTTGTTGTGGATGTAGTTCCTGAAGGCTTGCGGGTAACCGTGGTCTGTGTATTGGAATAAGGAGCAGACCTTCTGTATTCAGAACCGGCTGCCGTTGAACTTTTTGAGCGGTCAGCAGGATTTACGGTTGTCCCGGGGCGGCGGCCTGCCGCTGACGAAGCGCCCGGATCGGTACGACCGGAACCGGCCACGTTATCGGATGTCCTCCGTCCGTATTCACCAGTGGATTTGCGGGAAAGATTGGAGGCCTCCATGGCGCGGTTTGATTCAATAGTTCTCCTCGGCCCGTAATAAACCGGCCTGTGATCGGAATAATATCCATCAGAGTATCCATCATAATATCCATGATGATACCCATAATAACCACCGTAATACGGATAATACCAGTCGTTGTATCCCCAGGAGTAATACGAATGATACCAGGGAGAATAATAGGGGGAGTAATAAGGATATCCGTAAGAAAAACCATAATACGAGTAAGGATAGCCATATCCAAAACCGAAACTCCATCCCGGACTGTACCAGTAGGGGTCACTATACCATGAATCGTAATATCCAGTGGAATAAAAAGGATCATAAAACCTTCTTATCCGGCTTGCATAATAATAATCGTCGGTGTCGTAATAATTGTTGGTGATGTAAGTGGTTCCGTCTTCCGTTTCATAAGATTCAGTTTCGACATAACCGGGATCCTGATCATACGGCAAGGTATCATAATTATATTCCGGCGCTTCTTCGGCATAGGCTGTCGATTTCTGTTGCTGGTTTTCAAGCGATTCGATATACCTTTCATAATTGTCCCGGTTTTCGGCAGGGGGTGCACTCCGCTGGGCCATAATGGGTGCAGGAGCTGCAATCTCGGGTTCACCGGACGGCTGATAATACACATCATCGTATTCAGCTGTAGTCTTCAGGCTACTGGAACAGGATACGAGGCTCAGCCCAAGGGCCAGGGCGAAGACTATCGATAATGTTGTTTTCATGGCTAACCTCCTAAAGTTTAATTGTGTGAAGTTATGATTATTTTTTCTTTAATTTGCATCGAATTATTCACACAATTAATCACAAATTCCATACCAAAATCATAAAATGGCTAAAGAATTAACAAGCAGAAAAGAAAATTATTCACAGTGGTATAATGATCTGGTAACCAAAGCTGACCTTGCAGAAAACTCATCCGTGCGGGGATGTATGGTTATTAAGCCTTATGGATATGCCATATGGGAAAAAATGCAGGATGCACTGGATAAGATGTTCAAGGATACAGGGCATGTTAATGCCTACTTCCCGATGATGATACCCAAATCATTCTTTAGCAGGGAAGCCAGTCATGTTGAAGGTTTTGCCAAGGAATGTGCTGTGGTCACCCATTACCGGCTGAAAAACGATCCCAATGGCAAAGGGGTTGTGGTGGATGAGGATGCAAAGCTTGAGGAAGAGCTTGTGCTTCGGCCTACTTCGGAGACCATCATCTGGAATACCTATAAGAACTGGATCCAGTCATATCGCGACCTGCCCATTCTTATTAACCAGTGGGCCAATATCGTGCGTTGGGAGATGCGCACGCGCCTCTTCCTAAGGACTACGGAGTTTCTTTGGCAGGAAGGCCATACGGCACATGCCACACAGCAGGAAGCCATTGAGGAAACCTACAGGATGATTGACGTCTATGCCAATTTCGCCGAGAACTTTATGGCGGTACCGGTGATTAAGGGGAAAAAGAGTGAAAATGAGCGGTTTGCCGGAGCCCTGGATACCTTTTGTATTGAAGCGCTGATGCAGGACGGTAAAGCCCTTCAGTCGGGGACTTCCCATTTCCTGGGCCAGAATTTTGCCAAAGCCTTTGATGTAAAATACCTGAGCAAGGAGGGCAAACTCGATTATGTATGGGCCACTTCATGGGGCGTTTCGACCCGGCTGATCGGGGCCCTGATCATGGCGCATTCCGATGACAACGGACTGATATTGCCTCCGAAGCTTGCGCCCATTCATGTGGTGATCATCCCCATTCATAAAAGTGAGGAGCAGCTGGCCGCCATCAGTGAAAAAGCGTCAGCCATAAAAAAAGAACTTGAACAACTGGGGCTTGTTGTCAAATACGATGACAGCGACACCCAGAAGCCGGGCTGGAAATTTGCCCAGTATGAGCTGAAAGGAGTTCCCGTCAGGCTGGCCATCGGTCCCCGCGATCTTGAAAACAACTCGGTGGAGGTTGCACGACGCGATACACTTGAAAAGAAGATCGTTCCCATGGAAGGACTGGCAGCCTATGTAAAAAAACTGCTCGACCTTATACAGCAAAGCATGTATGACAAAGCGCTGGAATTCAGGAACAGGAATACATTCAAGGCCGATACCTGGGATGAGTTCAAGTCCATCCTGGAAACCACCGGCGGTTTTGTTTCAGCCCACTGGGACGGCACGGCCGAGACCGAGGCAAAGATCAAGGATGAAACAAAGGCTACCATCCGTTGCATTCCGTTTCAGCATGAGCCTGAAGAAGGACGTTGCATCTATTCGGGGAAGCCTTCCTCTCAGCGGGTGCTGTTTGCGCTGGCGTATTGAAGAAGGGACAAGCCTGCCTGCCGGCAAGGCAGGGGACAAGCGATCCTTGTGATCGCCCTTAGAAAACGGCGATAACCGTTAATTAGTTAAACGTTGTTCATTGTTGGCGCAACGCATTATCTATTGCCCCTGGTTTTAACCAGGGGTGAAAAAGTGAACCTGAAAACCTGAAAACCCTGCAGGCACAATACAGCCAGAAACAAAAATTACATTTGCTTCAAAACACACCCTGTCAGGGTGGGGGTACCCTGTCAGGGTGGTCTTATTGAATTATTAA
>Ga0105100_10001001_pt1 | contig 16637 bp, 7 predicted proteins | sample PPLLak12cMay2015_2_FD_87033 | JGI IMG/M metagenome (GOLD analysis project Ga0105100, IMG submission 87033) | Freshwater sediment microbial communities from Prairie Pothole Lake near Jamestown, North Dakota, USA - PPLs Lake P8 Core (1) Depth... | ecosystem: Environmental > Aquatic > Freshwater >...
CCAGGCCGTGCCCTGGTCGGATCCGTTATCGAGATATTTCCATGTTGAATGTTCCGGAATGATAGTTTTATTAACGCCGCCTTTCCATCCCCTGAAAATAAAACCGGGCTTGCTTACAGCCTTTATTTCGCATGGAAGGCCCATTGGATAAAGGCCGTTCCACGTGGGGTCGGGAACCTTCATATCATTGAATACGAAAGATCCGCCATTAACAGGTGATGCACACAGGCTTAGATCAACGGCAGGCGAAAGGCCGTAGGATTGAAGGTTGGCAAGCACGACTGCCGGACGTGCCCTGGCAAAAGACCTCAGATTGTCGACCTCCCGATACCAATAATCCAGCGAAGGCATTGCATCTCCGTATGAAGAGGTTGTCCCAAGCCACCGGGCTATATGATTGGGCATTTCGGCCGCTATCAGTTGCTGGTGATAATCGATACGCTTCAGGATCCGCTGGGGATTAAAGGTCGTGTAAAGATGATCAGCGAGGCGTCCGGCAAAATATTGCTTATACCCCTCATTGGCGAACAGCTGACCAAAAGGCCATTCTTCCTGGCTTAGAAAATAACTGATATTTTTATCCTGTGCGGAGAAGAATCCCCGGTCAAGGTCCATCAATACCCATTTCCACCGGCCGGTACCCTTAGGTTTCCATGCCATCACATTATGGCTGATGGAAGTATTGCGGTCATATATCTCAGTAATGACCATATCGGTGAAGTTTTCAATATCCATGGCAGCGGCAACCGCGTCAAAGTTTGCCTGAACCGAAAGATCAAGGGAAACAAGCGTTTTAAATTCATTATAAGCAGTAAGATCTCCTGCTTCGGCATACTCCTCATATTCGACCATGTCAATGGAGCCCTTTTCCAGGTTATGATTCCGGATAATATAATCCTCGTCTACTTTTTCCCTGATATTATGAATGCCCATATAATCGCCGTTTATATAAAGCACGCTGGCACGAAATGCCATGAAATCAATATCCATGTTATAATCCACAGCGTCCTGTATGAGGGCATCCCTGAACATGGTATAACTCCAGTCACTTCCGGAGGCCCTTAAGGCAAAGGACTTGAAATTGCTGCGCTCCTTTTCGAAGAACAAATGATAATCGAGACTGGCTGACCCATATTGCTTTCTGAAATAAACGCCAAGCATCTTTTGCGGAAGCTTCCAGGAATACAATCCATTGATCTTTACACCGGCTGTTTGATTAAAAGCCGCCCTGTCACTTCCATTATCTTCGAATAATTCAATATTGACGGGCACTTCCCATTCAGGCTTAAAGTCCTGAACATAAATACCTGTTACAGGATCCCAGAAATTTTCGGGGTCGGTGGCGATTGAGACCACAGGTAGTTTGCGTGCTTCAAAACCTTCGTTAATGAAAAAGGATTGAGTGTTAACGGGACCCGGGATCAGACCGGGAATGAAAATCCTGGAACGGACAACCGTGGTGGTATTGACTGTTATGGGCCCATAATAGGCCAGGGAGGTGATATCAGGTAATGATCCGTCCAGTGTATAACGAATAAGGCCACCCTGGCTGGTGGATAATTTGATGGTCTGTGGTGTTTGATACAGTCCGCCTGTTATGGAATATTCAGGCATATGAAAAACAATCCCGTTGTATGCAGTTGTGCTGTTTGATGTTCCCGGGGTTGGCGTCAGAAAATACTGCCAGCTGGCAGCCCCGTCAGGAGACCGGCCCCATGAAATATCGACAGTTTGCGCTCCAAAGGTTAATGAATCAAGTAATTGGTAAGCAGGTGAAAAAAGTCCTATCTCTTCTCCATCCTGTGATATTTTGTAACTGGTATGCGTTCCGGTGTCTGCCCCGTCTGTCCAGATAATAATGTAGCCTTTTGCAGGAATGATAATGTTTTCATTAATCTCCCATTTATCAGGTGTGTCGAGGTTGTCCGTTAAAAAGTAACCATTAAGGTTGATATCGCTGCTGCCGGTATTATAAAGCTCGATCCAGTCGGCATACTCACTGAAGTCAGGATCGGTGTTTACCGTGGCATTGGAGGCAAGGAATTCATTGATGACAACCTGCCCCTGTGCTGCATATTCCGTATATGCTGCAAGCGCTATAAGGAATGCCATCGGCCGGAAGAATGAGAAACTCATGAGAAAAGCCAGTAACGAATGAAATTAATTTACAAACTTAGCAAGTGTTTTAGTATGTTACGCAGAAAAACACAAAAAGTTGATTTTTTTGTTCATCATAATTGGCTATAGAGGATGCTGGAGTATAATCTGCTGCTGTAATGCAGTCATACAGTCCGGGAGTCTGGCGGAGTAGTTTGGGCGTTTAGCAGTTTAGCTGTTTAGGTGATTGGGCTGTAGGCTACAGGCTATAGGCTGCAAGACCTATCCCGATAATTGTTCATTGTTCACTGCTCATTGTTCATTGTTCACTCAATTCTCACCTTCCTCAACTCATCATTGGCATTGAAGGTCGGGAAATACATGAGCTCAACACGGGCAGGGTTAACGGTGTATTTACCCGTATAACGCGGTATCAGGTTGATCACAAACTGGTATTTCCCTTTTTTGAGACGCTCACAGAATATGGAGGTCTAGTTCTTAAAATATTCCCGGTGAACCTCATTATAAAACTGGTTTTCTTTGCTGGCATAGGAACAACCTGCAGGCATAGGCACCTCAATCAGCAAATAGTCAGCGTCTCTCAGCAAGGTAAGGTCAACCCTGTATTTTATTTCTTTCCCTGATTTCAAAACAGGGGAGGCATCAGCATTTTCAAATCGGGCCGTTATTTCAAAATCATTGGTTTTTTTCTCAGGGTTGTTATTCCAGTAACGCTGATAAGCTGTCAGGTATACCGGGAAATCACCCTTTTTCGACACGGCCAGCGTGTCGCCGGGAGAAAGTATTGCTTCAAAGGGAAATTCCTTTATCGTTTTGTTGATCGCCCCGTTCAGCTGCACAACAGGCAATTCAAACTTATCCTTCTTTATCAACATGTCGGGCAATATGGTTTCAACGATCTGAGCTGCTTCATAGGTGTTCGTCCAACTACCGCCGCTCCTTTTTTCAAACAGATAATTTCTGATCTTAACTAAAAGGCTGTCCCTGTTCAGAGAATCATTTTTCAGGATCCTATAGGCTGTCAGCGTTTGCTGTATATCATTGGAAGTGATGTTCGGTCCGTCTTCTTCATCAGAAAAATAGAGGTTCCCGAACAGGGTCGTTTTTTTGTTCTGTAGCATGGAGTCTATATTTATTTTCATGTCACACATTTGTCTCAGTTCCATGATCCTGAACCCGCTGCCACGCGAAAACCGGTAATCCCTCTCCAACCAAGTGATCTGTGTTTCATAATCTACCCTGGCATTGGTCATTCTTAACATCCTGATCATGCTGATCTTATCATCAAGGTTTGCATGGCCGCTCAATTGCCATAAGAGACTTTCCTTCATCAGGTTTTCATTTATGCTGACCGTATAACCCATATGCCGGGCCTGCAACAAGGCTTCCAGAACGTGCTGACTGATCCAGTATCCCGTCCCGGAGTTTTTCCACCAGCCCCATAGACCTTCTTTATTCTGGTTTTTCTCCAGCAGTCTGACCATCCGCTGAATTTCAAGTTCCCGAATGAAGTTTTCCCCTTGGTAACGGCATATACGTTTTTCGGCCAGCAGCGCTTTCAGTTTTGAAGCCAGCTGTTCGTTGCATTCATACCGGTAATGGATGAGCCTGCTGATCTCATCATTAACTATGGACAGGACATCGGCTTTCATATAAAACTGAACGGTACCCAGGTTTTTGTCAAAGGCCAGATGAAAGACAGTATCCCTGTCCGCTACCCTGAAATCGCCCCTGGCTTCTTCAAGTCCGGCCGCAAATACGGGAATATTCCTGCGTTCACCGTCAAAATACCCGTCGGGCGTTTTCAGGAAATATTTTACCTGAAGGGAATCCTCATCAACAGGGGTGATAACCAGGGTGTCGATGATGGAATGAACACAGACATGGTCTTCGGTTCTGACCGGGATATCATTTATTTCATAATGGACGGAGAGCTTTATGGAGTCTGGTGTATAGTTCAATGCCTTGCCGATGGCATGCAAGGTATCGCCCCGGACCAGGAAACGGGGAACGGCCAGCTGGGCCATCACCGGTTTGTATGAATGTATCGTCCCTTCCGTCTGGCCTGTCTGTTTTTTATTGTTCATAGCCAGGCATATGGTCTTCCAGCTTGTGACATCACCGGGAAATATTACTTCAAAAGCAGCTTTGCCCTCGCTATCGGTTATGAGCTCAGGCTGCCAGAAGGCACAATCCGAGAAATTTTCGCGGATGGAGCTTGACTGCGATGCGGCTTCAAAGAATTCAGCGGAATACGCCGCCCCTTTGATAATTCTGCCTGCCGTGGGCCTGAAGCTGCCTTTTTTGGTTGAGATTATAACGACTCCATTCGCGCCCCGGGACCCATAGATTGCAGTGGCGCTTGCATCTCTCAGAATCTCAATATTCTCGATAAATTCGGAGCGGAGCTCTCTGATGTCGCCTGCATAAACATTGCCATCAATAATGTACAGCGGAGGCCGGTCGAATTTGGCGGAACCAATACCCCTGACCTGTATCGTAACGCCTCCTCCGGGTTCAGCGTCTGCCGGGACGATAACAACACCAGCAGCCTGGCCCTGAAGTGACTGGGACAGGTTTGAACTGATGCCGGGAATCCCTTTGGAAGTGACTGTTGAAACGGCCCCGGTAAGACTTGATCTTTTTGTTGTTCCGTAGCCGACCACGACCACCTCGTCCAGGTGCATAACTTCTGCAGTTAACCAGACATTTACTATGTTGTCGGCACCAATATTGACTTCTTCAGCAAGGTATCCTATAAAGGAAAACTCAAGCCTGTTAATACCCCGGGGGACTTTCAAAGAATAATGGCCGTTAACATCAGTGACCGTGCCATAAGTCGTGCCCAGGGCTATCACATTCACGCCCGGAATCGGTTCATTGTTTTCTGAATCCCATGCATATCCTTCCACTGTTTCACCATCACCGGTATAGGTAAACTGTTGCTGATACATGTCATAGATCTGCTTCAATTCTTTTTCTTCGCCCTGCCCGTATGGATAGGGCTTGAATAAGGTCTCTTCAATGATTGAGCTCACATATTCACTGAAACTGTCTTTCAGGGTTTTTTCAGGCTCGTCAATCTTATAATAATTCAATCCGTCGGGCCTGATAAGAAGGGAATCCTTAATATAATACCGGGAACCCGGATAGAAGAAAAGCAAACGGTAATATCCCTTGTCCAGTTCATGAAATATAAGGTTGCTGCCTGGATAGACCCTTAAAAATTCATGATTGTCATACCGGAACAACAGTATATTCAAAGGCAAATGAACTCTTTTTTCGTCTCGGAAAACATAATCGACCAGTAATCTGCCTTTCCCTGCTGAAGTCGAGCGGGGATACCCGTAACGGACGTTGGAATATCGTTTTTGGCTGACGTAGTTTGCCCAGTCTTCTTTAATCTTATTTACCGTCATGACCTTATCGGTGAGGCTTTCAACGGGCGCTGCATAGGTTAGCCAGTCAGGGTATCCTCTTTTTGCATCCACACCGCGCATCTTCAGCAATTCAGGTGCGAATTCGTATTCAAAAAAAGGTTCATGATCGAATTTAAGAGAAAAGCCATCCAGTAATTGGAATTGTATTGGGCTGTTGGTAACAGGTCCTGCAAAATTGTCATAAAATCTGTTGCCGGAAGGTTTCAGGAATTGCACATCATTGCCCTGCACGATGTAGGCATATTTTTCACCGAAGGTATTCCGGTAAGGGAAGATATACCGGTGAAGGTTTTGTCTTTCAGAATCCGTCAAAAAGCGGCCGGCATTTTCTATCCTGACGTGCTTGTGCATCAGGCTGTCATGAAGGCTGAAAATCGTTTTTTGAAAAGATGGAAAATATAAGCTGTCAATGGTTATCTGATTTTCAGCCGTTCGGAGCCTGATCTGGTGATAACCGCCGGTGATCCTGAAAGAATACGGCTGCACATTGGTTGACCAGCTGAAGTAAACCGGTTTGCCGTCAACATATATCATATGCAGTTTTTGAATTGAACCGTCCCTGACAACAAAAGGTGCAAACTGGGTAATATTGTCGCTGGTTTTGCAGGAATAAGTGTAGATGCTGTCTCCGGGATAAATAAACCTGTAGTATTCGATGGTGTCCAGGTCAGCCCTCAGACACCATGTATTGTAATCAAGATAAAGGCCGGTATGATCATTGACGGTATAAGGATTAAAACCAAAGGTGTTTATTACCGTTTTATTGACCCTCGGTTTACCCATGTAAGGAAGATCAGGGGCTGAATATTCAAACTTATTGGTCAGGGAATATACGGTCAGGTCAACACCGGGGACAGGCCTGCCTTCCTGATCACTTACCCTGATTTCGATACGGGTTTTCTGGCCCGGATATACCACCCTGGGCTGGACCATTTCAATGTTCAGTTCTTTATCATTATAAGGGATCCGGTAATTATCCTCCATCATTTTTCCTCCCCAGAGATATTGTATAGAAAGGAAGTAATTCTGACAGGTCGAGATTTTTTTATCCATAGCCAGCGAATCAGCATAGCCCCTTGTCTTTTCGTTGTTCTTCCGGTAGATGAAATAGGTAAAAGGTATGCACCTCGGATTGTCAACCCGGATGTGCAGGGAATCTTTTGTGCGTTCGGAATAGCATTGAAGCAATGATGCTTCTTTTGCAACCGGGAAAGATGCAGTCATGCTGTCTGTTTTGATGAGATATTTTACATAGTAGGGATTCAGCATTGTTTTTGCCGGCAGGGAAACAGCTGCTATTCGTGTATTGTTTCCATAGTTATCAATGCCGTATAGGACAGCATTTTTTTCTTTCATGATGCCATTCTGCAGAAAAGTGAATAATACGGAGTCACTTTCGATTTTAAAATCGATCTCTTTAACGGAATGGAAATATGTTATTTTTTCTTTTTTGGTGATCCTGTCATTATCGGAAGTCAGCATGCTGACCTGCAGGTCATAGGTTATGTTGACTTCAGGAAATACAGAGTCGGGGATAACAACTTCCGTTTCCGCTGCGCCATCCAGTTTTCGGGTGGTGAAGAGAAGGGTATCGGGAATAAAAACGCTTTCCTTAAAATAGTGATCCTGCTCCTGTGCCCTTATAAAGATCTCTGCTCGTGCATCAGGCAGGTTCAGTTCGTTTTCGTCGGTGCCTTTAATATATAACCTGAATTCTTTACCCCTGTATTGTTTCTTCGAATCAGTCCGGATTTCCAGTTGCACTTTAGACAGCTCATAATCTTCATAGCGGAAGGATCCGGAAATATATGCTTTCCCCCTGGACGGCTCAAGATGTACGGTGTAGTCCCTGTCCAGCTGTAAATTCAGGGAATCATGCAGCGGAAACTGGTAAACATAACCGCCTTTTCGATAAGGGGCCAGTGAAGTGAGGATCATGCGTTTCCGGTTGTTCACCAGAACCACATCTGCTTTCCTGCCCGCCGGCTTCCCTTTTTTTGAAACCACAAAGGCTTTGAATTGCACAGTATCACCCGGTAAGTATTTTGGCTTGCTGAATACCATGTAACCTTTGTGGTTCCTGTCAAATCTGTCGTTCCCATAGCGATCACAATAATAATCATCAAATTTGCATGCTAAACGGTCGAATGTATTTTGAAAAAAACGACCGGTCCTTTGAATGGTTCCCTGAGGCCAGCCTCTTACGGCGGAGCGAACAACATCAATGGGGATGTGAATAATAAAATTAACGGGCATCCAGGCATATTTGACAGGCGTGCCATAAATGCCCATTCTGGCTATACGGTATATCCGCGGATTATTATATTTTCTGTCCAGTTCATAAAATCCCGTGAATCCGTTATGGCTCACTTTCAACAGCCCTTTCCGGTTGGACTTTTTATCCCGGTATGACTGAGCCTTGGCATCAAACCGCAAGTGTTTCCCGCGAACGGCAAGTTCGGCGTCGGGGATGATCTGTCCGGCTGTATCATATACCCGGATGCACAGATCGGTACTGTTATTCAGGATCATGACCTCAAAATCCGGAATGGAGGCAATAAAAATATTTAGTTTGTTTTTCGCTGTATGAGTTTTAAGGTAATGCCCCCGGGACAGCCTTTTGACATAAATGCTATCGGTTGGGAAAGAATCTACCGGTGTATGAAAGAATGATGGTTCAGCACGACGGATATCGTGCCTGTATATTTCCCGTGCTTCCTCGTTGGTTATTTTATACAGGTAGGTGTAGTAGCTTGTCTGCCGGCTTTCTGTTAAATCCTGTCCCGGACAGGAAAGAAAAGGGATGAGGAACATAATAGTGACGAAGCGTTTCATAGGATTGTGATGTTGGTGAAAAATGTTGTTTTTTGATATGATGACAACATCAAAATAACTAACCCCTATAAATAGTATGAATATATTTTAGCATTAAGAAGGGATAAGGAAGGAGTAACTAGCAATAAGTAATAGAGGTAAACAGTAACCAGGGATGGCTTTATGTAATGTGAGTTGCCCCTAACCTGATTGACGGCAGGCCAGGGGTGCAAGTTATTGATCTCGTAATGGTTAAGAAGACATCTCCTGAAATTTCCTTCTGAACTTCAAGGGGGATTTGATATCGTGGAAAATTTCCTTTGTGCCACCTGTACCAACGATGATGATCGTTCCGAACCCCAACATCCTGCCCCATATGGATTGCTCCACATTCACCGTTTCAACTTTGTTCAGGTTCATCTCGAGTATTTTTCTGGATATGAATCCTGTTTTAACGATCACCCGTTTGTTGGTGATGGCAAATTCACTGCTTTTATATTGTATCCAGGGTGCAATGAACAAGGTAAACAAAGCTTTCAGGCTGATATAGACCTTCCAGTGAAGATATGTTTCGTATTGCACTTCCTCATCTTTGATAAGGTTATTGCTGATATATCTTCCCATAGTACAACAATATTAGTGAAACAGTTATGTTCCGGTTTTTGATGCGGTAAAATTAATATTTTCTGGTTTAATCCTTATTTCGTTTTATTGCTGAAATTTTATACATTGGTACGTTATATATAAATCCTGAAAATGCCTGAAAATATGGAGTTGAAGGAAGTTCACCCTTTTTGTGATGAGATAGAAAAAGATATAGAAAACCGTATTAATCATTTAGAGAGTATTATTCATGCTGAGCCACCGGGGAAATTGAAGGGGAGTGAAGGATCCCGGTAATTCTGCCTGGGCTTCTCGTAACCCTTCGTCAATTATGGATGACCAATAAAATAACAGATTTTTACTCAACTATCGCATTAAAAGGCTGACCACTTTCTCCTTTAACCTGTTGTATGGCGGATACCGGAGTGGGAAGTCAAAAAGGTTTGATTTCACCAGAACAGACCGCATATTGGAAAAGGTATCGAATGATTTCCGGCCGTGATACCTTCCCATGCCGCTGCTGCCCACCCCTCCGTATGGAAGGTAGGGCGAGGCAATCTGTAACACCGTATCATTTATGGCTGCGGAACCGCTGCGGGTCTTCTGCAGAAAATCACGGGCCCGCTTTTTGTCCCTGGTAAAAATATAAGTAGCCAGCGGGTTGGGATTTCGCCCGATTATGTCATACACTTCCTCAAAATCATCAAAGCCGATAACCGGCAATACCGGGCCGAATATTTCTTCCTGCATGACCGGATCATCCGGCGTTACATCTTTTATCACGGTCGGTGCCACAAAACAGTTTTCCGTATCCACGGTCCCTCCGGTCACAATTTGACCGTTCATCATCAGTGATTGAATTCTCTTTGCATTATCGGGATGAATGATCCTTGCATAATCGTTGCTCTTTTCCGGATTTTCCCCGTAAAATGACCGGATCTCATCAGTAATAAGTTTCAGGAATCGGTCTTTTACTTTCTTATCCACGAGCACATAATCGGTGCATATACAGGTTTGTCCGGCGTTCATGAATTTTCCCCAGGCAATCCGTTTCGCAGCAAAATCAAGTCGTGCATCTTTCGCCACCACGCAGGGATTCTTTCCTCCAAGTTCGAGGGAAACCGGTATCAGGTTTTCGGCAGCTTTCTGCATCACATATTTGCCCACCTTGCTGCTTCCGGTAAAAAATATATAATCAAATTTGTAGCTGAGGAGAAATTCGCTCATGCTGTGATCACCGTTCATCATCAGGATAACTTCCTTGGGAATACCGTCCAGTATTTTTTCCATCACTTCGGTACACTGTGGCACCTGCCTCGAAACTTTCAGTACCACGCAATTGCCTGCGGCCAGTGCCCCGATCACGGGAAGGAAAGCCAGCTGAAAAGGATAGTTCCAGGGCGACAATACCAGCACCTGGCCATAAGGCTGCGGCCTGATGTAGCTCCACGAAAGAAAGTGCACGATGGGTGTCCTTACTTTTTTAGGTTTCGACCATTTTCCGAGTTTCCGTATGGCCAGGTTAATTTCTTTCATTAAAAAGCCTGTCTCGGTGGCAATGACCTCAAATACCGGCTTGTGAAAGTCCTTCCACAATGCTTCCCTGATGTCCGGTTCATATTGAATGAACCGTGAGCGCAACTTTTTCAGTATTTCAATCCGGTAATCCTTATCGAAAGTTCTTCCGGCGTTATAAAATTCCCGTTGTGTGTTTAGTGCTGATCGGATTGCTTTTTTTTCCATTCTTCTTCAAGGTTAATAAGCTGTTTTGAAAGTTCCGTCACCGGACTCCCGTTTCTGCCAGGTATATGGTTCATGGCATATTCGGCCAAGGCGGTGATGGTAAGGCTTGGATTAACACCGATGTTGCCCTGAACGACTGAGCCGTCGACAATATAGAAGCCGGGATAGCCGTGGACCTTAAAGTTTTCATCCAATACTCCTGTTTCCGGTGAGTCTGACATGGGACATCCGCCCAGGATGTGTGCGGTTGTCGGACGGTTAAAGACAACTTCAAGCAGTATGTTCTGAGGAATGCCGCTGACTTTTTTTGCATACCGCTCCATGACTTCCTGACCAATAGGAATATAGGCCGGTACCTTTTTCTGTCCGCGGTTGTCAATTTTTATCTTGCCTCCGCTCCATGTCTTTTTCCATACCATTCTCATAGCGTTATCCACGGTTTGCATAACCAGAAAGATAACCAGATTGGAAGACCAGTGGAAATTAAAAACGATCCTGAGAAAATGCAGGGGATGTGTGACGGTTTTCAGGAACAGCTTCCATGTCCTTCCAAGAGATGATCTTGCTCCAGCTGCCGACAGGCTGAAAAACCACTTCATGGCATTGGAATCGTCGGGGTATTTCACAATCTCGACATGCGTGTGCGGATCGGGTCTGAAAACTGATGTGATGGCCAGTCCGTTGTTCAGTTTTTCCGGCGCGCAGGAAACCGCACTCAGTGTTTCGGCATTGGTCCTCAGTTCACAGCCCAGTTTTTCTGACAACAGGGGAAGGCTACCGTATTTGAATTTTTGTTTCAGCAGCAGTTCAAGTGTTCCCAGTGTGCCAGCCGCCACAACAATTCCCTTTGCCTTGAATGTTTTTCTTTTTCTTCGGAACAGTGATGCGATATTCCACGTCTCAATGAGATATAAATCATCTTTCCATATGATCTTTTCTGCTTTGGTTTCAGGAAGTATCTCCAATCCTGTTTTTTCGGCAAACCACAGGTAGTTTCTGTCGAGGCTGTTCTTGGCCCCTTCCCTGCATCCGACCATGCAGCCTCCGCATTCGGTACATCCTTTACGGAGCGGTCCGAGTCCGTTAAAATAAGGATCCGTCTGCTTTTGCGGATCGGACAGGTTTACCCCCACATGAACCGTGTCAAAGGTGTCATGGGCATTCATTTCCTTTGAAACCTCCTCAAGAGATCTGTCCTCGAAATTCAGCTTTGTATATTTCTCCCTTCCCAGCATGAATGATGCTTTGTCATAAAAGGGTCCCAGTATTTCTTTCCATTTCCCGAAACGCGACCATTGTTCATTATTGAAAAATGCATCCGGCGGAACATACAGGGTGTTGGCATACACAAGGCTGCCGCCACCGACACCGGTGCCGCTGAGGATGCTGGTGGTAGGGAAAAACGAGATCCGCTGAAACCCGAAAAGCCGCATGGCTGGCCACCAGATATATTTCGGCAGGTTCCAGTTGGTTTTCGGGAAATCCTCCGGGTTGTACCGTTTCCCCTGCTCCAGCATAAGCACTTTATACCCTTTCTCGACAAGGCGCAGGCCCGCCACGCTGCCGCCAAAACCCGAACCTATGATGATGTAATCATAAATCATGATGATCAGCCTGAATGAAAAAGTCCGGTCGTAAAAGTAAAAAGTTTATGGAATATTCAAATAGGAATAGTGGCAATAGTTCAAAATTCGCACGATGAATGAATTATTATTCGTAAATTGTATATGAAAAAATAATTGGAAATGAAATTGCAGCTATTATTATTAACGGTTTTATGGCCTTTGAATACTTTTGCCCAGTCGGTATTCAATGACTTCCTGGCAAGTATTGATACGGCAGAAACAAAGGCAGAAAGAACGGAAGTAATTACACATTATTTACCGGTCATGGAAGAACAGGGCATCCCTTTTATTGAAGGGGATACCGTTATTTTTATCTATGTTGGTAAAGCAAATATGGTGGTGCTGGCCGGCGATTTCAATGACTGGCTGGGTTCAGATACCCTTATTGCCATTGACAGTACCGATTTTTTCTACCTCCGCAGAATTTTTGAACCAACGGCCCGCCTTGATTATAAATTCATCGTTAACGGTAACTGGATGCTGGATCCGAAAAATCCGAATACCTGCACCGGCGGATATGGTCCCAACTCCGAACTGGCTATGCCTGCCTATGTTCAACCCTGGGAAATCAACAGTTACCCGGTAGTAGCGAAAGGTTCACTATCAACCATCAATTTTCACAGCACCATCATGAACGTAAACTACCAGGTGCAGGTCTATTTGCCTCCCGGTTATGATAATTCAGGGGCTACGGCCTATCCGGTGATCTATGTACAGGATGGCCAGGAATATATAAGTCTGGCCGGGATGAATAATATACTCGACAACCTGCTCGACAGTAATAAAATAGATCCTGTGATCGGGATTTTTCTCAGACCTTCGGACCGGAATGAAGAGTACGGTTTTGCCCTGAGGTTTGATTACAAGGAATTTATCATTCAGGAATTAATCCCGTATATCGATGCCAATTACCCGACAATAAAGCTGCCTGCCTGCAGGCTTATCATGGGAACTTCGCTGGGCGCCAATATCAGCGGACTGATCGCCTATGAGCACCCCGAAATTTTTGGCAATTGCGGATTACATTCACCGGCATTCTGGGTAAACAGTTATGAGGTGGCCAAATGGTACATGGATAGCCTCCCCAAAAGCGTCAAACTTTACTGGGTAGCCGGTACATACGAGGAACTGGGAGTCCCCTGGCAAACTTTTGCTGACAGCCTGGAGGCAAAAGGGTATACATTCGGCTGGAATATATACCATGAAGGCCATAGCTGGGGTCTTTGGAGAGCCACCTGTGATGAAATACTGCCGTTCTTCTTTCCGAAAGGCAGCACTCCGGTTGGCATTAACGCTGCAAAGCAAAATAATAATGCCCTGGGACAGAATTATCCGAATCCGTTTTCCGGTTCGACTACCATTCCTGTAACCATAACCGAACCCGGTAACTATACGCTCAAACAATATACTTCGACCGGGAAACTGGTACAGGTTGTTTTGAATCAGTTCATGACACCGGGTGATTATCAGGTTACAATTGATGCCGCCGCGTTAAAACCAGGCGTATATTATTATTCACTGAACTCTCCGAACGGAACTGACAATCGGTCAATGATTTTGCTAAAATGAGGTAATTCCGGATCATTATGATAAAGAAAAATGTTTTATTCAGCTTATTCGTTTGTTTAACCTTCAGTGCATATTCCCAGTTTTCAAAAGAAAAAATGGACAGCATTAACAGGTTGAGCCAACAGGACCATCAATTAATGATGAAGCTTTTGGGCATTTCATCATTGCGCCCGGGTCCATCGGGTAACCCCAGTGATCCAAACGCGGCCAATACAGATGAGTCAAAAGCCTCTCCTTACACAAGCCTGCCGGATCCTTTGGTTTTCAATAATGGAACTGAAGTTAAATCATCAACAGACTGGGAAAAGCGCAGGCTTGAAATCATGGAAGACTTTGACAGGGAAATATACGGAAGGATGCCGCAAAACACTCCTTCGGTCAAATGGGAAGTTATAAGTGAGAAAGATACTATGGATGGGATATATCCCGTAAAAATAAAGAATCTTGTCGGGCATGTCGACAACGCTGCCTGTCCTGCTGTTACAGTTGACATTCAGATGTCGGTTACAACGCCTTCCAACATCGTCAGGCCGGTACCCGTAATGATTGAATTCAGCTGGATTTTACCCAAAGGCTGGAAAATGCCGAAAGAAGAAGAACCGACTTGGAGGCAGCAATTACTGTTAAAAGGATGGGGTTATGCTTTGTTGATCCCTACCAGCTATCAGGCTGATAATGGTGCCGGTCTGACCCGGGGAATTATCGGTTTGATGAATAAAGGTCAGCCGCGAAAGCCTGACGACTGGGGCGCATTGCGTGCATGGGCCTGGGGTGCCGGCAGGGCCATTGATTATTTTGAAACCTGCAGGGAAATAGATGCTAAATGTATAGGAATTGAAGGCCTTTCCCGCTATGGGAAAGCTGCACTGGTAGCCATGGCCTATGATCCCCGCATTGCTATTGGCTTCATCGGCTCATCAGGGGCAGGAGGGGCAAAAATATTGCGCCGCGTTTTTGGTGAGCAGGTCGAGAACCTTGCCGCATCAGGAGAATATCACTGGTTTGCACCCAATTTTATCAAATATGCAGGGCCTTTGACGGCCAATGATCTGCCTGTTGATGCCCACGAATTGATTGCCTTGTGCGCACCCAGGCCTGTATTCATCAGTGCAGGCTCGCTCGAAATGGAAGGCGGATGGATTGATGCCAAAGGCATGTTTCTCGCCGCAGTGCATGCAGTGCCTGTTTATAAGCTTTTAGGGAAGCAGGATCTGGGAATAACCGAAATGCCTGTACAGGAAACCACGCTGACCGATGGTGATATTGCCTTCAGACAGCATGCAGGAGGGCATACGGTAATCCCGAACTGGCCTTATTTTATTGAGTTTGCCGGGCGGTATTTTGGAAGGAAGAAGGAATGAAATCCCTGTCTTTTGCTTCGCATCTGCAGTAGTGCAGGGTGCTGAACCTGGTTTTCCGGCTATGCGGCTGGTATTGATTATTCTTTAACAAATTTTGTCATCATAATATGGTCTGAACATACAAGCCGTATGGCATAGATACCCTTGCCAAGATTTGAAATATCAACCGGATTTGAATCAATGGGTTTACTTAAAACCTGCCTGCCCTGAAGATCAAATACATTCATCATACCATTATAATAGCCGCCGGGTAATTTAATAGTAACCAATCCTTCTTTGGCAGGATTAGGATATACAACAGGAGCTGTTGCCGGAAGGATTTCCGCCTCGCCGGCCGAAACGAAATTATCGGTTGTGAATATTTTGTATTCATAAGCCGCCAATGTTAATGAAGTCCCTAACATCACATCCGTGCCTGCAAGCTCATCATAATAACCCGTATTGGCAATACCGGACGGCAAGGTAAAGGCCCTTTCTCCATTCCTGAGATTAACCAGGACAAAGGCTGCTTCCGTACCCGATACCTTGTTGAACGCACAGACATCATAATTAGCATAAGAGGTCAGTGAGCCCCGTCTGATGGCTACATTATTATTTCGGATAGCCATTATTTTTGTCATTTCGGGCGTAATACTTATGTCCTCTGTCCAGTTAATTACGGAAGAGGTAAACGGGAAGGGCATGGCTACTGTATTTCCCACCTCCATTCCATTATAGATAAAGGGTACGCTTTTCATCAAAGCGGTAATGACAAATGCTGCCAGCGTGCCGTTTCTTCCGTCAAAAATGATATAGGGCGAGCCTTCACTCCCATAAATATCGTGATTGGTGAGGTACCGGGCTACCTGCTGGGTGTCGGATGCGCTGATGTATTCCTGCGTGTTTGAATTGTTGATCAGGGTAACGGCGGAGCTATTTTTGTATATGGGTATTATGCTGTTATAGTAAAACTGAAATCCGAAATTACAGTCAAAGCCGGCAGTATAATTGGCACTGCGCGAGCCTTCAGCCAAAAGAAAAAGTTTATGACTGGCAATCCCCCTTAACGATGCTATAGCTTCCTGCCAATAATCGATTGGAGGATTATCGGCAAAATCGCACCGGAAACCATCAATATTGGCAGTGAATACCCAATATCTCATGGCATTTATCATTTCAGCACGCATTTCGGCATTTGAAAAATCCAACGCAGCTACATCTGAATAAGTATTGAGCTGGATTATATTCCCATCGCCGTCCTGAAGGTACCAGTCTTTGTGATCCGTTATCCAGGGATGGTCCCAGGAAGTCTGGTTCGATACCCAGTCAATGATTACAGCCATGTCTCTTTCGTGGGCTCCCTCCACAAGATTCCGCAAATCTTC